>OQVS01000379.1_pt1 | contig 30083 bp, 24 predicted proteins | sample 1691601 | NCBI WGS metagenome assembly OQVS01 (sample SAMN03418268, study PRJEB22391) | human gut metagenome | biome: human-gut; feature: organic feature; material: feces | host: Homo sapiens | place: Tanzania | collected 2013-01 | reverse complement strand
ATTGATCTCTTCGAGGATTTCCTTATCTTTTTTGACATTGGCTTCTACCAGACGTCTCTCGAGATAAGTGTAGATGTTGTCAAAGTCCTTGGAGACTTCGTATTTCATGTCCAGCGTGGAATGCAGATATCCAATGATATTCTGCACCTTGCGGATATTTTCATGTGCCTTGGGTACATCGGATTTCTCCACAGCCATCTCTGCAATATTGCAGAACTTGATAGCTCCGTCATAGAGCATCAATGTCAGTTCTGCCGGAGAAGCCGTCAGAACCTTGCTGTTATTATACTGTGCATAAGCACCGGGTAATGCCATATCATGATCCTCCTAACAAGCTGGTCACCGCGCTGGAATTGCTCTGCAGCTTTGCCAATGCCGTCTCCATTTTGGAGAACTTGGAATACCACTTGTCTTCATAATCGTTCAGCTTATCTTCCAAGTCTTTGATCTTGCTTGTATAATCATCATAATCCGATTTCATCTTTTTGTCATCATAAAAATTACCGTAGGTACGATAACCTTCTACAGACTTGGAGAGATCGCTCATTTTAGTATATAAATTCTTGAACATTCCAGAGAAAAAGCTTACGACCGTATCGGGATCACTGCTGATCATGCTCTTAAGCTTGTCTGCATTACCGGAGGTGCTGGAGTCATCTGCATCTCCATCAATGTGGTAGGCATTCTTCTCATTCTCCGCTGCGGTAAAGTAGCTCAAAGTCTCAATACCGAAATCGCTGAGATACATGTTCTTGCCGTTTACTTCCACACTGCCTGCCATGATTTCTTTTAAGGCAGAGCTTACGGTAGACAGATTGCTGTCTCTGCGGAGCAGGGCATCCTTGATCTTGGTCTCGTACTTCTCTACTTCGGTATCGGACATGGCATCCTTCTCATCATCGGTCAGAGGTTCATACTCTCTGGCGGAATCCGCATTATAAAGCTTGTCCATCTCGTTGATCAGGGTATTATATTCCTTCAGGAAGCTCTTGATCATGTCGTAGATACCATCTACGTCATCCTGTGTGGTCAGGGTGATCTCTTCATCTGCTCCGGTCTCTTTCAGTGCTGTAATGGTCAGACCATTGATGGAAAATACATTGGAGTTGCTGGTATAATCTGTGTTGTTCAGCGTGATCACAGAATCCTGCCCTTTGATATAGTTGGCATCTGTAATACCCAGTCCCTTCAGCAGGTCATCGGCACCGGTTCCGGTTGCAGTAATAGAGAAATTACCGGCATCGCCGGAGTCCTTTGCACTGATATAGAATCTCTGCTGGGTGGTATCGAAGTTTGCATTCAGTCCGGCTTCCTTCAATTTGGACAGTACATCAGAGATCGTGGTATCTTTGGTAATATTCAGGTCTACGCTTGTATCACCGTTCTGGATCTTAAGTGTTGTATCGTCTCCGGTGGTAATGCCGGCCACGGTGCTGCCATCACTGCTCTTGATCCCCAGATCAGACAATTTTGTCAATGCATTCAGCTTGGTATCCGCAGTGACATTATCCTTCAAGGTCAGCTTGCCGCCGGTCATATAGGCGGTCTTTGCCAGCTGTGATACCTTGAGGCTCTGTACACCGGTCATTGCGCCATCACCGGTGATGACACTGACTGCATTACTGTCGGATACTTTGGTCACTCTCTTGCTATATGCGGATTCAAAACGCATATTATTAACAAACTTGGACTGTAAATTTTTGATCTTGGTATTCAGTTCCTTCCAGGCTGTCTGTTTCCATTCCTGTTTGGTCTGTGCTTTTTTCGCATCATCCACTTTGGTCTGCTTCGCAGATACCAGCTGCTGGATAATGCTCTCTGTGTCCATACCGGAGATCAGTCCGGATAATCTCATTGTTGATGATGCCATATTGGTATCCTCCTATCTCTTCTCATCCACCAGAATACCTGCCATCTCCCATACTTTGGCGATCATGTCCAAAGTCTTCTCAGGTGGAAGCTCTTTGATGACTTTCTTGGTATCCTTGTCTATGATTTTGATCGTGATACGGTTTGTCGCCTCATGAATACCGAAAACAGCTTCTGAATGGGACATTATGTTCTTATTCAGCTTCTCTACTGCTTTCTTGATCTGCTCGTTGGTCACCTGCTGTTGCTGTTCGCTATTAGCATCGGCAGAAGTATTATTCTGATCCTTGCTCTGCGCATTTTCAACAACTGCGGTGGTCTGGTCAAGTTTATCTGCTGCATTTACATTGGCAGGATTGTATTCTGAGGGATTCTCCTCTGTCGTTACTTTTGTCGCAGTATTCCTGACAGCGGCTGTGTTCTGTGCCTGCACTGTCATGACACTGGAAATCGGTTCTATGGTCATAATGGTCACCTCCGTGTGATAAACAGGCGCCTTCCGTGGGCGCACGACCTTGCTTCTCTAAGGACTGTATCGGTAAATTCTCCCGAAAAATTAATAGGAGATGCAAAAATTTGCACCTCCTATGCCTAATTTCCTATTTTTCTATTTTCTAATTCCAATACAGGTTCATATTCTCTGTAACGCTTTCTTCTGACAGTTGGAATCGAGTCTTTACTTTCTCAGCCGTAGTATTATAATCCGCCCCCAATTCAATGCATGTTATGATCAATGCCTTAATACCACTCTGCCGTTCCTCCTGTCTTCCTTCTTGTCTCCCTTCGCGCTTTCCCATCCTTACATATTGCTCAAATAATTCACACATAGTGATCTCATCCTCCTCTCTGATATTCATTTCCTTTAAAATAGCAGATTCTGTTGTGGAATCCTTTTCACCGGATAATACATTGATCATTCTGATCAATGCCGCTTTGTGTACCACCTTCTGGTCGGAACGAAGATTATTGCCCTCTGCCAGATAATCCAGCACAATTCTCATATCGCTGTGAAATCTCTCCCTCACCTCTTGGGGCAGGTAACGCATTTCCCAGATATGTACCTTGATATCATCCACATACTTTCGGAGTTCTTCGGACACTTTTCCACAACATAATTCATGGATTCCCGGTTGCTTCTCCCAGTGCTCCCTTCCCCAGTAAAGAATCATTTCTATAATGGGATACATGTCCATTACTTTGCCTTCGTACTGCTCCCGATATCCTCCGCCGGTATAACCCGCTTTACGCAACACCATTTTGACATCTGGTGCCGACTGATTGGCGATCATATATTGTGCCCTGATCCGTTCCCCTGCCATCTCGTATTTCACCACATCCTGTAACTGGTTCCGCAGCCTGTTTTCTCCGCTCGTATAAATACTTTCCGTCGGTGCCGGCATCAGATTTTCTTTAGTCACAACATGCTTTCCATTATGCAGCAACGCATTAATTATGTCTGCTGCAACATCTGGAAATGTCTCGAAATTCTTTGTAACAAGGTCATTTTTCTCTCTGTTTTCCCTCATTTTTTCTCCCTTAAGCACACTAAGCTTACCTAAGCAGGAAAAACTGAAACCGTTCCATGCACTATTTCCCTTTCCGCCTGCTTATGTTTTGTCGTTTTGTTTGAATTCTTGGCGAAAAGCCCGAAATACACACAAAAGATATTGTCAGAAATTGTCATAAAGAATTCTTTAGATGTTGTAACTATAGCATAACCCTATCGTCTTTTCAAGTTCTTTTTTCCGGAGATGTATCAATGCGTATATTTGCAGTTTCAGGAAAATGTGCCCTTATTTTTCAATAATGGATAAAAGCTCCGGATTTATGCATCCGGAGCCTCTTTCATTTCCTATTTTTATTTGTTTTACCCCAACAGATTCTTCAATGCCGCCATGCCTTCGGCATCCACAGATGCCTTGTTGGCTTCCTGGATCTGGAGGTAGACTTCCTTGCGGTAGATAGGCACTTCCTTGGGGGCGGTGATGCCGATCTTGACCTGATCGCCTTTGACTTCCAGAACGGTGATCTCGATGTCGTTGTTAATGACGATTGCTTCGTTCTTTTTACGGGACAATGCCAGCATCTTACTCACCCGCCTTTCCGGATTTCAGGATATCATATACCGGATATTTTACCGGGTATTTGTCTCCCTCGAGGATGATCTGGCAGGCCTTGCGTTCCTCTACGTTGATCACAAAAGGTCCTTGCAGATTTACGGTCATCTTCGTCAGGTCTGCAGGCACAGTCACAGTGACCATGACCAGAATATTCTCCGGAGTCAGGTTACCGACACCGGTAAGCAGTTCATCATCCACTTCCGGATCATACTGAGGGTTGACCAGCAGCGGGTCCATGACAGGCATGGCGAATCCGGGCTCTTCCAGAGACTGTAAATAGCGGATTCCAACGCTGCTGCCCTTTTCCTCATCATGAAGCATTGTAAAACGTTTCAACTCCGGGAATCCGATAATGCCCTTATCAAAAGTGATGATCTTGTCATCCGCAATCTCAACTTCTCCAAAAAATTTCGTATTGATCTTCATAAAATATCCACGCCTTTCCGTAACCTGTTCTCCTAGATAAAATTCAACAGTGTCGTCTGCATGACTTTACCGGTAGCCATCAGTGCTGCTTCATAGGTCATTTCTGCGCTCTTCAGATTAATGGCTGTCTCGGTGATATCGATGTCCTCATTTTCACTCTTTAATGTCTCAAACGTAGTTTTCTGGCTCTTCATGCGGTTGTCGATCAACTCCAGTTTGCTGCTTCTGGTACCACAGTTGGTGATGCAGAGATTAGCATCATCCAGATATCCCTGGAAGGTGTTAATACCGCTTTCAAACATCTTCTGGCTTTTATCCTTTGCCAGCGTCAGCGCTTTTTCCACTGCCTCCATCTGCTGGGACAGCGTCTTCAGATCATTTTCATCTGTGGTATTCTCCTGCAGGCTCTCGATCCTGGTCTTTACTGTCTCCAGGTCAATCACATCCTGCATGGCCTGTACCAGGTCATCCACGGCACGGCCGATGCCATGCTGGAAGCACTCATCCGCAGTGGAGTTCACGCGGATCGTCTGATTAAATCCCACATCATATTCAATGACCTGTTTCTCAATATTTCCCTTGAGATAATCCTGATTATATTTTGTCTCTTTACCGTCGGTATCCGTACTGGTACATGCGAAATAATGCTCGGGTCTCAAATCTCCTTTGACCCAGTGATCCTTCTGATAGGTTACCTGGATCTCACCCTGGTCTGCCTCGGGAACCGTAGGATCATTTTTGCATGCCATCAGCGTTTCATAGCGGTTCTTTCCCAGCAGGATCTCACCGGTATCCGCCACATACACAATATCATCATCACCTAAATTACTATAGGGATCCTCCGTAGAAGTAGCCTGCCTGATCTGGGGATTACCGTTTGCATCCGGCCATGACGCTTCTTTATAGGTATAAGAGCCATCCGCCTGCACCTTTTTCTCCCAGAAAGAGATCTTAGGGGTCGCAGCCGGTGTTGCATTTTTGCCTCTGCAATCATCATAAGCCAGCTGGATGCGGTACACATCCGTAGATTTGATGTCCTGCTCTGTAATCTTACTGTTATCAGCATTATTAAAGTTTGCAGCGGTAATATCCAACAATTTTCCGGTATCTACCTTGGTCATTTTGGTAATGGCATTGCTATCCAGCTGCTCAGTGATATCATATTTGGTATTGTACTCTTTATCAAAGCTCAGAGAGGTATCGGTACGGTAACCGGTAAACACATAACGTCCCGCATAGTCCGCATCTCCGGTGCTGTATACTTCTTCTCCCAGTGCTTTCAGCTGTTCCAGAATGATCTGGCGGTCTTCTGACTTCAGGTCTCCGTTGGAGCCTTTGGTACACTGCTTGATCATATTCGTCATGATCTCTGTCAGGTTCTTCAGTGCATCCTCGGTGACATCCAGCCAGCTCTCCGCATCCGGAATGTTCTTGCTGTAATACTGCGTCACCTCGGTCACATTGCTGCGTAGACGCAGGGCACGGATGGATACCACGGGATCATCAGAAGGACGGCTGACCTTCTTCTGTGTGGACATCTGGGTGCTCAGCTTATCCTGATATACTTTATTTGTATTGATATTGGACAGATTATTACGCTGCATGATCTTGTTCGTGATTCGCATTTTCTCCCTGACTATTCAGGATCCTGAGAATCAGAATAACTGGTACGTTATGCTTGCATATAAGTAACAGTTTTCTGATTCGAATGGTGACTCGAATAGAGTCACCACCACATACGTGAACAAAATTAGCTGCGTAGCAGCGAGAAAGCACGGATACGTGCGTTTTTGTAAACGTATGTGGGGATCCGAATAGTTCTCTCCTTTCTAACTAGACTCCGGTCTCCAGAATCAGTCTGTCATAAACTTCTGTCAGTGTCTGGATCATCTTGGAAGCCAGATTATATCCATTCTGGTACTTTACCAGGTTTACCGCTTCTTCATCCTCATCCACACCGGAAATGGAAATTCTCTGGTTGTCAATGGTATTGGAAATATCCTTAAAGCTTGCGTAGAAGGTATTGGCTCTGGACGCATTCAATGCCACATCGGACAAAATACACTGCAAAAATTCGGAGGCATTACATCCGCGGAAGCTCATCTGGGTCTTATCCGTTGCCAGATTCTTCAGATCATTCAACAGGTCATTCTGTTCCACGCCATCTGCCGCATCATAACGGTTTGCCATCATGCTGGGATCCTGTTCCATGGCATCCAGGATATCAAAGTTTTTCGCTGTCAGACGATAGTAGCTGTCGTCATTGACTTTGACCGTAACTTTGCTGCCTGCTGTCTTCTCCTGCTTGTCATATCTCTTGGTATTGTCGTCCAGCCCGAACTGCCCGCCGCCGATCGCCTGATTGCCGGTGAACATCTTCACGCCGGGATCTCCGTTGCCGCTGTAGCCGGAAGTCAGAATATCATTGAACTTCTGTGAGAATGTGCGGATCCACTCATTCATCTGATTCATATAGTAAGGAATTCCCTGATAGGACAGACTGGTACCGATCTCTGCCTTTTTTCCTACGCGGTCGTTTGTAAGACTGCGGGGATTTTTCTCACTGTCTGATAAAGTAAATGTATATGTATAAGTCGGATTTCCGTTGGCATCATATTCACAGGTATATTCCCAGGAATCATAATAGAATTCCTGATTGCCCAGATCGATCACACCGCCCTGATCCGACAGATTACACTTGTTCAGATCCTGCAGATAAGCCTTGGTTACCTTCACGGTTACCGTATCATGTGTCTTGCCGTCCACAGTGGTGGTTCCGGTAGCTGTCACCTGTCCGCTGAAATTCTCCCCGTTGTTGCCGTCACGGGTCTGGATCAGTCCTGCCAGATCTCCTCCCATGGAAGCATTGTAGAGGTTGAACTTCTGACCGTCTGACCAATAGATCTCATAGAGACCGTCAATGTCTGTCTGGTTGACCTTCTCGTAGGAAGTTCTCGCCACGCATTCCAGTCCGTTGTAATCGCTGCTGTCTACCAGCATCTGTCCACCTGCGATCTTGACCATATATCTGTTGGCACCTGTCTCACGATTCTCATTATTGGCATCGATGATCGGTGTCTCTTTGACCTGCACATCCACGATTTTAGACAATTCATCGACCAGCAGTGTCCGTCTGTCGCGAAGTTCGTTCGCCTTGACACCTGTCAATTCAATGGTGTTGATCTGTTTATTCAAAGTGGCGATCTCACCGGCGATGGAATTGATCTGATCCACCTTCAGCTTGATCTCCTGGTTGATGTCTTTCTGTACTTTTTCCAGATTGCCTGCCATGCCGTTAAAATACTCCGTCAGAGCCCCTGCATAGCCTACGAACTGGGACTTTGCGGTAGCGCTGCCGGGATCCTTCAGCAGTGCCTGCATGCCGGTCACCATCAGCTGGTCAAAGATGGTCTTGAATCCGGTGCTCTTACCGTCATCATCAAAATAGGTCTCCAGCTGCTGCATGTAGTACTGCTTCATATCGTACTCGCCCAGCTGCGCATTGTTGTCCCAGAATCTTCCGTCATAGAACTCATCCCGGACACGTTCAATTGCCAGTGTCTCTACGCCGGCACCGGCACATCCATAGGTCTGGAATACCCGCAGGGCATTGGCGGCCTGCTGGGTAACCTGCTGCCTGCTGTAGCCTTCCGTCTGTACGTTGGAAATGTTATTGGAAGTGGTATTCATAGCCGCATTGCTGGCTAACAATCCTGTATATGCAATATTTAATCCAAAAAATTGTGAGGGCATTGATCACTGCCTCCTTTCTAATGCGAAACCCGGTATTCTGTCTTATCGCATTAAACTCCCAGTGTGGAAATAATGTGTTCCAGCATCTCACTGATCACATTGATATAACGGCTGGATGCGTTATAAGCATTCTGGAACTTGATCATGTTGGACAATTCTTCATCCGTGGAGACACCGATGACCTGTTCTCTGGCGCTCTGTGTGGCTTCCACGGTATTGACCTGATTCTCATAGATACTCCGGAATACATATCCGGAATTTGCCACCTGGGATACCAGATCTGTATAATAATCTACGAAAGTAGTCTTCTTCTGTACGTTAGGATTCAGCGTATAAGCTTCCTCCGTAAAGGCAGCCTTTAACGCCTCCGCTGTCGCTTTATCCTCGGAACCGTCCGCCAGTCTGAAACCAAGCTTGGAAGGCTCCTGCATCAGTGCGGAATTGACCTGCAGATTGCCGATGGTATACAGGCTCTCGGGGCTGTCTGCTTTTTCTTCCTTCATCACCCAGTATTCTTTACCGTCATCTGTGGTTACCTTTTCATAACCATCGGTAGTGACTTTAGTAAACAACTGAACGGGACTGCCATCCTCCATCCGCATATAGCCGTCCGGATCCACGGTGCAGTAACGGTAAGTATCCGTTTTTCCATTAATGGTCAGCTGACCTTCCTGTACACCCGCAGCCTGCGCCAGAATGTCATTCACCTTCGTCACCACATTGTGGATCATCTGGTCGAACTCACCCTGGATATTCATGACAACGGACTGGGAAACACCGTCGTATTTTCCTTCCGCCAGATCCGTATAATTGGCTCTGTGATCTCCTCTGGCCAGAAGCATTGCTTTCAGGCCGCCGACATCCGTCCCCAGGTCGGAAGAAATCTCAACTGACAGATCAAATACCTCTGCGCCGTCAATGTTATAGACTCTGGTGCCGTCATCCCTTACGGTATAGGTGGCATCCTGCGGCCAGAAAGGTGTAACGAAACCGGTAGCTTCATCCGTTTTCATGGCAATTTCATAACAGGTACCGTCCTTCACAAAATCTACACCCTCGATCTTCACAGACACACTGCCGTAACGGTCTTCGGAAAAACTCATATTGGTCAGCTCTGCCAGTTCATCCAGGATCTGGTTTCTCGCATCTCTCAGGTCATTGGCATGCTCGATGCCGCCGCTCTCGATCGCCCGGATCTGGTCATTCAGGGTCAGCAACTGATTGCCGTATTTATTGATCTTATCTACATTCTGCTTGATCTGTGTATTCAGATTATCCTGATAAGAACTTAAACCGTCATATACCGCTCCGGCTCTCTGTACGAATTCAGAAGCTCTCTGCACAATCAGTCCCTGGGTTACAGAGCTGCTGGGATCCTTGGAAAGCTCCTGGATCGCTGTCCAGAAATCTGTCATGGTGGTCTGGAACGCTTCGCCGTTCAATTCGCCCAGCTGGCTCTCTACCTCTTCCATAACCTCCGTGGATACTTCATAGAACATACTGCGTCCTGATTCCTTGCGGTATGTCTTATCCAGGAAATAATCTCTGACCTGTTTTACACGGGAATACGTGACACCCAGACCCGTCTGTTTATTTGAAATAGACTTGGGGTCTGTCGATAATGTGACATAAGCTTTGTTAGATTGCTGTACCTGTTGTCTGGTATAGCCTGTGGTGTCCACATTAGAAAGATTATGCGCTGTGGTATTCAGCGCATTCTGACTTGTCTGTAATCCGGACGACCCTATATATAAACTACCCATTAATGGCATGAACTCTCACCTCTGTATCTGGGAATCTCTTCGAATCCCGGAATTTTCCTACTGTTTGGCATCAAATCCATGGTTTGCAACGCCCATGGTCTCACCCGCATTGTAGGCTCCGCGATTATAATTGGCTGTCTCGGGAGCTGCTTTGGCAGCCTGGAGAAGATTCATTTCGAACTCCACCATTTCCAACGCACTGTTCAGCAGTTCACTGTTCTGCTCATTGATGCGCTTTAATCCCCGGACCGCTGCCTGTAATCTGTCATGGGAATCCGCCAGCGCCTGCTGCTCCGCAGGGCGTGCAGATAACATGGTGATCAGATCCGGCAATTTCAAATCCTTAACATCCCTGTTCAATACATCGGCTATGTCAGCAGTCACGCCCGCTCTCTGTTTGTCCAGATTGTGGATCCTGCTGACCAGCTCCTGCTCCTCGTCCGTGATCTTTTGTAATTCTGTAAGATCACCGCCTGCAATGATCGGTGTCTTACGCTGTGATAACTGAAGCAGAGCCTCGTACTCCGTACTCTCTCTGTCCAGTACATCTATCAGGTTTTCCATTAAACTAGCCAAGGAACTACCTCATTTCTTCCTGTTTTTGAAGCAGCTTCTCCGCAAAGCTTGCATTATCCACTCCATAAGTACCGTTCTGGATTCTTGCTTTAATGGGAGCCGTTAACTCTTCCCTGATATCAGGTGCTGCTGCCACTGCTGCTTTAGCGGTCTGGAAATCCTTGCCCTGGCTGCTGATCTGCAGTCTGTCCGTGTGTGATGCTGTCTGCGTCTTCTGTGCTCTGCTCACTTTCTGAGACTGATACAGCTGCTGTACCTGTGTATACGCTTCAATACGCATATCGACTCCTCCTTCCCGAATGTCTTTTGATGTTTCACAATATGTATCGGACGGAATCAAAATTACTTTAGCCTTAATATGCATTTTCATTGCGTATCTCGCTGTCCACCTGCTGCACCCGGTAAGTATTTCCTTTTATCGTCACCGCTGCCACCGTGTCATCATGGGCATACAGCCCTTCCTCCACATAAGAGAATTTTTCCGGTGTCCTGCCTTCTTCCAGGATCTGGATCAGTGCCTCTACTCTGGGACCATGCAAGGGATTGCATTCTCCGATGCAGGTGATCTCATCCTTCATCACGCAGTCCATGGATTCTGTGCTGACACCATCAAATGACACTATCATGATATCTCCTGCTGCCAGATTACTGCCGACCTTTTTCCCCGCTGCCCGGATCGCTTCCATGGCGCCAAAGGCTTCATTGTCATTTTCGCAATAGACAACATTGATATTGTCATATTTTTTGAGGAACGCTTCCATGACTTCTTTGCCCTTCGCCTGAGTAAATTCTCCCGACACCTGGTCTAACAGATCCCAGCCGTATTTTGCCGCACCCTGCTCTAATCCTCTGGTCCGGCCGATCTGGGCGGAAGCCCCGATATTTCCCTGAATGTTTACAATATGAAGATCCTCCGGTGCGATTCCCTTGCTGATGGAAAAGGAATTCAGCCATTCCGCCATCTTCAGGCCTTCCAGTTCGAAATCAGACCCCACGAAGCAGGTGAACAGGCTGTCATCCTCCACATCTACCTTCCGGTCCACGATGATCACCGGGATCCCGGCATCCTTTGCTTCCCGAAGTACCGTATCCCAGCCGGTCTCCGTCACCGGTGCCAGCACGATATAGTCTACTTCCTGCTGGATAAAAGTACGGATTGCCCGGATCTGGTTGGCCTGTTTCTGCTGACCGTCCTCGAAGATCAGGTCATACCCGGCCTCTTTTGTAAAGGTGCTTTTCATGGACTCCGTGTTGGCACTGCGCCAGTCGGATTCCGCTCCCAGCTGGGAGAAGCCCACTACAATACGGTCCGGCTGTGTATCTTCCGGCGCTGTAATGTCCTCTGCAACGCTTTGTCTGCTGCCGCATCCGGCCAACAGAAGCCCAAGCCCCAGCAGCAGACCTGTCATCCATCGTCTTCCTGTTCTGCATTTCTTCATATCTGCAATGTCATCCTGTTCTGTCATACTTTCCGTCCGGAAACCACTCTGTCATTCTCTCATTTTCCGGCAGGTTCTTTCTCTGTGTGAAAATACGCCACAGAGCTCTCCAGTTCCCCGGAGATATGTTTCATTTTATCACAGTTTGCACCCACTGTCTGTATCTGTGTCAGGATTTCCTCAAGGTTTGCATTCACCTGCTGGTTGTTGGCGGCATTTTCCTCGCTGATAGCACTGAGACTGCCGATATTGCCCAGAATATCCTCTTTCTGCTGTGACAGATGCCCGGTCTCCTCTGCGATCCTGCGGATCTCTTCTGCGGAATGTCTGATACTTTGTTCTAACTTCTGATACTGCTCTCTGGCAGCGATGATCTGCTCCTGTTCCTCTCTGATGATGCCTTTCACCACATCAGCCTGTTCTACAGTCTCACCGGATTTCTCCATGATCCCCTGAGCCAGGTTCTTGATCTGCTCGGCACCGGCGGCACTCTGCTCAGACAGCTTGCGGATTTCTTCCGCCACCACGGCAAATCCTCTGCCGGCTTCTCCGGCTCTGGCTGCCTCGATGGATGCATTCAGGCTTAAAAGATTGGTCTGTCCGGAAATAGAGAAGATCAGGGCTACCGCTTCGTCGATCTTTTCGATATAATCATTGGTCTCATGGATCTTGGACGTAATGGTATCCACGGATTCCACGGAACGGCTGCTGCCGGTCATGATCTTTTCCATGCCTTCTCCGGCTTTTCTGCTGTTATCCTGCATCTCTGTGGAATCCTTCTGCAGTTGTCCGGCACTGGCACCGATGTCGTTGACCGCCGCACCGATCTCGTCCATGCGGTCACTGATGTTCTGTACATTTTCCGCCATTTCTTCCGCTGCAGAAGACAGCTGTTCCATGGCAGAGCTGATCTGCTCCGCCTGTTCCATGGTGGCATTGCTTCCCTCTGCCACCTGCTGTACACTGTGCAGAAGTTCTCCGGATACCTCCTGTACCCCACCGATGACCTGTGCCAGTTTCCGCTGCATCTGTGAGGTATTCTGTAACAGATTACGGATCTCCCTGACAATACTGCCGGTTTCTTTTCTGACGCTTAAGTCCCCTTCCGCCAGGGCATCCACTCTTCTGCCGGTCTCTTGCATTTTGCCGGACAACGCCCTGTTCAGGAAAAAGCAGATGACCCCAAACAGAAGCACCATCCCCACTGCACAGATCAGGAATACGGCCTCGATCCCCCGCAGGGCATCGGTGATCTCATTTTTCCGTTCCGCTGCAAAGGCCACCGCAGTGATGCGTCCGTCATTCATGATCGGAATATAATAACCATAATAAGCATTTCCCTCGATCATTACATTTTTATCATAATATCCCTCCGTCCCCCCGGCGGATACAAGATCCTGATCCATAGGGATCTCACGGACACGATAGTCATTTTCATTTTTAATGGATGTGGTAGCCGGAATGCCGTCTGCTAAAATGGCCATCTCCAATCCTTCGTCCTTCAGGCTGTCCAGATACTCATAATAACCGCTGGCATTCATTGCCGTGATCTCATTTTCTTTACAGTATTTTGCCAGATTATCTGCGCTTACATGCAGTGTGGTCTGCACATTGCCTTCCAGATTCGTTCTGGTCAGATGCAAGGATGTGGTGCTGAGGATCACTGTTACCAGGACTACCGGCGTCAGTGCCAGCAGCATCAGCAGCAGGAACAGGCTGCATCCCTGCTTTTTCGGTGTCTTCTGTTTTTTTACCTTCGTCTTTTTCATAACTGTTACCCCCTTAATATCCGGTGGATTCCTTTTATCAGCGGAAAAAGAGTGTGACTGCACATCAGCCACGCTCTTTCCGTTTTCTTTATTTTTTCCTTCTGTGTAAGGAGACTGCTTTATTTTCCCTGCAGCATTTTCTTTTTTCTTGCAATAACTACGCTCTGTACCACCAGGAACAGACACAGCATGGCTGCGATGGTAATACCGGTCCACCATGCCTGATCCAGACCTGCGCTGGATACGATATTCTGGATGGTGCTCAGGGACAATACACCGAAGAAGGTTCCGATGATATTGCCAACGCCGCCGGTCAGCATCGTACCGCCGATAATGGAGGATGCAATGGCGTTCATCTCCATGCCGCTGGCGTGGGATGCGGAGCCGCTTCCTACATGCAGGAAGTACACATAACCGCCGATGCCTGCCAATAGTCCACAGAGCAGATGGGACATAAATTTGGTTCTCTTTACATTGATACCTAGCATCAGCGCACTCTGATTGTTGCCGCCTACCGCATAGAAGCTGCGGCCCATCTTCGTCCAGCGAAGCATGATAAACATCAGGATCACTACTAAAAGTGCTACGATCACTCCGATCTCCACATAAGCATTGACGTAATTGCCCAGCTTGTTCACGGAGCCCATTCCGGGTACCACCACACGGGTCTCTTTGAGAGCGGTGAAGTTCTCATTTGCTACGTTGAAAGGCTTGGTATTTACGATGGTAGTCATACCTCTGGCAAAGAACATACCGGCCAGGGTCACGATAAAGGGCTGGATATCCAGGTAGGCTACCAGGAAGCCCTGTACGATACCAAACGCAAGGCCAATCGCTACAGCGATCAGCATGGAAACAAATACATTACCACCGCCAAAGTCCAGGTATACGGCACAGCTCATACTGACCAGTGCTACCACGCCGCCGACGGAAATATCGATCCCACCGGTGATCATGACCAGACTCATGCCACAGGACAGAATGATCAGTGCTGCATTTGCGTTCAGAATGTTGAAAAATGTCTGAGGCTTCAAGAAGCCTTTTCCCTGAAATACAATGGCTCCGATATACATTACAAAGAATACTACAATCGTGATGGTCAGCAGCAGATTGGTATCTGTCATATTTTTTAACTTCTTACCCATATCAGCCAACCTCCTTTACAGCCTTGCCCTGCTTCAGCTTCCTGCCGAAAGCGGACAGCCATTCTCTTACCTTGGGAGTACTTAACACTACCAGCAGGATGACTACTACTGCTTTATAAGCAGGCAGTGCATCGGACTGTACGTCGAATTTGTATAAGGTGGTGGTCAGGAACTGAATGACGTAAGCGCCCAGAATGGAAGCTGCCATGTTAAACTTACCACCGCTTAAGGAATTGCCGCCCAGTGCTACTGCCAGGATGGCATCCATCTCGATATCCTTTGCGATAACGGAGTAGTTGATGGAGGACAGACGGCTGACCTTGATCAGAGCTGCCACCGCCACACACAGTCCCAGGATCACGAAAGTCAGGAATTTGATAAATTCGGGATTCAATCCGTTTAACTTGGAAGAATTCTCATTGATACCAACGGACTGGGTGTAAAGTCCCAGTGTTGTGAACTTCAATACCAGGAAGATCACCAGTACACAGGCCGCCGCAATGAAGAACGGGGTGGGAATGGGGATTCCCGGAATAAAGCCACCGAAATAGCTGAAGGTCGGATCACTTACGATCGGAAGCTCGTTGTTATTGATCCATGCTGCAATAGAACGTCCTGCCGTGTAAAGGATCAGGGTCGCTACCATCGGCTGGATCTTGAAATAAGCTACCAACACACCGTTAAAGGCACCGAACAGCATTGCTGCCACACATGCTGCCAGAAATGCTACGATAATGGGAGCCTGTAAGGTATCGGGTCTGGAATTGGTGCCGCACAGTACCCGCAGGATCACGCTGCCTGCGATAGCGATGGCAGCGCCCACGCTGATATCCTGTCCGCCGGAAGCGGCAGTAACCAGTGTCATGCCTATGGCTAAAATGGCCAGTTCGGAACCGTAGTCCAGGATTGTCATCAGGTAGCCGGACAACACCGGATCTCCTGCGCTGTTATATCCCAGTGTGATCTTGAAGAAGCTGGGATCTGCGATCAGGTTAAACACTGCCAGGATCACCAGTGCCGCAATGGGAATGAAAATCTGCTGGCGGAACAATCCGCTCAGGAAATTTTTCTTTTCTTTTTGTACTTTCTTTTCATTACTCATGCTTACTCTCACCTCCGGCAATCGTACTCATAATCTTGGTCTGGGTCAGATCTTCTCCGGACAGTTCTCCTACCACCTTGCGGTCTCTCATGACTACCAGTCGGGAGCAGGTACGGAGCATCTCGTCGGTCTCGGAAGAGATGAAGGTCACGCTCATGCCTTCACTTGCCAGCTTCAGTACCAGCTTCTGGATATCCACCTTGGTACCGACATCGATACCTCTGGTGGGCTCATCCAGAATCAGATATTCCGGATGGGTCAGAAGCCATCTGGCTAAGATTACCTTCTGCTGATTACCGCCGGACAGCGACTTGATGGGTGTCTCGGCCGATGCCGTCTTGATATCCAGCAGTTTGATGTATTCGTCTGCAAATTTATTAGCTTCCGCCTTGGAAATAGGGTGGAAGAATCCACGAAGTACCTGTAATGCCAGGATAATATTCTCTCTTACGGACAAGTCACCTACGATACCGTCACGCTTACGATCCTCCGGCAGATAGCCGATTCCACAACGCATAGCATCCAGAGGCTTATTGATCTTGACCTGCTTGCCGTTCTTTTTCACCGTACCGCCGATGACACGGTCAGCACCGAAAATAGCGCGGACGCACTCGCTTCGGCCAGATCCCAGCAGTCCTGTGAAACCGTTGACCTCACCCTTCCTGATATAGAAATCAAAAGGCTTGATTCCGGCATCGCTGCACAGATCTTTGGTCTCAAATAAGGGCTCTCCGTTCTCCGTCTTCTGTTCCGTGGGCTGCTCGCCTTTGATATCGGACAGGTCATCCAGTTCCTTGCCTAACATCTTGGATACCAGCTGTACTCTGGGCAGATCTTTGATAGCATATTCACCTACCAGGCTGCCGTCACGCATAACGGTGATCTTGTCACACACTTCATATACCTGATCCAGGAAATGGGTTACGAAAATAATACCTACACCTCTCGCCTTCAGGTCTCTCATCAGGCCGAACAGCTTCTCTACTTCCTGCTCATCCAGGGAGGAGGTGGGCTCATCCAGGATCAGTACTTTACAATCCATATCTACTGCTCTGGCAATGGCTACCATCTGCTGTACGGCGATGGAGCAGCTTGCCAGCTGCTGGGACGCTTTTGCGGGGATATCCAGATTCTGTAAGATCTTGTCTGCGTCCTCATTCATTTTTTTCCAGTTCTGATAGATCTTGTTGGAACGTCCTATGTACATGTTCTCTGCCACAGACAGGTTCGGGCAGAGTGTGATCTCCTGATATACGGTACTGATGCCCAGCTTCTGCGCCTCCTGCGGAGAGTGAATGGATACGGCCTTGTCATTGCCGTCAATGAAGATCTGGCCTTCATCCTTGCTGTAGACACCTGTCAGCACTTTGATCAGGGTTGACTTTCCGGCACCGTTCTCTCCCATGAGCGCATGGATCTCACCTTTGTTCAGATGGAAATCCACGCCCTTCAGAGCACGTACACCGGGAAAGCTTTTGTGAATATTTTTCATTTCCAATACTGTGTTATTGTCCAAAAGTTTCACCCCTTCTGTTATCTGATATTATCTGATATTATCTGATAAAAGAAGCGCGGAGCTAGCATGCGCCGCGCTTCTGGTCGTTTACGTCAGATTAGATACCGTAGTTGTCTACATCTTCCTGAGTAATAGTGGTTGCATCGAAGCCCTTCTCATCCATGATGATGGTCTTCTCGGAGATGGTCTCACCGTTCTCCAGCTTCTTGATGATGTCATTGATGTAGGAAGCCTGGAAAGGATTGCACTGTCCATCGTAGTTCCAGTTGCCTGCCTTCAGCTCTTCCAGAGCCCACTTGTTGCAGTCAAAGCCCATTACGATGACGTCTTTGCCAACACCGTGGGAGATATTAGCCTTATCCAGAGCTGCTACTGCACCCTTAGCCATATCATCGTTTTCAGCATAGATTACGTTGAAAGGAGTACCGGCGTCGATTACGGACTGTACGATCTGCTGTGCTTTCTCTGCGTTCCACTCAGCGGTCTGCTGTGTTACCAGATTGAAACCGTCGTTTGCGGCTGCGTCATCCAGTGCACCGGTACGTCCCTGCTGTGCTGCGGAACCCATAACACCCTGTAAATGGATGATGTTGTATTCGCTTAAGTTCTGGCTCTTTAACCAGTCAACTGCAGTCTGGCCTTCCTTTGCCATATCGGATACGATGGATGCCTCATACAGGCTCTCATCTGCATCAATGGTACGGTCGAAGAGGATAACTCTGATACCTGCATCCTGTGCATCCTTCAGTACGGAATCCCAACCTGCGGTATCTGCTGCGGACAGAAGTAAGTAGTCAACGCCATCCTGGATGAACTTCTGAGCTGCTGTGATCTGCTCATCGTTCTTTAAGCTGTATGCGAAAGATGCTTCGTATCCGTTAGCTTCGGTAAAGGTCTCCTTCATATCCTTATCGTTTGCAGTACGGTAACCGGACTCGTTAGGGTCGTTGTTGATGATACCGACTTTGATCAGATCTCCGGAGGAGCTGGATGCTTCTGCGCCTGCGTTTGCGCTTTCGGTTGCTGCGCCTGCGTTTGCGCTTCCGGTTGCTGCGCTGCTGCCTGCATCAGAGGAGCCGCATGCTACAAGGCTGAATACCATGGTTGCTGCCATTACTGCTGCTAAAATTTTCTTCTTCATTGTGTAACCTCCCAATTTGTTTTTGTTCTCCAAAGAACTATTTCTTTGATGATCTTATTGTAAAGCTTAGCCGGGAAAAAAACCATGAAGATACCTCACGGAAAAGTTGATATTTTTATGACAAAAAAGAACCACCAGCGTAAAAAGTTGATTTTCTTACGATAGTGGTTTATTTTTTTCATAAGCAGTCGGGAAGTCTTACCGTTACACAGGTGCCTTCTCCGTAAGTACTGGTAATGGTAATACCATAATTTTCTCCGAAATTCAGACGGATACGTTCATTGACATTATAAAGGCCGTAGATATCCGTCTCCCGGACATTTCTGTTGCGAATGCCTTCCCGTACCTGTTCCAGCCGCTCCGGTGTCATGCCTCTCCCGTTGTCGGTGATCCGCAGGATACAGTCTTCGCCGTCCCATGCTCCATCGATCCGGATCATTCCTTTGCCACGTTTATTTTTAATGCCGTGGTACAGGGCATTTTCCACCAGGGGCTGTAAGGTGATTTTGGGAATCCGGCAGTGATTCAGTTCTTCCGGAACACAGATCTCATATTGGAGGATGTCCTGATAACGCATCTGCTGTATCTCCAGGTAACTGCGGACGTGCTGCAGTTCTTCTTTTACATCCAGAATATCCTGTCCCTGATTCAATGATATCCGGAAAAAGTCCGACAGACTGCCTACCATGCTTACGACTTTTTTCTGTTCACCGGCTTCCGCCAGCCATACGATAGCATCCAGCGTATTATATAGGAAGTGCGGGTTGATCTGGGACTGCAGCAGTTCGAATTCCGCCTTGCGCAGTCTCACCTGCTCCGTTTTCACCTGCTCTAACAGTTCGTTGATCTTGTCGATCATGGTGTTCAGGGAATCACTGAGCACCTGGGCCTCCACGCCTCCCGTCACATCGGAGCGGACCGTCAGATCTCCCTTCGCCACCTGATCCGTCACCTGGGTCAGCCGTCGGATGGGTCTGGTGATACTCAATGGAATATAATAGGAAAGGAATAAAAACAGCATCAGTATCATGGCAAAAGCGATCACAGAAAACCGGAGCATATTAACAAAAAAATCCTGGTACTGTTGTCTGCTCTCCTGAATGCCCCGGATCTCATAATAAATATACTGGGACATAGTGTCTCCCACCAGGGAGGTCACGATCTGTACATCGTTTTCCCAGATTTCTATATTATCCTCATAACGGTTGCCCTCCCGGATATTTTCCTCGATTCTTCCTACATAGGTAGCAAGATTGTTCAGGTATTTTTTGACACTGGTCAGTCGTTTCAGGTTCTCCTGAGATTCTGTCAGCTGCTCCAGTCCGGCCACGATGTCATCTGCTTCCGCCAGCATATCATGCAGACTGGACTCCTCCAGTGTCTTGTTGCCTACGATGAGGAGATAAGTCTCATAGTCAAAATCTTTTTGGAAATCCAGACTGAACTGACTGGCCATGACGGAGGAATTGATCATATCCTCGTATCTGCGGTTATTGTTCCAAAGATTATAGAAGCAAAAGATGAGAAATAACACAAACGGCACCAGCAGGCAAAGATAAGAGTATCTTATCTTTGCCACCAGTGTCGAATGATCGTAAAGTTCTTTTATCTTTTTTCTCATAAGAATCCTGCCTTTTCCACACTCATTTTCATCGATAATGGTGGTTAACTGTTCCCTCCGCGATACTGGGTAGGAGTCATTCCCTGGGTCTTTTTGAACAGATAAGAGAAGTAATGAGGATCCTTATATCCTACCTCCTGACTGATGAGGCTGCTGCGTTTACCGGTACAGCGTAACAGCTCTTTCGCTTTATTCATGCGGTAATCCGTCAGATATTTGATGAAGCTCTGCCCGGTCTGCTGGCTGAAGATCATGCTCAGATGGTTCGGTGAGAAATTCACATGAGAAGCTAACAGGTTCAGGGAAAGTTCCTCATCCGCATAGTTCTCGTCAATGTATTTCATGACCTGATCCACCACATCGTCATAGCGGCTGCTTACAGCTTTGTCCCGCACTTCCAGTGCCTTTTGCAGGATTCTGATAATGTAATGCACGGCGCTTTCACTATCCTGTAATGTTTTTTCATCCTGATTGGGCGTCTCTAATTCCTCTGTGTTGGTCTGAAAGCTTTCCATAAAATCCACCACGCAGAAATACGCATCCATGGTAATATACTGTCGGAAAATATTGGATTGCAATGCTTTGGTACTGAGATCCTGGAAAAATTCCTCTACAAAGTAGATCACTTCTTCACTGTCTCCCTGTTTCAGGAATTCCTGGATCCGTGTCCGGTCGATCTGTTTGGGATTGACTTCTTTAATATCAAAGGTATCTGCACTCTCTGCTTCCTGTGAAAGTCGTCCGCTGTCAAGGATCCTGCTGTCCTGCACCAGATATCTGTGTGCAAAAGCGTGGCTTGCCTGTTCGAAAGAAACCGGAAGTTCCCGCAGACGGTTCACCGGTCTGCCAATGCCGCCAAAATATCTCACATGTTCATAGCCTTCCATGATGTCCTTGATCTTTTCTATGTATTCCTGCTGTAAGAGCGACAGCTGCTCTTCGGAATCTGCTTTTAATAAAAAGGCCTTTCCTTCCAGATTGCGGTCAAAGGCGATAACGGTCTTGCCGTCCTCCAGACTGCGCAGTTCCTGCTCAATGCGGATCATGCTCCCGGAATATTCATCCTGTGCATGGCGAAGCGACTGGGTCTTGAACAGGATAATATTATACCAGGGTGCCGACAGATCGATACCCAGTCCCTCTGCCGCTTCCAACAGCTCTGCCACGGTATTTTCTCCGGTGACCAGCTCCTGGAACAGCTTTTTCCGCTCTCTGAGATTGTTTTCCTCCATCTCCTGCTGATACCGTTCACGGATCTGCTGTGCTCTTCTTTTTTCTTCGATCTTGGTGGAAAGCTCGTCCAGTTCCGCTACCAGTTCTTCTCCGTTGATGGGTTTGGACAGATACTGGGCCACTCCCAGTTTGATGGCTTCTTTGGCATACTCGAATTCCTGATATCCGGACAGAATAATGATTTCCGTATCCGGCAGCTCTTTGCGGATCAGACGGCTTAATTCCAATCCGTCCATAAACGGCATCCGGATATCGGTGATGACGATATCCGGACGTAATTTCTGGATCATGGGATAGGCCAGCTCTCCGTCACCGGCCTCCCCACAGAACTCATAGCCATGAGCCTTCCAGTCTATATTGTTTTTAATTCCTTCTCGGATGACAAATTCATCCTCTACTAAAAACACCTTCAACATTTTATGTAATACCCTTCTTTTATCTGTCCGGCAGGTTCTCACGAATCACTTCACCGTAATTCATTTCCGTGATCCTGTACGTTTTTATTATACATGGATTCTCTGCATCAGAACAGGTATTTCCGGAAATTTTCTGTAACAATTGTATGCTTCCGTATTTAACGATAAAATACCTCTCCCAGCATCAGGTCTCTCTTCAGATCACGGATTTTGGTGTCCTTATCAATGTACACTGCCTCAATCCCCATCATCGCTGCCCAGTCACCCATCTGCTCAGCAGTCAGATCGTAGGTGAATGCGGTATGATGTGCGCCACCTGCCAGAATCCATGCTTCCGCACCGGTATACATATCAGGTTCCGGTGTCCAGAAATTCGTAGCAACAGGAAGCTTCGGCATAGGCTTCTCTACCCTCTTGCAGTTGACATCATTGATGATCAGACGGAAACGATTACCCAGGTCGATCAGGGAAGTGGCAATACCATGTCCTTCCTTGGAAGTAAATACCAGTCTGGCGGGATCTTCTCTGTCTCCCATGGACAGGGGCTGGCACTTGATACTGATGGAGCCGTCTGCAATGGTAGGGCAGATTTCCAGCATATGCGCTTCCAGAATGCCTTCCTTGCCCTTGACCAGATTATAGGTGTAATCTTCCAGCATGGACGTACCCTTGGCGTCCTTCATTCCCTTGGTCATGATCTTCATCAGGCGTACCATGGCAGCTACCTTCCAGTCGCCCTCTGCGCCGAAGCCGTAGCCCTTCTCCATCAGTCTCTGGATAGCCAGACCGGGCAGCTGTTTTAATGTACCAAGATCACCGAAATGAGTAACGATGGCCTGATAATTCTTCTCCTCCAGGAAACGTTCAAATCCCAGTTCGATCTGTGCCTGTACCGCCACATGCTTCTTAAACTCCTCGGGATCTCTTCCTTCTAATAAAATATTGTATTTCTCATAATACTCGTCCACAAGGGCATTGACATCGGATGCAGAAACGGCATCCACACTCTCTGCGATCTCGTTGACAGGATAAGCATCCACTTCCCAGCCGAACTTGATCTGTGCTTCTACCTTATCGCCTTCGGTTACCGCTACGTTACGCATATTGTCAGCCACACGCATGACACGGATATGGCTGCTCTCTACCACGCCGACAGCGGTGCGCATCCAGGATGCGATCCTGTCCTGTACCACGGGGTCGGACCAGTGGCCGACCACAACCTTGCGCTCCATGCGCATACGGGTCACGATATGGCCATACTCTCTGTCACCGTGGGCGGACTGGTTCTCATTCATGAAATCCATGTCGATGGTATCATAGGGCAGTTCTTCGTTGAACTGAGTATGGAAATGCAACAGGGGCTTGCGATACTCCTGCAGACCCAGGATCCAGGATTTTGCCGGGGAAAAGGTGTGCATCCAGGTGATCACACCGGCGCAGTTCTCATCCAGGTTCGCCTCGTTAAAGGTACGACGGATCAGTTCATTGGTGATCAGGGTCGGCTTCCATACCACTTCATAGGGCAGTACGCCGGACGCATTCAGTGCATCCACGATTTTGTGAGAATGTTCTGCCACTTTCGCCAGGCACTCATCCCCATACAAGTCCTGTGATCCTGTGCAAAACCAGAATTGATAGCTTTTTGTCTGTAACATAAGAATACCTCCTGTAAAATAAATGCAATTCGATATTCTTATTTTACAACTTGTATGCTTCTGCTAACAAGTTGTATATTCTTAGGATAAATGGAAACCTTGTTGGTCACTCCAAGTAATCCTCCTGCCTTTCCGAACAGCGGTTTTGCTCCCCGTCCTGCTGTATCTTTATGGTAACAAGTCTTTGGGAAAACCGCAATCCATTGTAACGAGACTGTCGGATTTTCGGTTTTTTGCACAAAAAAATTCCCCTCGGTGAGGGGGAGTGTACCGAGGGGCATAGAGAGAAAAGTATTTTGAAAGAGGCGGGTTCCTTTTTCAGTTATTATAATAGCGCAATTAATTCATATTTACTGCTGTTTTTATAGCTTGTTTTGGTTGAAAATACTGTTTTTTTGTGGTATTCTGACTGTAGAACTGGGATACACAGGAAACGAGAGGTAACTATGGATATTACGACGAAAAAAGGAAAACGAGGCAGAAAAGATATTGATCGGATCATCGTGGAAAAAGGCCGCAGAGGTGATTTTTCTCCCCTGCAGCCCGATCATTATCACAGTTTTTATGAAATTTTCTATCTCTGGTCCGGAAGCTGCCGTTTCCTGTTAAAGGATACTGTCTACCAGATGGAAGCCGGAGATCTGGTCTTCATTGCTCCGGGTGAGCTGCATCACTCTCTGTATTCGGCTGGAGAGGTCTGCGAGATCGTGATGATCTATTTTAAGGAAGAATATCTGCATTTATCAGATTGGTCTTCCGGCAATTGCAATTTCCTATCCGGGCAGGGGCTGCAGCTACATTCTTTCATGGGAAGTGTTCCTGCGGTATATCAGGATTCCCTGCACTCCCTGCTGACCCGTATGCTCACTGAGAATTCCCGGTTTGATCAATACTCTGAGCATTTCGAGCGGTGCTATCTGGAAGAGCTTCTGCTCATGCTGATGCGCCACTCTGTCATGAATGAGAAGGAGCCGGATCTGCTGAATTCCCGGGATGCGGACATTCTGCTTGCCACGAAATACATTTATAACAATTTCCGCAAGCCCTTGACTCTGGAAGAAGTCTCCTCCGTGGCTTCCTTGAGCCCCACTTATTTCAGCAAGAAATTCAAGCTGATCACCGGCATGGGCTTCAAGGAATATTTAAACTACGTGCGGCTCAAACACGCCCAGACAGCACTTCTCACCACCGACAGCTCCATCACGGATATTGCTCTGGAATACGGCTTCAACGACAGCAATTATTTCAAGGACCTGTTTAAAAAGGTATACGGAAAATCTCCCCGGGAATATCGTAAACATCCGGATTGACGCCGGATCTACCGTGCGTCTTCCTCTAGGAATCTTCTCCAGAAGTCCTCTTCCTCTGCATGCGGAATTTCTTCCCCCTCTGCGAAGCTCTGTAAATAATTTGACACCTTCTGGTACTGGGAAGGATCCGTAAATTCCATACGCCACATGTCCTCTCCTTCCTGTCCTTCGGTGAATTTCTTACACCAGATGCCATCTTCGCTAAAGCAGGTGATATACCAGGTCTTAGGGTCACTGCCCTCTTCCGTGGTTTTCACACTCTGGGCCAGGATACTATCCACCTCATCCGGCTCTTCTGCAGTCTCCGACACACCTGTCAGTTCCTCTTCCAGCCGTTCTGCCTTTTCCTTTTCGATCTTTTCCTCCAGTGCCGCCCGGATGGCATCCTGCACACTGTCGAATTTCTCTAAGAAATGATCCCACTCCTTGATCGTAAATTCCTGATTTCCGATCTGGAACTTGGTATCCGTGTCTCCGTTCTGAAGCTTGTCGTAGATCTCCTGCATCTTCTCTTTGATCTGTGCCATGAGACTTAAATCCTCTTTTTCCGGCTCTCCGGCAGTCCCGGAAGGATCCGTTCCCGCTGCCTTGTCCGTGTCGGCAATCTCCGGTGCTTCCTCACTGTTATCCACATCATCGCCGTTCTCCATGTCATCCAGTTCTTTCTTCATCTGCTGGATCTTGTTATCCCTTGCCAGCGCCTCCAGAATCCGTTTCACATCCTCCGGGCTGAACATGCCGATGGCCCTGGACAGATCATCAATGTTGTCCCGGTTCACCAGCAGGCTTCCGCCGCCGGACAGAGGGATATTGATACAGGCCTCTTTATTGGTGGTGTCTCCCAGTGTCAGACGATTATGCTCATAATCACAGACGAAGATCACACCGTTGTATTCAATGACGCCGTCCTCAGCCATTTCCCCGTAAGGCACCTTGTCCTTTCCCTCAATATGCCGGGTCAGCTGTACGCCACGGGTCACCGGAGTCTTCACGGTATCATCTTCCTGTGCCGATTCCTCGATACTCTCTGCGAAACGGGATTGCGATGTCTTAGCTGCACTCATCATAGCACTCTGCAGATCCCCTGCGTTTACCCTTTTCTGTGTCTCATACACGAATGTCCTTCCGTAACCGATTCCTGTTACTGCCATAGTACTCTCCCTCTCTGAGCAGTGATTGCTGCCCTGTCGCAATGCCCGTCAAATCTTCATGCAGGCATGCGATGTTCTCGCTTCACGCAAAAACGGATGGTCGCCTCACATGAAGCAGCCATCCGTAGCTATTTATCCATCCATGGTGTCTGTATTTTCCTATATAAGAATATCGGAAATTCTCAGAAAATTCTTAGCTATCATTCGAAAATTTTTAAAGAAGAAAGATCCAGCCCAGCATGGACACCATGGCTGCGATGTGCATAGTGCCCACAATCTTAAACGGAGACAGCAGCAGAACAAAGGGCACAATGGTGAAAACCAATGCCCAGAGGGGGAATCCGATGATCCCGGTGACAATGGCAATGATCAACAACACGATATAGACGACCAGCCCCACACCACAAAGCTGTAAAACCGACGCACTGTTTAAAAGATCCAGCATCATGTCTTTGGCGGTACGATCCCGGCCAAGCTGTAGGAATACATATTCCGCCAATCCGCACTTGATGTGATAGGCTGCTCCCAGAATACAGGAGAAAGTGATGGTCACGAACATCAAGCCTCCCAGAATCTGCGACCGCTCAAAGGTATAGACCGCCAGAGCAAAATAGCTGAAAAATTCAAGTACCAGTGCAAATGCCCCCAGTACTGCGGAGCGCAGGGGAACCGATGCCGGTACATCCTCCATCATTTCCGCCAGCACACCGTCCTTTTCGATCTCTTTGATGTTGTCGAATTTGATAGTTCCGTTGGGGAAAATGCTCAGGATCCGGTCGCAGTACATGTTGATGGCATGCCCAACGATTCCCAGGGCGATCATTACACGCAGCATTGTTATAGTCATTGGTTTCTCCCTCACTTTCATGTTAGTTAATACTAACTTTATTATAGCACCTCTCCCCGTCTTCTGCAATCAGATTCCCGGCTCCTCTATCGGTTCCCCAATTTTTAAGAAAAATTTTCTCTTGCGGCAGTTTTCTCTCTATGTTATACTGAGGTACATAAAAACGAAATAAAGATCAGGTTGCAATGTCAGCGTGGACATCTTCGGATGTCTGCGCTTTTTATGTTGCCGGAACGCCTGATCAGACAAAGGAGGAAATGTATATGGTAGAGTTCATTACGAATGTGAACAGTGCCGTCAATGGATTCGTATGGGGTGTTCCCATGCTGGTACTGTTGGTGGGCACCGGTATCCTGATGACGATCCTGACGAAATTTTTCCAGTTATCCCATCTGGGACACTGGTTCAAAAATACGGTGGGCGGCATCTTTCACGACAAGCATGTAACGAAACATACGGAGGCCGGAGATCAGTCCATTTCCCAGTTCCAGTCGCTGTGCACCGCATTGGCTGCCACGATCGGTACCGGTAATATCGTCGGTGTGGCAAGTGCACTGGTCGCCGGCGGTCCCGGCGCCATCTTCTGGATGTGGGTAGTGGCTTTCTTTGGCATGATGACGAACTACTCGGAAAATGTGCTGGGTATCTACTACCGCCGCCGGAACTCCAAAGGTGAGTGGAGTGGTGGTGCCATGTACTACTTAAAGGACGGTCTCGGCTCCTATAAGGGCTGCAAACAGATCGGTGCCGTACTGGCTGTGCTCTTCTCTGCCTTCTGTCTGTTAGCCTCCTTTGGTATCGGCAACATGAGTCAGGTCAATTCTATTGCTGCAAATATGACCTCCGCCTTTTCCATTCCCGCTACCGCCACCGGCATCGTTCTGGTGATCATCGGTGCTCTGGTCATCGTCGGCGGATTAAAAAGAATCGCAGCTGTCACCGAGAAGCTGGTTCCTTTCATGGCGATCGCCTATGTCATCGGTGCACTGGTGATCTTCTTTGCGAATATCAGCCACGTGGGTGCCGTATTTACCGCAATCTTCAAAGGAGCTTTTGGTCTGCGCGCTGTAGGCGGCGGTATCGTGGGTTCCGGAGTGAAGCTGTCTCTGACCTGGGGCATGAAGCGTGGTGTGTTCTCTAACGAGGCCGGTCTTGGTTCCTCCGTTATGGTACATTCCAGCTCCAACGTAAAGGAGCCCGTACGCCAGGGTATGTGGGGCATCTTCGAAGTATTCGCCGACACCATGGTCGTATGTACACTGACAGCTTTCGCGGTTCTGTCCTCCGGACTGATCGACCTGGACACCGGTGCCGTACTGGTGGATGTGTCCGGTTCCGCTCTGGTGGGTCAGGCTTTTGCTACCGTATTCGGCAGCTTTGGTCCCGCCTTCATCGCCATTGCGATCCTGCTGTTCGCCTTCTCTACCGTACTGGGCTGGAGTCACTACGGCTCCAAGGCATGTGAATATTTATTCGGTACGAAATCCACCATTGTCTACAAGATTGCATTCGTACTGATGATCTTCATCGGCTGCACCATGAACTTAGGTCTTGCCTGGGATCTGTCCGATACCTTCAACGGTCTGATGGCGATTCCCAACCTGATCGGTGTCATAGCCCTGTCTCCCGTAGTAATGAAGATCACCAAAAATTACGTGGCACGTATCATTAAAAAGGAAGACGTAAAGCCCATGTTATCTGTCTTCCCTGAAATTCAGGAAGAGCAGGAAAAAGCTATGTAATTAAATTCAGGATCATACTTCTTCTCTGGTAATATTCTTCGCCCATTTGCCCTCGCGGTAATGCTTAATGACCCAGGGCCATTTGACGAATTCATCGGTGCATAACAGGAAATAAACCCACAGCACCGGGAGTTTCAGTACAAATGCGGCGAAGAAACCCAGAGGGATCGCATAACACCACATATCGATCGTATCGCAGATCAGTCCGAACTTCGTATCTCCGCCGGCACGGAATACTCCGGCGATCAGCGCCGTATTCACGGCAGCGCCCATAATATAATAAGTATTGATGAGCAGCATATATTTCAGATAATGCATGGCAGTGTCATTCAATGTAGCAAACCGTAACACAAAGGGTGTAATCGCCAGTACGATCAGGCCGCCTATTGCTCCGGTGATTACCGTCATCTTCAACATCCGGGAAGCGTAGCTCTTCGACTTCTCCAGATCGCCTTGTCCCATAATATTTCCCAGTAATATGCCACCTGCACTGGCAATGGCAAAGCAGAACACCGTACCGATATTGCGCACTACGACGACTAGTGAATTAGCGGCCACCGCATCTGTTCCCAGATGCCCCAGGATCACGGAATACATGGAAAAAGCCACACTCCAGGACACATCGTTGCAAAGTGCGGGCAGAGACAGACGCATGAAATCTTGTGTCAGCACCTTACTGTGAACGAACAGGTACTTCGGATGCAGTTTTACATTTTTGCTCAAGAAAGATACAATGACGCATGCCACCAGTTCCACCAGTCGGGACAGGGCTGTGGCAATGGCGACACCGGTAGCTCCCAGCTTCGGCATTCCGAACAATCCAAAGATAAATGTGGCATTCAGAATGACATTCAATACGAAAGCCAGCATATTCAATGCCATACTGACCGTCACACGGCCTACGCTTCGCAGGATGGCAAGATACACCTCCGTAATGCCCCAGCACAGGTATGTGATGCCCATGATCCGCAGATAAGAGGCACCGATGGTGATCAGCTCCTGATCTGGAGTAAAGAGAAGCATCATCTTCTGAGGGAGGAAAAATGCAATCAGCGCAACAATACCTGAGATTGCCATAGAGAAACGAAGTGTGATTCCTTCTACAGTATGAATTGCTTCCAGGTTCCCCTTTCCATAATATTGGGCGCACAAGAGAGTGGCTCCCGTCCCCAATCCGTAATATACCATAAACAGGACATTCGAAAAATTTGACGCCAGGGATACTGCGGATATTGCGGACTGTCCCACATAGTTTAGCATAATAACATCCGCAGAATTCACCGCTGCACTGAGCAGATTCTGTATAATGATCGGAATGGTCAGTTTGAACATCTGCCTGTAAAAATCATCTTTTTTCATTGCTTCTAATTTCATGGTATTCCTCTCCAGTGGTTCCTATTTTGCCGTTGGATTGTATTATATGTCGTTCTCGGAAAATACGCAATATCATAAGAGCGATCTGCCGGTAAACAAAGCAGATCGCTCCTTG
>OQVS01000378.1_pt1 | contig 30091 bp, 24 predicted proteins | sample 1691601 | NCBI WGS metagenome assembly OQVS01 (sample SAMN03418268, study PRJEB22391) | human gut metagenome | biome: human-gut; feature: organic feature; material: feces | host: Homo sapiens | place: Tanzania | collected 2013-01 | reverse complement strand
AATATTTGATTTCTCAAATATTACTTTTTGGGTTACTCCGTCTGTCAAAGGTATCTTCGGCTCTTGGGGCAACGCCTTGCCACTTATCCAGGAGCCATACCTTGTGTCCATTGGGCCTTGCGCTGTACTACGACAAGGCTGAGGATTGGCTAATCAGCCCAAATCCATCCATTCTCGTCAGGCTTTGGAGGATCCGGATCCGTGTTGGGGTCGACAATTGGAATGGTCACTGTTGACGCAGCCATAATCGCTACTGTTCCGATGTTGATGACTTGGATGGCGGGCTTCTGATAATTTTTCTTCTCCATAATTACTAAGGTTTAATTCATTATTTATTACTCAAGTGTTACATTTGCGGCACAAAAGTAGGAAGAAGAAACGAGAATGGCGTGTAGCTTTGCCGTTTTAGGTGTGGCTTTGCGTCATTTTTGGTGTAGCTCTGGCAGAAAGGCTACACCCATTTTGACCGAAACAGCCCTTTCCGCCACGCAGAAAGGGCTGTCCGTTTATCCCAAACATATATAAAACCCCTTTTACACCAGTAGGATAAAAATATACTGTTTATAAAGGAAACACACCTAATGGGTAGAACAATTACCATGCCCACCATGATTTTGCGACATCACACAAGAAGCGCTTCAGTTCGTTTGAGTATTCATGCCAAGTATTTCCTTGAATCATACGTTTATACGTGATTTGTGTTTTATACTGATGGGGTGATAATTAGCCTCCAAGAATTATCTTTCTCTGTACGAGCTATATAGCCTTTGTCTGTAAGGAGTCGCAATTGCTTGTTTACCGCTGTAAGACTGATACCGGCAGCCTCTGCCAATTGAGGTATAGTGCTATTCGGCTGCTCATACATGCGATTCAGTATTATGCTGGTGGTTGCACTACGGAATTTTACACGTTCGCCATCAAACCACCATACATTATCTCCGCGCTCAGTCAGGAACTGTATGTCGTATGATACCTCGTCAATAAAGAGATTCGTAAAATAAGTAAGAAACTGTTGGATGTCACGCTTTGAAACATATGCGCCAAGTGAAGGTGCTGCACCGACAGTCAGATCTGTACGATGCAATGCCTCTAAATATTCTTTTTTCTTACGGCTACGCACTACTATCATAGGGTAATCATGACGAGTGAGGATGTAATTGACCATCAATCGAGCAATACGTCCATTGCCATCTTCAAATGGATGAATACGAATGTAACGATAGTGGAATATTGCGGCAAGCTCTATTGGAGTGAACTTTCCCGATCTTTCTGCATCATTGTACCAATCTACCAAATCACTCATCAAAGCGGGAGTCTCTTCAGGCGTTGCATACTCGAATTGGTCACCATAACGAGTAATGACGGAATTGGGACGAGTTTTGTATTGCCCGGCATGAATGACGTAGCTCGTCTGAACACCTCCAGGCAGTGTGCGATATACTGTGTAATCCTCACGCAAGAGGGTCTTATGTAATGTTCGTATAAAATGCTGCGTCAAAGGAGTCTCTTTAAGTAGAGCCTCCTCCTTCATCATTTTTAGACCAACATTGCTGGCAGTCATTTCGTGTACATCACGAACATCAGCCTCGCCAACAATCTTTCCGAACATGAGCAATATCTCTGTCTGTCCATAAGTCAGTGTATTACCCTCAATGTGGTTGCTGTTGTAGTTGAAATCAATAGTGAATCGACGGCTAAGCATCTCTCTGTCTCTATCAGACAAAGGCTGCAAAGCGTTCCACTCATTCATTACATCTTCTATTTTTTTCATATATGCGCTTTTTGCAAGAAATTACATTAAAAGGTTTATGTCATCAACCTTTATCGGGTGTAAAGTTACAAAAATTTCCCTCAAACAATAGCAATACAACACATAAAAAGGTGTATTCGAATAACCTTTTTAGCATTATTCGTTATTCTTGTGCTATTTCATACGGCATTTTTGTGGTACTTTGTTTTTGTGATGCAATGTATCGTGCGTGTGCGTATATATTATAATGAGTAATCTGACAAAACAAGATTTTCAAATTTGCTATCCATAGATAACAATACACAAATCTATATACCTTCTGCTGAATATACTATTCGTTTTATTGTTTCCTATTTCTGTTTGCCTTAACTGCCCTTAATAGATTTCCAAAGCGTTCACGTATGTCTGTAAATTACTGATACACAATACTGTTTATATTCGACAGGGGGGGTATAGAAACCGTTCGGGCTGTCGGCTCTCGGCTTACTGCCGTTTCGACAGACCGTCGCGCCACGCCGTAGGGGTACATCCCTCCTTGGCTTTGAAGATGCGGTAGAGCTGGGTGCGCGCAGAGAAGCCACACTCGGCAGAGATGGCGTCGTTGCTATAGTCAGGATATTCGCGCATCATATCCTTCGCCACCTGAAAACGTATTCCGCTAAGCCATACGCGGAAAGTGCTGTGCTGACACTGGTCAAAAAACTGGGTGAGGTCCCTCTTGGAGATGCCCACGCTGCGCGAGAGGGTCAGCAGGTTGGCTGCGCTGTCCTTGTAGCCCATGTTGGCACACCAGTCGTCGAGCCGCTGCTGGATGAGGGTGCATCGCTCGGCAGAGAGCATAGCATGCCGGTCGTCGGCAATGGCCTCGCCCGCCACGGTCTGCTCCATAGCCACCGTCGGGGTCTGCTCCACAGCCACGGCGACAGCCTCTGGCTCAGCGTCTTTCTCCTCCTCGCTGTCCAAGAGTTCGTCGGTGGGCACATAGCTATTGCCGAGCGAGATGAAGTTGACGATGAAGAACAGGAAGGCCAACAGCCCCAGCGGGCCTATTATATATAATAAGGTGGTGGAAAGGATGGCTGCCGGTATGGCAAGCGCAGACACGCAGACGATGAAGACGCTGGCTCGCGAGTAGCGCACGTAGGGCATTATGTCAGAGGCTGCCATCGTCTCCAGCATGCGCCGGCGCCGCAACATCTCGCGCAGGATGACACCCACGCAGTACACGTTGTCGATGACATAGAAGAAGAGCATGACGTAGAGCCACGGCCCGATGTGGAAGCTGCCCGCACGCCAATAGCCGATGCCGAAGACAGCCAGGATAATCAGGTAGACAGCCGAGCAAATCACCGTCATGCGGCGGCTAACAGCTGTGTCGCCTCGACATTGTATATAGCCTTGGAAATCAGCATGAAGCACGGCGTGTAGACCAGCATGTTGACCACAGCCCCGAGGTCGTCGCCCGTGACCCTGATTTTCATCGCCATCTGCAGCAGATAGTGTGCGCCCAATACCAGTAACGCCAGAAACAGCATCCACCGCGACCGCTCAAAACGACGGTTGCGCCAGTGCACATGCAGACTGCTGAGCCCGAGATAACCAGCGCTCATCAGCATGAAGACGAAGCAGGCGAACTGAAGTAGATATAGTTTGTCCATGTTACCTATGTAGTTAATTAAGTCATTCTTTATATGTCCCAACATGCAAAATTAGAAAAAACAACCCAAACAGCCATCGCAAATGACCATTATTTCTTCCAAAACAACACTTCCATATTTGTTTTGACTAATAATTTAGACCTGATTTTCTTGTTGCTTAAACAAATTCTCATTATTTTTGCAGTCGAAAGTTTAACAAACTAAATTTGTTGTAGGTGAAGAAAACAGTCTTCTATTTGTGATGATATTAATAGAACGGTTATATTATATCCAGACCTTACTGGTAAAAAGGCGTACCTTCTAAGAAGCACGATAGATTTCCAAGATAAATTGATTTTTTGTTTAATAATAGATTGACAATTATGAAAGACTTAGTTCGCATTATTTCTAATTCCAATCTTGATGATAGCCAAAAGGAATCCTTGAAGGCTGGTGTTGTTGTAGGTTATGCAAGTTCTAAACTTTGGAAAGATGGAAAAGATTAATTTTTTAGTTTTGGCTTTGCTTCTTTTTGCCTTTGGCAATTCAAAGGCGCAAGTAATCAATAATAAAGCAGACTCAAACAGAGTTTGTTTGTTCGATGTGCTTGGAAACAAGCAGTATGATGCTAATTCTGAAAAGATTTCCATTGTTACTGCTTTGGAAGAAATTACGCAGTTGATAAAAGGCACAGAAACTTACAAACGTACCGCTCTTGTTGTTTATACAATTTCAGATTCCAACGGCAAGAGAGACGTAAAACGAAAAGTGTTGGATGAGGAAAAATGGCAGAATGATTCTTTTATGCAGGAGCATAAGAAGAATGTTGCCAATTTGATAGGGACTCCTTTAACACTTACTTTCGTATCTCGTAATTCTAATAAAAAAGGATGCTATCCTTGTAAAAAATCAATCGTTGATGACTCTACAATTTATACAATCAATGAGTTTAATGAGAAAATGGGTGATTATCATGTCCTCAGTTTTAAGTTAAACTTTACTGGAATTACAGAAGAATTGCATTTTGCTTCCCGAGCTTCAAAGTTGTACCTAAATGACTTAAAGCAAGTAAATACAACATGGATGATAAATGCCTATGTTGGGAAGAAATCCTATGGCTGCAATGTTTTGAAGGAAAAACTAAGCATACTCAATGTTTATTATGTAACTCCAAAAGAAGCTAAAAGTATATATAAGTCTAAGAACTTGACTTTGACAAAAATACTTAGGAAATAGTATGTGATCGGCGGTAGCGCCCATGCAAAAGGGCACAGTCTCATGACCGTGCCCTTTTCCATTATCCTTAAAGCGGTTATCCTACTTCTCCTTCTTCATACGCAGCTCATAGAGGTCTTTGCGACGGTCGCGCAGATTGCGCACGCTGCCATAGGTATGCAGCTCGTTGAGCAGCGTCAGGTCACAGTCGGCCACCAGTATCTGCTCCGTGCCAGGCGTAGCCATGGCTCCCTTACCGTCGGTAGGGAAGGCAAAGTCGCAGGGGGTAAACACAGCCGACTGGGCATACTGGATGTCCATGTTGTGCACACGGGGCAAGTTGCCCACACTACCCGCGATGGCGACATAACACTCGTTCTCCACGGCGCGGGCCTGGGCACAGACCTTCACACGCGCATAGGCATTCTGCGTATCGGTGTTGAAGGGCACGAAGAGTATCTGCATACCGTCCTCGGCCATAAGGCGCGAGAGTTCGGGAAACTCTACATCGTAGCAGATTAGGATGCCTATGCGGCCACAGTCGGTGTCAAAGGTCTTGACCTCGTCGCCACGGCTCAAGCCCCAGCTCTTCTGCTCGTCGGGCGTTACGTGTATCTTCTCATACATGTCATACGAACCGTCACGACGGCAGAGGAAACCCACATTGTAGAGACCGCCGTCGGCCTTGACAAAGGGCATGCTGCCGGTGATGATGTTGATGTTGTAACTGATGGCAAGCTCGACGAAACGGTCGCGTATCTTCTCGGTATACTGCGCCAGTCCGCGTATGGACTGCGCCTCGCCCATATTGTTGAAGCGGGCCATAAGGGGTGCATTGAAGTATTCGGGGAAGAGCACGAAGTCGCTCTTGTAGTCGCTCACCGAGTCGACGAAGAACTCCACCTGCTCGAAGAGGTCGTCCAGATCCTTGTAGGGACGCATCTGCCACTGCACCAGACCCAGTCTCACCGTAGGCCGTTTCTCCACATACGAGTCGGTGGCAGGCTGGTAGTAGATATTGTCCCACTGGAGCAGCGTGGCACAGTGCTTGGACTCCTCGTCATTGGGCAGATAGTTGCGTATGACGCGGCGCACGTGGAAATCATTGGACAACTGGAACGTAAGCACCGGGTCGTAAATCTCGCGCGAACGTACCTTCTCTATATATTCCTTCGGGCGCATGGTGTCGGCATACTTGTAGTAGTTAGGTATGCGACCGCCAAACATAATGGCCTTCAGATTGAGCTTCTCACAGAGTTCCTTGCGGTATTCATACATGCGGCGTCCGAGTCTCAGCCCGCGATAGTCGGGATGGATAAACACCTCGATGCCGTAGAGGATGTTGCCTTGCGGGTTGTGGGTGTTGAAGGTCTCGTTGCCCGTCACCTTGGCATAGGTGTGGTCGCCCTTGACCATATTATAGTCTACGATAATCGAGAGGGCACAGCCTACAATCTTGTCGTCGACCACTATCACCACCTGACCCTCGGGGAAGATGGTAATGAGCGTCTTGATTTGCTCGTGGGTCCAGAAGACATCGTGGTCGGCATAGATGCGCTTGAACGATTTGGCCAGCTGGTCATAGTCTTCCATACGCAGGTTGCGCAGTTCCACTTTATTGATTTTGTGAGTCGTTTCCATAAAAACACTATTTACCTTGATGATATTAACGGTGCAAAAGTAGCAAAAAACCACCACATATATCACAATTTCAATGGTTTTAACGCCCGTCGGGGTTATTTTTGGACGTTTATATTGGCTGTTAGTGGGTTTTAGCGTAACTTTGCATCCATCAACTACCACTAAGACCACCACTATGCATCGCATCGCTATCCTGCTATCCACCCTCTGCTGCGCCGTCACGCTGATGGCACAGCCCGCTCTTCCCCCCGTTTTCGCCCAGACCGACGCCGCCCGCATGCGCGCCGACGCCATCACGCGTGTCTACCTCGCCCCGGTGAGGGTGATGCAGAGCCACGGCGCCACCCGTCCCGACGTGCTCACCCGCATCACCAACGGCCAGACCGAGCTGGGCCGCAACGGCATGTGCCTGCTCTCTAATGCCGAGGGCGACACCGCCTCTATCACGCTCGACTATGGGCGCGAGCTCCACGGCGGACTCCGCCTCACCCTGGGCAGCAGCAGCCGCCCCGAGCCTTCGCTCGTGCGCATACGCTTCGGCGAGTCGGTGCAGGAGTGTATGAGCGACACCCGCAACACCAAGCCCTGCGTGGGCTATTCCACCGACGACCACGCCAAGCGCGACATCGTGGTCGAGATACCGCGCGACGGACAGATGGAGATAGGCAACACGGGCTTCCGATTTGTGCGCATCGACCTGCTGCGCACCGGCGTCACCGTAGCCGTCAAGGAGGCTGCCGCCATCTTCCGCTATCGCGACCTCCCCTACGTGGGTTCGTTCAGTTGCAGCGACAGCAGGCTCGACTCCATCTGGCTCACAGGAGCCTACACCGTACAGCTGTGCATGCAGGAGTTTCTCTGGGATGGCATCAAGCGCGACCGCCTGGTGTGGATTGGCGACATGCACCCCGAGGTGGCCACCATCAACGCCGTCTTCGGCCACTCCGATGTAGTGCCGAGGTCGCTCGACTTCGCCTGCAGTGAGTTCCAGCTGCCCCGCTGGCTCAACAACATTCCCGCCTATTCGCTCTGGTATCTCATCATACAGCACGACTGGTGGATGCACCATGCCGACAGAGCGCTGCTGGAGCGCCACCGCGACTATATCACCCAGCTCGTAGACCAGATAGACCTCACCGTCGACAGCGTGGGCCGCTTCCGCGCCAACGTCTTCCTCGACTGGCCGTCGAGTGCCGACAAGGCGGGCGTGCGCATAGGCGTCCAGGCACTCACGGTGTGGAGCATGGATGCCGCAGCCAAGCTCTGCCGCATCCTCGGCGACTCGGCGCGAGAGGGCAAGTGCCGTGCCGTGGCCAGACGCATCAGCAGCCACATCGCCACCCCCAAAAAGCTGCGCCAGGCGGCTGCGCTCATGGTGATAGCGGGCTGCATGGACGCCGGCGACATGGCTGAGCGCTATATGCACGGCATCGACGGCTTCTCCACCTTCTATGGCTACTATATGCTCGAAGCCCTGGCACGTGCGGGACGCTACGACGACGCGCTCGACGCCATCAGCCGCTATTGGGGCGGCATGCTCGACCTCGGAGCCACCACCTTCTGGGAAGACTATGACCCGGCGTGGGGAAGCAATGCCAACCGCATCGACGAGATAGGCGACCCCGCGCGCAAGAATGTACATGGCGACTTCGGAGCCTACTGTTACCCGGGTTTCCGTGGCAGTCTGTGTCATGGCTGGGCTTCGGGCCCCACCGCCTGGCTGTCGCGCCACGTGCTGGGGTTTGAGGTAGTCCAGCCGGGATGCCGCACCCTGCGCATACGCCCGCATCTGGGTCATCTCGACTGGGCCGAGGGCTCCTACCCCACCCCCTATGGCGCCGTCAAGGTAAGGCACGAGCGCACCGCCGGCGGCCATATCAAGACCACCATCCTCGCCAAGCCGCGCGGCGTCAAGGTCATCACCGACAGATAACCCCCCGCCCCGTTGCCCATCACCGCAGCAACGCCCGAGACTATCTTGACAAGAGCCGAGACCATCTTTACAACACCCGAGACTATCTTGGCAAGAGCCGAGACCAACTTTACAACGCCCGAGACTATCTTTACAGCGCCCGAGACTATCTTGGCAACGCCCGAAACCAACCAGAAGCCTGGAGAGATGACATCAGCGCCGTCTCTCCAGACTTCTGCTTTGTCCGAGTGCATCTACATCCTGACGGCAAAGCACGAAATAGTGGTTTCGGGCTTTGCAACGACGATTTCCTACCACGAAACCATCAAATCAAGCCACGAAACATGATTATCCGTCATCGCGGGCATGATGGCATTGACTGCGCCGACTTTGGCGACTAAAGCGCTGTCTTTTAGCATAAAACCGACCGCTGCAGCGTACGCCGCGAAAGTCACAGAAATGGTCTAAGAAGTCACAAATGATAACAATTTATAATTATTTTGATAAAAAAGACGCCGAATTGTTTGCATTATTGAATTTATTCTTTAACTTTGCAATTGGTTAAACGTAATCCATTACACAGATGATGAATACTATTATTATTAGCAGCCTAATTATTCTACAGCCGACAGTTGTAGGTGAAGAGGCGTGCGTGGCAACATGATAATAATGCATCCATCGAGAGACAGAGCCTTTCCACTTACAAGTGAGAAAGGCTTTTTCATTTTCAGGACAACCCACCCCAACGCTAAAAGTAAGTATAAAAACAAGTAGAGTTATGAGCGAGAGATTATTTGTATTCGACACCACCCTGAGAGACGGCGAGCAGGTTCCCGGATGCCAGCTCAATACCGTCGAGAAGATACAGGTGGCGCGCCAGTTAGAGCAACTCGGTGTCGATGTCATTGAAGCAGGCTTCCCGGTATCAAGTCCCGGCGACTTCAACTCGGTGATAGAGATTTCAAAGGCAGTGACCTGGCCCACGATATGTGCGCTGACACGCGCCGTGGAGAAAGACATAGATGTGGCAGCCGACGCTCTGAGCTACGCCCGCCACAAGCGCATCCACACAGGCATAGGCACCAGCGACGAGCACATCCAGTACAAGTTCAACAGCAACCGCGAAGAGATACTGGAGCGTGCTGTGGCGGCGGTGAAGTATGCCAAGCGCTATGTAGAGGATGTGGAATTCTACGCCGAAGACGCCGGCCGCACCGACAATGAGTATCTCGCCCGCGTGGTCGAGGCTGTCATCAAGGCGGGAGCCACGGTGGTAAACATCCCCGATACCACCGGCTACTGTCTGCCCGAAGAGTACGGCCGCAAAATCAAGTATCTCATGGAGTACGTGGACCACATAGACCGCGCCATCATCTCTACCCACTGCCACAACGACCTGGGCATGGCCACAGCCAACACCCTGAGCGGTGTGCAGAACGGCGCGCGCCAGGTCGAGGTGACCGTCAACGGCATAGGCGAACGCGCCGGCAACACCGCCCTCGAAGAGATAGCCATGATACTCAAGTGTCATCGCCAGATGGGCATCGAGACCAACATCAATACGCGCCGCATCAGCGCCACCAGCCGCATGGTGAGCAGTCTGATGAATATGCCCGTCCAGGCCAACAAGGCCATCGTGGGGCGCAACGCCTTTGCCCACTCCAGTGGCATCCACCAGGACGGAGTGCTCAAGAACGTGAGTACCTATGAGATTATGGACCCCAAGGACGTGGGCGTCGACGACACGTCGATAGTGCTCACCGCCCGCAGTGGCAGGGCTGCCCTCAAGCACCGTCTGAGCGTGCTGGGCATAGACTACGACGACCCTGGGAAGCTGGACAAGGTCTACGAGCGGTTCCTCCGTCTGGCCGACAAGAAGAAGGAGGTAACCGACGATGATGTGCTGATGCTGGCGGGTGCCGACCGCAAGGACTCCCACGCCATCAAACTCGACTTCCTGCAGGTTACCACCGGCATGGGCGTGAGAAGCGTCGCCAGCATAGGCATCGACATCTCCGGACAGAAGTTTGAGGAAGCCTCGACCGGCAACGGCCCCGTAGACGCTGCCATCAAGGCGCTCAAGAAAATCATCCTCAAGCAGATGACGCTCCGCGAGTTTACCATCCAGGCCATCAACAAGGGCAGCGACGATGTGGGCAAGGTACACATGCAGGTAGAGCACGACGGACATCTCTACTACGGCTTCGGAGCCAACACCGACATCGTCACCGCTTCGGTCGACGCCTATATAGACTGCATCAACAAGTTCAAGACCGCTGGCTGACTGTAGCCAGAGCACAACCTTTCAATACAGAGAATACAATGAACACGCTATTTGACAAGATTTGGGACAGCCACGTGGTACAGCAGATTGCCGACGGCCCCACCCAACTGTACATCGACAGACTCTACTGTCACGAGGTCACCTCGCCACAGGCTTTCGACAGCCTCCGCCGACGGGGACTGCAGTGCTTCCGTCCCGGACAGATCTACTGCATGCCCGACCACAACATCCCCACCCACGACCAGGACAAGCCGATAGCCGACCCTGTATCGCGGACTCAGGTGGAGACCCTCGAGCGCAATGCGGCTGAGTTTGGGCTGCCCTACTATGGTGTGATGCACCCCGACAATGGCATCATCCACGTGGTGGGCCCCGAGAAGGGACTCTCGCTGCCCGGTATGACCATCGTGTGTGGCGACTCCCACACCAGCACCCATGGCGCTATGGGTGCGGTGGCTTTCGGCATCGGCACGAGCGAGGTCGAGATGGTCATGGCTTCGCAGTGTGTGCTCCAGCAGAAGCCCAAGACCATGCGCATCACCATCGACGGCTGTCTGGGCAAGGGCGTCACCGCCAAGGACATGGCGCTCTATCTCATGAGCCAGCTCTCCACCTCGGGAGCTACGGGCTACTTCGTCGAATACGCCGGCGAGGCGGTGCGCAGACTGTCGATGGAGGGCAGACTGACGCTCTGCAACCTGTCAATCGAGATGGGGGCGCGCGGCGGCATAGTCGCCCCCGACGAGGTGACGATGGCGTATGTCAAGGGACGCGACTTCGCTCCCACGGGCGACGCCTGGAACAGGACTGTGGCTTACTGGCAGACGCTCAAGAGCGACGACGATGCCGTCTTCGACCGCGAATACCGCTTCGACGCCGCCTGCATAGAGCCGCGCATCACCTATGGCACCAACCCGGGTATGGGTATCGCCGTCACGGGCCACATCCCCACGCTGGAGAGTATCGAGAGCGAGGGCCGGGCATCGTTTGCCAAGGCGCTGCGATACATGGGGTTCGCGCCGGGCGAACGGCTGTTGGGTCACAAGATAGACTATGTCTTCCTCGGAGCCTGCACCAACGGCAGGGTGGAAGACTTCCGCGCCTTCGCCTCAATCGTCAAGGGCCGCAAGCGTCACCCCGACGTGGTGGCGTGGCTGGTGCCTGGCTCGTGGCGCGTGATGAGAGAGATAGAGGCCGAGGGCATCGACGTGACGCTGCGCGAGGCGGGCTTCGAGATACGCCAGCCGGGGTGCTCGGCTTGTCTCGCCATGAACGACGACCGCGTGGGCGAAGGCAAATACGCCGTCTCTACCAGCAACCGTAACTTTGAGGGTCGGCAAGGACGCGGAGCACGCACGATACTGGCAAGTCCGTTGGTAGCGGCTGCGGCTGCCATCACCGGCACGATAGCCGACCCGCGAGAGCTGATGACCGTGTGAGTGTATATAATATAATAAGGTGTAAAGACCATAATGAATAAAGACGACAAGGAGATGAAACAGAAATTCAATGTCATTACCAGCACGTGCGTACCCATCGAACTCGAAAATATAGATACCGACCAGATTGTGCCGGCGCGCTATCTGAAAGCCACCACGCGCGAGGGCTTCGGCAAGCTGCTCTTCCGCGACTGGCGCTATCACGAGGACGGCACCGAGGTCAAGGACTTTGTGCTCAACGACCCCAAGTACAAGGGCGAGATACTCGTGGCGGGCAAGAACTTCGGTTCGGGCTCGAGCCGGGAGCACGCGGCGTGGGCCATAGCCGACTACGGGTTCAGGGTGGTCATCAGCAGCTTCTTTGCCGATATCCACAAGAACAACGAACTCAACAACTTTGTGCTGCCGGTCGTCGTGAGCGACGGCTTCCTCAGTCACCTCTTCGCCGCGATACGCTCCGACGCCGACACGATGGTAAGAGTGGACGTGGTAAACCAGTCGGTGACCAACCTCGCCACGGGCGAGCAGGAGCACTTTGAACTCAACGGCTACAAGAAGTTCTGCCTGATGAACGGGCTCGACGATATAGACTTCCTCGTGGCCAACCGCGACAAGGTGGCTGACTACGAGGCCAGCAGAGAGCAACAGAACAAGGACAACTAAAATCACAAGCGATATGAAACTCAACATAGCAGTATTAGCGGGCGACGGCATAGGGCCCGAGATTATGCAACAGGGAGTGGCTGTGGTCAAGGCCGTGGCAGAGAGGTTTGCCCACGATGTCAGCTTCACCCCCGCGCTCTGCGGAGCCGCCGCCATAGACCGTGTGGGCAACCCCTTCCCCGAAGAGACCTTCACCACGTGCATGAACGCCGACGCGGTGCTCTTCGCCGCCGTGGGCGACCCCAAGTTCGACAACGACCCTACCGCACGGGTACGCCCGGAGCAGGGGTTGCTCGCCATGCGCAAGCGGCTGGGGCTCTTTGCCAATATACGGCCCGTGCAGACTTTCACAGGACTCATCCACAAGTCGCCCCTGAAAGACGAGATAGTGAGCGGGGCAGACTTCGTGTGCATACGCGAGCTCACGGGCGGCATGTACTTCGGCGAGAAATATCAGGACGACAACAAGGCTTACGACACCAATTACTACACGCGCGAGGAGGTGGAGCGCATACTCCGTGTGGCCTACGACTACGCCATGAAGCGCCGCCGCCATCTCACCGTCGTCGACAAGGCCAACGTGCTGGCGTCGAGCCGACTCTGGCGACAGGTCGCCAAGGAGATGGAGGGGCTCTACCCCGAGGTCAAGACCGACTACATGTTTGTAGACAATGCCTCGATGCGCATGCTGATAGAGCCCACCTACTTCGACGTGATGGTCACCGAGAATACCTTTGGCGACATACTCACCGACGAGGGCAGCTGCATATCGGGAAGCATGGGGCTGCTGCCCTCGGCGTCGACCGGGCTCCACACACCGGTATTCGAGCCGGTACACGGGTCATGGCCCCAGGCGGCGGGGAAAGACATAGCCAACCCCGTGGCACAGATACTGTCGGCAGCGATGATGATGGAACACTTCGGACTGGCTGCCGAGGGCGCACTTATACGCCGCGCCGTCGACGCCGCTCTCGATGCCCACGTGCGCACGCCCGACATTCAGGTCGAGGGTGGCCAGCACTACGGCACCCGCGAGGTGGGCGCATGGATAGCCGACTATATCGCCACCCACTGACCTCGCGCCAACCCCCGCGACCATCACCCCCACCCCATCGCTCACCCCCACCATCAACAAGCATATCAACCAAAGCAACAAGACAAATATGGACGAAGCAATCAAGCAAATCAGTGAACGCCTGAAAGGGCTGAGAGACGTGCTCGACATCACGGTAGAGGAAATGGCCAACACCTGCGGCATCACGACCGACGAATATCTCGCCATGGAGAACGCCGAGAGCGAGCTGCATGTGAGCAATCTGCAGAAGATAGCCTTGAAGTATGACATACCGCTCGACGTGCTCATGTTTGGTGAAGAACCGCACATGAGTTCGTACTTCCTCACCCGCAAAGGCAAAGGACTGAGCGTAGAGAGACGCAAAGCCTACCAGTACGAGTCATTGGCAAGTGGGTTCAGAGGCAGAAAGGCCGACCCATTCATCGTCACCGTGGAGCCAAAGCCCGCCGACACGCCCATCGAGACCAACACCCACGCCGGGCAGGAGTTCAACATGGTGCTCGAGGGCGACATGGAGCTCACCATCGGCAAGAAGACGCTCACGCTGCACGAGGGCGACAGCATCATCTTCGACTCGACACAGCCCCACGGCATGCGCACACTGGGCGAGAGCAAGGTAAGATTTCTCGCCATCATCTTTTAAGTTTTCACCCAGGATAACAACAACACTACTCTTATGATAGAAAGATTCTTAGAACAGACCACATTCACTTCAGAGGAAGACTTTAAGCAGCACTTGAAGTTCAAGACCAAGGAGGACTTCAACTTTGCTTACGACGTAATGGACGCATGGGCCGAAGAGGCTCCCGACAAGCTGGCGCTGCTCTGGACCAGCGAGCGGGGTGAAGAGAAACGATTTACCTTTGCCCAACTCAAGGAGCAGACCGACCAGGCAGCGAGTTATCTGCAGAGCCTGGGCATAGGAAGGGGCGACATGGTGATGCTGATACTCAAGCGCCACTACGAGTGGTGGCTCGCCATGCTGGCGCTGAGCAAGATAGGAGCCGTGGCCATACCCGCCACCCACATGCTTACCGCCCACGACATCGTGTATCGCAACAACCGGGCAAGCATCAAGGCCATCGTCTGCGTGAACGACGACTACGTGACCGCGCAGGTACATGCCTCGCTCGCCGAGAGCCCCACGGTCGAGGTACTCGTCGCCGTAAACGCAGACACCGAACTGGGCAAAGCCGTGCCCACAGACTTCCACTGCTGGAACGAAGAGTGGGACAAGGCGCCTGCCTTTGTGCGCCCAGAGCATGTCAACACCAACGACGACACGCTGCTCATCTACTTTACCAGCGGCACCAGCGGCGAGCCCAAGATGGTGGCCCACGACCACCTTTACGCCTTGGGCCACCTGGCCACAGGTGTGTTCTGGCACAACCTCAACGCAGACAGCATACACCTCACCGTGGCAGATACAGGCTGGGGCAAGGCCGTGTGGGGCAAGCTCTACGGCCAGTGGTTTGCCGGCGCCACGGTCTTCGTCTACGACCACGAGAAGTTCACTGCCGAGAAAATCATGAGGCAGATAGAGAAATACCGTATCACCTCGTTCTGCGCGCCGCCCACCATCTACCGCTTCATGATACAGGAAGACTTCAGCCGCTACGACCTCTCCTCGCTCAAGTACTGTACCACTGCGGGCGAGGCGCTCGAACCTGCAGTGTTCCAGAAGTTCTATGAGCTCACCGGCATACGCATGATGGAGGGTTTCGGGCAGACCGAGACCACCATGACCCTCGGCACCTTCCCCTGGAACACGCCCAAGCCCGGCAGCATGGGCAAGCCCAACCCGCAATACGACATCCGTCTGCTCAAGGCCGACGGCTCGGAGTGTGAGGACGGAGAGAAGGGAGAAATCTGTATCAAGGTGGGCGAGCACAAGCCCTACGGACTCTTCAAGTGCTACTATCGCGACGAGGAGATGACCCACCAGGTGTGGCACGACGGTCTCTACCACACCGGCGACATGGCATGGCGCGACGATGACGGCTACTACTGGTTTGAAGGCCGCATAGACGATGTCATCAAGTCGAGTGGCTACCGCATTGGGCCCTTCGAGGTAGAGAGCGCACTGATGACCCACGAGGCTGTGGTGGAGTGTGCCATCACCGGAGTGCCCGACGAGGTGAGAGGCATGGTGGTCAAGGCCACCGTGGTGCTGGCGCGCGACTGGAAGGACAAGGCTGGCGACGCCCTCGTCAAGGAACTGCAGCAGCACGTGAAGCGCGAGACCGCGCCGTACAAGTACCCGCGCATCATCGAGTTTGTGGACGAGCTGCCCAAGACCATCTCGGGCAAGATAAGAAGAGTGGAAATCAGGGAGAAGGACCGCAAGTAGGCTGCAGCCGTGCCCGCGCCCGTAGCGCTAACCCTCTATCTGGCCCTCGCGCCAGTTGACGAGGAAGAGGCGCTCACGGGCTCGGGTGAAGGCGGTATAGAGCCAGTGGATATAATCGGGAGTAAGCATGTCGTCGGTCATATATCCCTGATCGATGTAGACATGAGCCCACTGTCCGCCCTGGGCCTTGTGGCAGGTCACGGCGTAGGCAAACTTGATTTGCAGAGCGGTGAAGTAAGGGTCCTGGCGCATGGCGGCCATGCGGTCGGCCTTGCGGGGCAGGTCGGCATAGTCGTCGAGCACGCGCTGATAGAGCTGGTCGCTCTGCTCGCGGGTGAGCGCAGGCGCATCGGTAGAGAGGCTGTCGAGGACTACGGTAGACTGGTACTCATAGTTGTCGTAGTCGGGGAACTGGAGCCACACGTCGGCGAAGTTGAGACCGTGCATCTCGCGCTGGCGGCGCACCTTGACCACGCGACAGCAGTCGCCGTTGGCAATGAAGGCAAAGGGCGGACGGTCTTCACCCTGGACAGAGGCAGGCGGGAGATAATGGTTCTTGACTATCATGAGCCTGTCGCCCGAGGAGAGCAGGTCGTCGCCACGGTCGAGGATGGTGGAGCGTATGCCGAGATTGTAGATACGCGCCGTCTTGTTGGAGCGGGTCACGACGATGGTGTCGTCGACGCCTACGTGGTGGTAGCTCTGGCTGAGCGCCTCGATGAGTTCGTTACCGGGCACCACGCAGACATCGGCAAAACCCTGCAGACGTATGCGCGGCAACTGGGTCATGGCGTCGTGGGTAATCATGGTGCGTATCATGGTGGCATTGTAGAGTATTCCGCTCTCTCCTGCCTGTCTTACCACCTCGTCGAGGTCGGCTTGGAAGACCGAGAGTCCATAGCCCTGAAGCACCTCGGCAGCGAGCGCCGGAGACTCTTCCTCGCCAACAGGCGGGAGCTGGGCGGTGTCGCCGATGAGCATGAGCCGGCAGTTGCGCCCGCCATAGACATAGGTGATAAGGTCGTCGAGCAGACAGCCCGTGCCAAAGACGCTCTCGCCCAAGCCTTCGTTGGCTATCATCGAAGCCTCGTCGACCACGAAGAGGGTATCGGCATGGAGATTGTCGTTGAGATTGAAGACGCCGCCACCCGCTGCCACGGAGCGCTCGCGGTATATCTTGCGGTGGATGGTGAAGGCTGCCATGCCGCTGTAGTGAGACAGCACCTTGGCGGCTCGCCCGGTGGGTGCCAGGAGCACCATCTTCTGCCGGAGGCTGGCGAGCGTGCGCACCAGGGCAGCGGTGAGGGTGGTCTTGCCCGTACCCGCCGAACCGCGCATCACCATCACGGCATGGTCGTGACGGAAAGCGAGAAAGCGGGCTATCTCTGTGACAGCCCGATGCTGGTCGGCAGTGGGGCTGAAGCCCATCTGCTGCTCCACGCGTGAGATAAATTCGTCGATAGTCATAGTGATGACAAAAGTAATCATTTTAGGCGAGACGCCGACCAAGGGATGCAAGTTTTTTGGTCAAGGCGGCAAAACTCGCAGCCACTCCCGGCGCCGTGGAGAGGGTCGTGGCTGGCTCGTGACATAAGGCACGTGGGCTCGTGACATAAGAAACGAGCTCACGTATCAATTGGCACGAGCTATCGTTTCTTCCGTTACGAGCCGACAGCGATGGTCACGACGCCGCCGAGCCATTGGTCTACAGCCACTTGGAACAACGACCAAAGCAGCGTGAAAAACAGCGGCGGCAGCCAAGCAAAAAGGAGCACTACCCGTGATGGTGGTGCTCCTTATATATAGGATGGTGTGAGGTCTGAAGGGACTATCTGAAGATGGAGAAGTTGACACTGCCGTAGACTCTATGCTCCAGATAGCGCGGATGGCACACAAAATTGTTGGCCTTGCCATGCTCTACGACGAGGATGCCGTCGGGCTTGAGCAGATTGTGCTCGAAGATGAGGTCGGGGATGGTGTCGATGTTGTCAAGGGCATAGGGCGGGTCGGCAAAGATGAAGTCGAACTGCTGGCTGCAACTCTTGATAAACCTGAACACATCGCCGCGGATGAGCACGTTGGCATCGGTGCCCAGCTTGGTCATGCACTGGCGGATAAAGTTGGCATGGTCGCGGTCGGCCTCGACGCTGACCACCTGAGAGCAGCCTCGCGACAGCATCTCGAGCGATATGCTGCCCGTGCCGGCAAAGAGGTCGAGCGCCATGGCGCCGTCAAGGTCTATATATCCATTGAGAACATTGAAGATATTCTCCTTGGCAAAGTCTGTAGTGGGTCGCGCCTTGAACGAACGTGGAATATCGAAGTGGCGTCCCTTATATATTCCTGTGATAATTCTCATCTTCCTCGCATATAAAGTGTAACTACATCGAGCGCAATGCCCTTGATTTCGGTGATAGGTGCACGGTTGAACTCTGCCGAGGGGCTCATGGTATAAGCCTTGCGCAGATAACGGTGCAGAGAGGTCATCATCTCGTCGCTATCGACAGGGATGCCCGCGATGTAGAGCTCGTCCTTGTCGGCATCCATCTGCAGCTGCTGCCACACGTAGAGCATATAGTAGACGCTGTCCTGCGCGCGGGTGGCAGAGTAGGTGTTGCAGAAGCGGAAACGGTGCTTGTCGAAGGCAAAAATGCTCACACAGCCATCGTGGAAGTAGGCATAAAGGCGGCGGCAGAGATGGGTCTCGGCGCGACGGTGCATATAGCTCCACACGGGTTGCTCGACAGGCATGTAGATGACGTCGGCATAATGGTCGTCGATGACCGCCTTGAGGTCGCGGTTGATGGCCATGATGGCAACGGCATTGAGCTGGGGCAGCACGCTGCAGATTACCTCCGTATTGGCTTGGGCGGCAAAGCTGTAGCGGTAGAGGGTCTCGGCCTTGGCCTCGTCGAACTCCTCTACAGGTACTATCATGGTGGGTGCCGACAGCATTACCTGCGCTCTGCCCGTAGGGTGAGAGAGCAGTTGGGACTGGCGGAACGCCTCGCGCAGGTTGGCTGCTATCGAGATGCCGCTCCTAACGGTATAGGTCTCGTAAGCCACGCCCTTGACTGCCGTCTTGTCGGCTATGGCAAAGGCGAGCGACGTGTCGCTGATGCGGAGTGTCATCCGCGGTTGCTTCATTGTTTCATTCCCAGTTTCCAGCATTGTTGTCAGGTGTTGTGAGGTCTCCTATTTTCAGTCCAGCAAATTTGCCGTTGTCATTGGCTTCGCGCGTGAGGCGCTCTATCTCTTGTGGATTGAGCCCCTGGAGGTAGTCGTCGTAGGTGGCTCCACACTCCATGAGGCTGACGGCTGCTCCCGAGGCACCGGTGGCTACCGCCGTGCGTATCTCAAACTTACGGCCGCCGCTGTGGGGGATGACGGCGGCAGTGGGCGTGAGCAGCCGGGCGCCGACAAGCGAGTCGACAGATGGTGCGTAGGTGCCGTGGGCGGTATGATAGGCTTCCTGGGCTGCGCGTATCTGGAGCAGACAGCCTATCACGGCCTGCTCACGCTGGTGGCGTTGGGCGTCGAAACGCATCGGGGCGCTGATACTGAGCCAGCATAGCACCACAAGCAGCGCCACACATCCGCCCAAAAGCAAGTTGCTGCCTCTCTTGATATTCATACGAATGCAAAGTTAGACAAAAAACTCCGATTAAGGGGTGTGTGGCGCCAATAAATGATATGTGCAAGGCACAAAACTTACATTTTTGCTGCCCAGAGACCATGCAGATTGCAGTATTCGCGGGCTCCGGTAACGTGGGCAGTGGTCTGGAAGAGGGCGACGGGACGGTCGGTCGGCGTGAGTTCGCGTCGCAATACGCCCTCGTCGGTGAGCAGCTCTATCCACTGGATGTAGTGCTCGGGGGTCATGGGATGCTCGACGCTGCCCACGGTGACGCGGTAACCGCCGTCGACGCGCTCGATTACGGGCACGTGCTTCTCCTGGGCGGCATCGGTGGTGTTGGCTTCGAGCAGCTGCATGGGCTGTCCGCAGCACACGAGCGTGCCGGCGCCGGCATGCAATACTTCTACGATGTTGCCGCAGATGGGGCAACGGGCTACTTGTCTGATTGTCATCATATCTTATCCTTTCTTTAGAATGTTGAATAACAGGGCTAAGTTACGGCTATTTCGGATAGAATGGCACTTATGCCGCTTAACTTTAACGATTATTAAACCTTCAAGCGCCATCTCCGCGCTTCCAAAGCAAGCCACGGCGGTCGCAAAGGTCATCAAAACCATCGCCAAGGGCATGGAAATTCGCCCTTAGGTGCCTATTTTTGCAAAAAACGCGGTTTCTAAGGTGCCAATTTTTACAAAAAATGCCGTTTCTATGGTGCCTATTTTTGCAAAAATACGACCTATCACCATGGTAATCAACAACTTACTCAATCTGATAGTTAGAAAGGACAAAATGGGAAGCAAAAATAGAGAAAAAGAGGCTGAAAATGGCGGTAAACAATACTATAAAAACTGTGGATTTGCATCTGTTGTTCATGAAAACCACATTAGAAAACTACATCAGTGGCGAGAACATACGCACTACGCCGTCGGCGAGGCGCTGACGGATGGTGTGGTGCAGGAAAAGGTAGTTCTCGTCTAAGGGAGTGCAATGGGCGAGGTCGCCAAGGAACAGATGCTTCATGCGGAGCGCCATCTCGGTGTCGTAGATGAAAAGATTGGACTCGCAATTGTTCTCAAAACTACGGAAATCGATATTGGTGGAGCCACAGGAGCAGACCATATCGTCGATGATGAGCAACTTGGAATGGTTGATGCCTGGCTGGTAGAGGTAGAACTTGACTCCGGCATCGTAGGCACGGTCTATATAGGAGCGCGCGGCGTGCTCGACAAACCAGCGGTCGGCATGCTCGGGCAGCATCACGCAGACATCGACGCCGGCGAGAGCCTTGGTGGTAAGCGCCATAAGCACGGACAGGGGCGGGATGAAATAGGGCGTCTCGATGTAGACATATTTGCGCGCCTCGTAGATGAGGCTGACATAGCCCTGCATCAGTCCGTTCCAGGGAAGAAGCGGGCTGCTCAGCACGACCTGTGCCAGACAGTCGTTGGGCTCGACAGTGGGGGCTGGATAGTACTTGTCGTCACGCAGAATGGAATGGTCTACGAGATACCAGTCATCGATAAAGGAGCGCTGGAGTGAAGAAACGACGGCACCACAAACGCGGAGGTGGGTATCGCACCAGTCGCGGCCACGACCGCCCTTGGCATAGCGCAGGGCGAGGTTCATGCCACCGATATAGCCCACCTTGCCGTCGACGACGCATATCTTGCGGTGGTTGCGGTAGTTGACCTTGCCGGTAAAGGCAGGGAAACGCACGGGCATGAAAGACACGACATCGACACCGGCGGCACGCAAACGCTCGAAAAAGCGGTTGCTGGTCTCCCAACTGCCCACATCGTCGTAGATGACGCGCACCTCGACACCCTCGCGGGCCTTGTCGATGAGGGCATCGGCAACGAGACAGCCCAAGGCATCGTCGGTGAAGATATAGGTAATGAGATGGATATGGCTCCGGGCCTGACCGATGTCGTGAAGGAGGTTGAGAAAGAAATCGGAGCCCTCGGAGAGTATCTCAATGCGATTGTTCTTGAAGGGAAACGCCAGGGTAAGGCGGGCGAAGAAGTTGATGACGCGCTCATGTCGGGCTGGGATGACCAGGTCGGCTTGGGCGGTAAACCCCTGATAGGTGCGCTCGGCGATGAGCATACGGGTGCGGTCGCTGAGGAGTCGCTTCTTGTGGAGGTTCTTGCCGAAAAAGAAGAAAAGCACCAATCCCAGAATGGGCACGAAGATGATGGTCATCACCCAGAACATTGCCTTGAAGGGCTGCAGCTCTTCGAGCAACACCTTGACCAGCGCCATTATCACCAGAACAATGTCGATGGCAATCAACGTCCACAGGATAATCGATGTCATAGTTTCTCTTTTTCTTTCTGTATCTCGGCGAGTCGCTCGATGGCAAAGTCGCTGTTGGGATTGCCGTCGAGCATGGTGTGCAACAACTGCTCGGCCTCATCGACGCGGTGGGCGTTGAGCAGAAACTCAACCTTGCGGCGCTGGAGGAAGTAATAGAAGTTGAGACAGTTGCTGTTGAGGCTGCCCATGTCCATCGAGCGCTTCAGATTGGCAAGCGAGGAGTCGATGAAGCGCAAGGCATCACAGTTGCCCATGCTCACCATACAGTTGACATACTGCATGGTGTATATCACGTTGTTGATGGAAAGGGTTTGGAAGAGATAGAAATGGGCTATCTCGAAACGGCGCAGATGATAATAGCAACTGCCAAGGAGATAGCACACCTCATAATAGCTGCGACGCTCGTCGGCGCCCATCTGGTCGTAGCGGGCGGCGTAGCGCTCATAGGCTGCACCGAGCGGGGAGAGGGCGTCAAAGAAGCGGCGTTCGAGATAACGCTGACGACCCAGGTAGATGTACTGGGCCAGGTCGGGCTGCTCGCAATTGGCAAGCACCCGCTGGGTAGCGGTGAGCTGACTCTCGCCGCCAGACTTGAACTTCTCGCGGGCTTCGTGCCACTGGTAGTTGATGGCATCGGTCTGCTGCTTCGTGGGTACAAGCTCATAGCCAGCCACAAACGTATGGCAGTCGCCTGGCTTGGGTAGCAGGACAGGGCTTGCTACCGGCGGGACGAACACAGGCATCAGCGTGAGGGTCACGCGGTAATAGAGCACCGACGGGGTAGTCATCTCGGAATGCAGATGGATGCCGAGATTGTGACTGACGCCATCGCCGCTGCCGTCATGATAGGTAAGTTCGACGCCAACCCAACTGTGGACAAACTTGCCATCGGCAATAAGCAACGCAGAGAGGGGGAAGTTGGCGATATCGTCGTCCTCGCCCATGTGGATGTGGGTTTCGTCGTTGGTCCAGGCGGAGAGCGAGTCGATATGGCTGTCGGTGATGCCAAACATGGTGGCAAGGAGCGCACGGGGGGTGATGACGGGATGGGCGGCAGCCTCGTGGTGACTGAAGACGGCAGGCTGGCGGTCTATCTCGAGTTCGTGGAGCAGTTCCAACTCTCCCCCCCACTCGACTGTGGCAACTTCGTAATCGGCGCAATCGACACTGCGAGCCTTCTGGATCTCGCTCTCGATTTCGGCCACGACCAACCGCCTCATCTCAAACATTTGCGCCATGACCTTCGTCAGCAATTCATGGGCGTTGACCTCATTGAGAAGAAGGCTACAGATGATGTGGATAGCGGCACCGTGGTGTTCCTGATTGACGGAATAGACCACCTTGAACGGGTTCTTGGTGGAGGAATACTTGTTGCATACCGCGCGGACGACGTTGATGTCTTCCAACGACACGAGATGGATGTAATATAATGAGAGTTGGGTGAAGGGGTCATTGTCGGTAAGCTCGATACTGAAGTGGGCACCCTGGTAGTCGAAATGACAGACATCGGACTCGCCCTCCTTGGTCCAGGCATAGGTACAAATCATCTTGCGCAGGGTGTCGCTGACCACCTCGAGATTGGTCTGGGCATTGATGTTCTCGAGTTTGAACATCTCCAACTTGGAACCAATGTACTTCTGATAATAGTATCTCACTACGGCACCAACGATAGAAGCCAAGAGAATAAAGACAAGGAAACCGAAACTCATAGGCGTTTATCTGATGACGTTATTGCCTAATTTCTGTGCATAGGCATTGCGCACTTTCTGTATGTCAGCATACTCCTTGAGCAGGCTGGTCATACGGGCTGGGTCGCTGACCGCCGCATTGATTTCGTCGCCAAGCTGCTTCAGGCGGCGCTCGGTATAGTCCATGCGGAAGTCGAGCAGCAGATGGACGGTATCGACGCGGAGCCGCTCTTCGGCCTCGAGCTGCAGAGCCTTGACCTCGTCAGCGGTGAGCTTTTTCTTGGGCTCTTCGTTCTTGATGAGCTGCAGCTGGTCGACACTCAGCTCGGCTGCCACCTTGCAGATGTCAATGTCGGAGTGGTGGACAAAGTATTGGAGGGAGTCGAATCCCTCGTCGGCGCTATGCCGGAAGGCGTCGTCGAGGATGCGGGCGTAGAGGGGATTGGACAGCGCGAGATGGTCGGCCTGCAAATCATAGTAGATGTACTGCGCCACGGTGAGGTCGATGGTGGCATCGCCGGCGGCAGGGATATTGCGGAAAGCCACCTTGCTGCCATCGCGCACAATCATCTGGGCAAGCATACGCTCGACCTTCTCCTGCGGAGAGACCGACGACGCGGGGGCAGCCATCACATTGGTGGGGGTGACCACCTGAGGCGCTTCCTGTTCACGGCGGGCTTCAGAGTTTTTGCTCTCCTTCTGCTCGCGGATGAAGCGGTTCATGGTGTTGATGAGGGTAGCCTCGGCCACGCCGGTGCGCGCCACGCAGCTCTGCACGTAGGTGTCGCGGAGTATGGGGTTGGTCACGAGCGAGATGCTCTTCACGATTGAGTTGATGGCTTCGGTGCGCTTGATGGGGTCGGTGACATCCTTGAGCAGCAGGTTGGTCTTGAACTGGATGAAGTCTGTCTCGTGCTGCTCGATATACTGCTTGAACTCTTCAGCCGTATGCTTGCGGGCGAAGCTGTCGGGGTCTTCGCCGTCGGGCAGCAGCAGCACCTTGAGGTTCATACCCTCGGAGAGCAGCATGTCGGTGCCCTTGAGGGCAGCATGGAGTCCGGCCTCGTCGTCATCATAGATGAGAGTGATATTGGAGGTGAGACGGTGCAGCATGTGTATCTGGGCAAAGCTGAGAGCGGTGCCCGAACCGGCAACCACGTTCTCGATGCCGGCCTGGTACATGGAGATGACGTCGGCCTGACCCTCGACGAGATAGACGCGGTCGAGCTTGGCGATGGCCTTCTTGGCCTGATAGATGCCGTAGAGCAGACTGGCTTTGTGGTAAACCTCGGAGTCGGGAGAGTTGACATACTTCTTCTCGACGCCCTTGGTACGCTGGTCGAGCACACGGGCGGTAAAGCCGACGACCTTGCCGCTGAGTCCAATCCACGGGAAAACGACTCTACCGGCGTATCGGTCGATGAGGTCGCCACGGTCGGTCTTGTAGCAGATGCCGGTCTTGAGGAGGAACTCTGCCTGATAGCCTTCGCTCTTGGCACGACGGGCGAGCGCAAAGCGGTCTTGCAGATCGTAGCCCAGACGGAACTTGGCGATGATGTCGTCGCGGAAACCACGGCTGCGGAAGTAAGCCAGACCATAGGCCGTGCCCTCGCCGTCAGTCTGGAGCTGGCTCTCGAAGTATTTGGCCACCCACTCGTTGACGATGAACATCGACTCACGCTCGCTCTGCTGCTTGCGTTCCTCGTCGGTCATCTCGCGTTCCTGTATCTCGATGTGATACTTGGCTGCAAGCCAGCGCAGAGCTTCGGGATAGGTCATCTGTTCATGCTCCATGATAAAGGTCACGGAGTTGCCGCCCTTGCCGCAGCCAAAGCAATGGCAAGTGCCACGGGCAGGAGAAACGAAGAAGGAGGGAGTGCGCTCATTGTGGAAGGGACAGAGACCCTTGTAGTTGGCCCCACTCTTGTGGAGGGTAACAAATTCGGATACTACATCAACGATATTGCACGCATCTTTAATCTTCTCTACGGTCTGTCTGTCTATCAGTGAGCTGCTCATGGGTCATACTTGTCTATCTGATGCAAATATACTCTTTTTTTGCGACATCGGACAACTTTCCATCAATAATGTGAGAAAAAAGTGCAACGTCGGCCGCCGTCCCAGCCATGACCGCGGGCTGTCAGGGGCCTATATATAATAAGGTATAGGGGATATGATAATTATGCTGGCTGTAAACAGGCTGTCTTGGCTTATGGCTATGGCTCTTATAACCCAAACAGAGACAACCACAAAGGGCTGATACCTCGCGAGAAGTATCAGCCCTTTGCTGTTTAGAGTGAAGAGATTTATCCGGACAGTAATGCCATTAGTATTCGAGTGAGTAAGTAACGCCACGCCTCATCATATCCTTTGCGGTAGGTTTCAGACGCACGAGGAAGTTGCCATAAGAAGGCTTGTTGCGTGTCCATCCAGCCTCGGCGAGAGCAATCGCGCGCGGATAAGCCTGATAGTAGATACGTTCGGGCGAAGTGATGCACTCACTCCACAGCGTTCCGGCAACACCAAAGAGGTTGTTGTCCTCGAAGCTCTGGTCTCTGCCCCACGACGGGTCAATGGAGTAAGTAGCCTCGAGCGATGTAACGGGCATACCCCAGTTGACCTCCGGCATATCGCCCTTGGCCATGGGATAGTCGAAGTAACAGTGCTCGCCCGGGCAAAGCATTATGCGTGCGTTGTTATTCACAGCGGCTTCAAGGGCCTTGTCGGTGAGTCCGTCTCGCCAGGCAAAGGTGACACATCCAGGCTGAATCTTCTTGAAGTCGGTCTCGTACCAGAACATAGGAGTCTTGTTGTAGGTATCGCGCAGAAGCCCGATGATACGGTCAAACAGGTAGCCCTGCAGTTTCCAGTTTTCCGAACGGTCGGTGGTGGTAATACCGAGCTGTCTCTTCAGGGCCTGACAGTTGGGGCAGTCGGTCCAACAGTCGAGGGCGGGGTTGCCAGCCTCGTCGCCGCCGAGATGGATATACTTGGAGGGGAAGATGTTGGCTATTTCCTTGAATACATTGCCCAGAAACTCATAGGTGAAGGCATTGCCGGGGCACAGCAGTTCGTTGGACACACCGCAAGTGGTGCGGACAGGAACCTGACGCTGATGGCAAGTAAGTTGGGTGAACACGCTGATGGCAGCCACCTCATGGCCAGGCATCTCGATTTCGGGTATAATCTCCACATGATACTTGGCAGCATACTCCACCAAGTCGCGCATCTGCTCCTGGGTGTAATAGCCCTTGTAGGGCATCAGCAGGTCGTCCTGTCCCCAGCGCATGGAAGCCTGCTCGGTGAGCTGGGGATATTTTTTAATCTCGATGCGCCAAGCCTGGTCGTCGACCAAATGCAGGTGGAGGGCATTGAGCTTATAGCGGGCCATCTCGGGGACAAACGCCTTTAGCTCGTCTATAGGTATGAACGTACGGGCAGGGTCTACCATCAACTCGCGTACGTGAGTACGGGGCATATCTTTGATGGTGAGTTGCGGGATGGCGTCAACACATTCCTTGTTGCCCGAGCCGCGCAGAACCTGGTCGAGAGTCATCAGTCCCCAGAACACACCGCGCGGAGTCTTACCCTTGATGCACACGCCCTTAGAATCGACGACCATGGTGTAAGCCTCGTCATCGGCAAGTGTAGGGTCGATATCAAGGAAGAGTTGCAAGCCACGCTGACGGCTGTTCACAATATTGCCGATGCGGTTGCTGAGCATTTCGCGGGCACGCTCCACCTCATTGTTCAATATAGTGCCGGCACCATCATTGTGCGAAACAACGATATTCCAAGCGGTCTGCACGTTCAGAGTCTTGGCACCCTTCTGTATCGTGAGCACCTGCGGCATAGGAGTGAGACACTTTGTAGGGTCGCTTACCTCGCTGGCAAGCCTCGGCTCGGCATAGAAACGGCTCCAGCCAACTGCCTTCATATAAGCCTTCTCGCTGCCCTTGGGCACCACAAGACTCACGCTGCCCGGCGCGATGCCGTAGAAAGAAGATACCGAAGCCTTGGGCGGCGTCATTGAGTTTACCCTCACCGTCGTCAGTCCCGACAGACGCGCGAAAGCATACTCTCCTATCACTGGCGCGCCCTCGATGGTCAGTTCAGTCATACTCTTGCATCCCGAGAAGGCGGCAGCGCCAATGGTATCTACCGAAGCGGGAATGGTGACAGCCTGCAGTTTGTCGCAGGCGAAGAAAGCCTGTGTTCCGATGGTCTTCAACGCCTTGGGCAGGATGATATTCTCAAGTTGGTGGCGCGAGTGGAAAGCGTTCTTGGGAATCTCGGTGCTTTGGGCATCGCCAAGGTCGATTGTACGCACTTGGAAACATAGGTCGCGCATCTGGCGATAGTCTCCCTTTGGCTCGGCCGACAGTCTGCCGGTCAGTTTCAGGCTTATAGCCATCGACTTCTGTTCCGGCGTCAGGTCGCTCATCATCTTGACCGTCTGCGCCGACAGTGCCGCTGACACCATGGCTGCGGCTGACATCAATAAGATTCGTTTCATTTGTTATTGGGTTTGATTAGTAGCATCCGTTGATTAACCTACTGCAATATTAATAAAAGATATTGATATATGCAAAGGTTTCGGGATGGTTTCTCTGACTGTTATATATATAATAAGGTATATAGAAAGAGCGAGGGCGCCACTCCCATGACAGGAGTGACGCCCTCTATACTATATGTATAACCCGATTACTCTGCTGTTTCGGTCTCGACAGCGCGGAAGGCTGCGAGGTCCTCTGCTTTGAAGTTCTGGATGTAGGCAGCCTTGCCCTGTACGTTCTCTTCGGCCATGCGCACATATACCTGGGCGCTCTTCTCGAAGAGTTCGGGAGCACGGCTGGCGTCCTCGATGATAAGCAGCGACATGATGATTTCTGCAGTCATGTCGTAGAGACGACGGCCGAGGAAGTCATGAACCTCCTGGTTCTGGGCGTCCTTCACGGCATTGATGGCAGCCTCATACTGCTCTACCATCTTGGCCACACGAGCGTGGAGGGGCTTCATGCTCTCGCTTACCTCAGCCTCGAGCATCTCCTTCATGATGGCGAGGTAGGTGCCGTTGGTGATATAGCGGATAGCAGCCACAACCTGCAGCTGGGTGGTACCCTCGTAGATAGAGAAGATACGGGCGTCGCGGAACAAGCGCTGGCACTTGTACTCCATGATGAAGCCCGAGCCACCGTGGATGCTGATGGCATCGTAGGCGTTCTGGTTGGCATACTCTGAGTTCATACCCTTGGCAACGGGAGTGAACGCGTCGGCCAGACGGGTATACTTCTTCATCTCTGCACGCTCCTCGGCGGTGAGCTTGCGCTCAAGTGCGATGTCTTCGAGCGACTTGTAGATGTCTACATAGCGTGCTGTCTGATAGAGCAGCGAACGACCGGCATCGAGCTTGGCCTTCATACGTGACAGCATGTCATATACGGCGGGGAAGTTGACAATCTTCTGACCGAACTGGGCACGCTCCTTGGCGTAGGCGAGACCCTCGTTGTAAGCCTCCTGCTCTACACCTACCGACTGGGCGGCGATACCGAGACGGGCACCGTTCATCAGCGCCATCACATACTTGATAAGACCCATACGGGTGCTGCCGCAGAGCTCAGCCTTGGCATTCTTGTACACGAGCTCACAGGTAGGTGAACCGTGGATACCCAACTTGTGCTCGATATGACGTACGGTGACACCACCGTCGCGCTTGTCGTAGATGAACATAGACAGACCACGACCGTCCTTGGTTCCCTCTTCCGAGCGGGCCAGCACGAGGTGGATATCAGAGTCACCATTGGTGATGAAACGCTTCACACCGTTCAGGCGCCATGTGCCGTCCTCGTCCTGAGTGGCCTTGAGCATCACGCGCTGAAGGTCTGAACCGGCATCGGGCTCGGTGAGGTCCATAGACATGGTCTCGCCGGCAGCGATACGGGGAATATACTTCTGGCGCTGCTCCTCCGAACCGAACTCATAGAGAGTGTCGATACAGCTCTGGAGGCTCCATACGTTCTGGAAGCCGGCATCGGCAGCAGAGATAACCTCTGACAACATAGAGAACACCACATTGGGGATGTTCAGACCGTTGTAGCGACGAGGCATAGAGATGCCCCAGAGTCCGGCCTTGCGTGTAGCGTCGAGGTTCTCGAAGGTCTTGCTGGCATACACCATGCGACCGTCTACGAGGTGTGGACCCTCAAGGTCTACATCCTCAGAGTTAGGCTCGATAATGTTAGCAGCCACATCACCGGTGATATCCAGGATGCGCTTGTAGTTCTCGATGGCGTCCTCGTAGTTGACGGGGGCGTCAGCAAACTGGTCTTTGTCTGCATAGTCGCGCTCCTTGAGCTCAACGATGCGCTTCATCAGAGGATGGTTCAGGTGGAACGCGATCTCTGGATGGTCTGTATAATAATTAGCCATAATCTTATATTAGCCCCAGGAGGGTATCAAAGGGGGGATGCGTGTCGTTGATGAA
>OQVS01000377.1_pt1 | contig 30106 bp, 22 predicted proteins | sample 1691601 | NCBI WGS metagenome assembly OQVS01 (sample SAMN03418268, study PRJEB22391) | human gut metagenome | biome: human-gut; feature: organic feature; material: feces | host: Homo sapiens | place: Tanzania | collected 2013-01 | reverse complement strand
GGAGCCTGGGCATATTTCTTTGTAAACTTATTCTACTTCTGTTCGCTTCTGCCACAGACACTGATCTATGCATCTTATGCATTTGTTGGTAAGAATGTATTCGGCGGTGCCAACGGAACAAAAATTATTGCTATTATTTCAATTTTGTTATTCTGGTTAGCTACATATGTTTGCGTTAAAGGTGTCAGCTGGATTTCAAACCTTGCAAGCGGTTTTATGCTGCTTGTTACAAAGCCCTTTAAGATAGGCGATTTTGTCGAGATTGACGGTGTTACGGGCACGGTTAATATAATCAGCCTTATTCACACAAAGCTTTTGACTGCGGATAACAAGATGATTTATGTGCCAAACGGCAAGGTCATTTCGGCAAAGATAGTAAACTATACGACCGAAGCACAACGCCGTGTGGATATTGAGGTTTCGGCTTCCTATGACGCACCGATTTCAACCGTTCGTGAGGCACTTTTGAAGGCGGTTGAAAAGACGGAGCTGTTCGAAGAAGCACCCGAAAAGCCGTTTGCGGCGGTGCTTTCATACGATGACAGCAGTATCCGCTATAATCATATCAACGTTCATATGATTGAGGACAAAAAGAACAGATAAACGGATTTTAACGGAGAACATTATGCAAAACATACTTTTATACATTATAACGGCGGTTTGTACACTCGGAATTATCGTCCTTGCCGTTATGCTCTCGTCGCTTTCAAAAAAAGTGAATTCTCTCGGCGAAAACGACGCTTCAAAAAGCACCGAGCAGAAGCTTGATTATCTTTCAAGCACCTTCAGCAAGGAATTCAGCAACATAAGAATTGAAAATCAGAACGCAAACAAGGAAATTCGTTCCGATGTGCAGAAAAGCCTTGATAATATGTCGTTGAAAATCGAGAATATGAACAAGGTAAACTATGAGAACAGGGAAAAAACGCTTGAGCTTCTCGGCTCGATAAACGAAAAGAACGCAGAGCAGAGCGAAAAAATCAACAAAACCCTTGTTGAGTCAATGAATAAGCTTCAGCAGTCAAATGAAAAGAAGCTTGAGGAAATGAGGACGACGGTTGACGAAAAGCTCACCTCGACACTCACGCAAAGGCTCAACAGCTCATTCAAAACCGTTTCCGATCAGCTTGAAAATCTATATAAATCGCTCGGCGAAATGCAGAAGCTTTCAACGGGTGTTACGCAAAATGTTACGGCGCTCAACCGTGTTTTGACGAACGTCAAGGCGAGAGGCACTTGGGCGGAGGTTCAGCTTGAGGGAATACTTGATCAGACTATCCCGAACATGTATGAAAAGAACGTTGCAACCGTTCCCGGCTCAATGGCGAGGGTTGAGTTCGCAATACGCATCCCTGCATCCGAAAAGAACGAAAAGGACGTATATTTGCCGGTTGACTCGAAGTTCCCGATGGAGGACTATATAAGACTTTGCGACGCCGCAGACAGTGCAGACGCAAATGCATTGGCGGAGGCGAGAAAGGCACTTGAAACGAGGGTGCTTCAAGAGGCGAAGGACGTTTCAAAGTACATACACGTTCCGGACACAACGCCGTTTGCAATTCTCTATCTTGCAACAGAAGGCTTGTATGCGGAGATAGCTTCGTCAAGGTCGGGACTTCCCGAAAAAATACAGTCGGAGTACAACATTATGATTGCGGGACCGAGCACGATTACAGCCTTGCTCAATTCGCTTTCAATGGGCTTTAAGACCGTTGCCATAAACGAAAAGGCAAACGAGGTTCGTCAGCTTCTTTCGGCGATAAGAGGTCAGTATGAAAAATTTGACGGACTTCTTGAAGCTGCCAAGAAAAAAATTGACGCCGCAGGCAAGAGCATTGAAACGGCGCAGTTCAGAAATGTTCAAATCAATAAAAGACTTAAAAAGGTTGAAAGCCTTGAAAGCGGCGAGTCCGATGCGGTATTGGGACTTGATTCTGCTTTGTTTGGCGACGATGACGAATAAATATTCGAAGGTGTGAAAATGGCAAAGCAGTTAAAGGTAATCGTTGAAAATTGTCCAAAAAATCACAAGTGCCCGTCGGTTGATATTTGCCCTGTGGGTGCGTTATCGCACTCCGGATGAATTTGCTTTCTATCGTCGAGAAGGGCTAAAGCGTGGCTTCAAATATGTCGAGTCTGCTCCTTTGGCTCGTTCCTCCTATCACGCTCGCTCCCACTCGGAGTCTTTGTAGAGTGAACAATGTGCAGCCTAAGCTAAAACAGTCGGCTGCGCCTATCTATTATTTTTTTAACAGAAAAACTGTTGAGTACGTTTAGTGAAAGGCAGGGATGGCTATGTTTCGGGTTTTGAAAAATATTTTTCGCAAAAAAAAGACTGCCCAGGCAGAAAAGACCGAATTTACCGGCTATAAAGCAACGGAAGTCGGTTTCTCCCTCCTTCGCGACGACGATGGCGAAGTTGCTTTCTGTCTAGGCAACGAGGCCCAAACTCTTTTCAGAGTTCGCGATCTTGTTTTAAGTCAGCCGGAAGTCTCACAGCGTGAACGCGCCGGAGCTTCCGCTTCTGTATATAAATTCAGTACCGATTTTTTAGTTACTTGTATCAAATCAGTTGCAGACATTGATTTCACCCAACCTTTAAAAATCGAAAAAACTGAATGTATTAAGGGATATGGCGGTCGCCAAGGACTGGATATTCAAGTTCGCTTTGGCTCTGAATCGGTGCGCTATCTTGTCGAATTGGATGAAGATTGTCCGGCTCTCGATTTTACCGAAACTTGTTCTCATGAACCCAAAAATATCAAGATCCCTCCCGTAGCCCAAATGGTCGACTTCTTGACTACGGTGATTAAGCCAAATCGTACGGTGTTTAGTTGTTTGCTGGGATTGGTGCGCCATTCTCAAAATGAACATGTTTTAGAGACGGTTAATTTTATTAGAGACAACTTTGCCGATTGTCAAGAACTTTTAGATTGCGATATCGCCACCTTGAGCGAGAGTTTGCACAATAAAGGCTTACTTATCAATGCTAATATTTTGGCGGCCACTTGTATATTAGTCGACATTTTTGCCGAAAAGTTGAGCAAAAATGAACTTAAGGCTAGTTCGGACAAAAAGCATACTGTAAAAATCAGTCCTTTGAGCTATCGGACTGTTGAAGCGTTTTTCACTGAAAATGCAGCTACTGAGCAAGATAAAGAGCTAGAAAAAGTTTGCAATTTTCTGGATATAACCATGAAACAGCGAACTTTTCGCTCGACAGTTTGCGATATAGCCGAAGATGGTGGCAGTGAAGAGACCGCTGCGGTTTTGCATAGATTGTTGGAGTTGGTACCGGAAAAAGAAGATCCTGCTTTTGAACAATGTGCCCTTTGCTCGCTATTTGAAGCTTATGGCAAAAAAGTTACTCCCGGTACTCTTTCAGCTTTTTGTCTTTATACCGACTTGAAAGCCAAAATTATTGATGAAGATCTTATAGAACAATTTTTGCCGGAAACTTATCTAAGCGAGCATTCTCTTTATTCTATGCTAGTTGTTGGGCGTGCTTTCGGGCTTAATTTAGTAGGTTTAACTTTAACTGGTGAAAAGTGTGAAGACGCCTTGCACGATTTTAGCAAGTTGCTAGCTCTCAGCAACAAAGGGGCTTTGGCTTCTTTCTTAGATACGCAAAGCGGTTCGGCTAAGATCCTTTATGTAAAAGACAGTAAAGAATTACAAAAGCTTTGTACTGAAAAGTATTCTTTCAGTGGTTGCATTATTATCGGTTTGCCTATTTTGGAAAAAGTTTCCACTTTAGACATGTCGGCATTTTTGCAAAAGGGATTGCCTCTTTTAAGTTGTTTTATCGACGAACAAAAGAGATTGCGCTGGACAGTATTCAGCGCTCGTCAAGTTGGTGAAGTGCCTTTTTCCTTAGTGGGACGCTACGGATTTGTAGAGGGATACGAAGCTTATCGATTCCACAACCGAGTTGTAGGTAGAATTGTCAAAAGTAGTGCCGACAAATTAGTAGGTAAGACTAATATTGCTGCTGCTTATACAGATGAAAAGGGAGCTATCTCTTATCGCTTTATAGCTAAAGCCGATAATGTCGAAAGTTTTGTCGCTCCTTCCGACAGCGGTTTGAGTTTTGCTGGTGAAATTGCCGAATTCCCTCGTTTTAGGGGCTTTCTGGGACGAGTATATGAAAGTAGCCAAAAGTTGCTGGCCGGCTTAGTACAAGATGAAAATGCCTTCGAGCCATCTTTGGAAGCTTGCTTCAAAGGCAGCCAGGCTGCGCTCTCCGAGGACGCTTCTTTAGTTTCAGTAGCTCAAGATAAAGAGGCTTTGGCTATTTTGCGCCGCTTGTTGCGTTCTGAAGAGTTTGTGGCCTCTTTGGAAGGAGCTGTGGAACGCTTTGCTTGTTGGCGCCTTTCTATTTTGTTAGGCTCAGAGAAAAACCAGTTGCATGGCAACTTGCAACTGGCTCCTAAACTTATCGAAGCTCTGAAAATGCCTACTTTAAGCCAAGTAGCGGTCATGATGGTTATTTACGGTATTCTCAATAAGCCGGGAACGATCTTAAATTCTCAGCAAATTTTGTGGAATCCGGCTCAGTTGCGTCGCAAGATGCAAGACAGCTTATTCGCTCTCCTTGGCAATTGCTCTGAAGCTGAAGGACAAGTTGCCTGTCGTTTACTGGCTGCAACTCCCTTAATTTCTGTTAAAGACAGTTGCGAAAGCTCGGCTAATAAATTGCGCTCGCTTTTAAAAAATCAGCAGTTGGCTAGAGCTGCATCTGAAGCTTTGGCCTGGCTTTCTCTGTCTTTAGGCGTCCATTTCCCTGCCGAAGTAGTTTGCGAAGGTTGGGAACGCGCTGATATTGTCGATCTTATGGAAGCAGAAGCTGCCGAAGAGGCTGCCGAGCGGGTGCGTCGCTGGCTTGACGATCCTAATAAAGATTCAAGGGAAAAAACTTTGGAAGCTCCCGCTTTGGCCAATATTAGAGGTGAAGAGCCCAAAATCAAGTTGCTCAGTCGCTACATGATCAAGGTAGATGGTGCTTTTCAGCGCGAAAATGCGACTCAGTCCCGTCCTTATTTAATTCTGCCTCCCAATTTTGCTAATGTGCAGCGTCAAAAGTTAGTGGCCGCTTGGCACAATTTTTTGGCCGCTCGCAATATGTCATTAAGTAATCGTGAATATGGCATGAACTTATTTGATAGTTTTTGCAATTATTTGCCCGGTTATGAAAATACGTCCAACAATGAAGTGGCAGTGCGTGAATTAGATATTTTCCAATTGCCAGGCGGCCGTCGCTTAGAGCCGGGATCCGATCCTTTCTTTATCAAATTGGCTTCTTTGATCCCTCCGTCTTTGCGTACCGACGAGTTTGAGGCTTCTTCTTTGCCAGTTATTTGTCGCTGTCCTTATGGCACAAAAGACGGAGAGGCTATAGATTTAGGCACTTGTGAAGTTTTCAATGTCGATAATGGAGAATGGGTTTCCTTCGTCGATTTCCGTTTTTGCATGGCTTTGCATTTAAGTGCCGATAATCGCGTTTTGTATGAAACTTTAGGCTATATCTATTCCAAGGTGCTTAAAGCTAAGCAAGCCGATTGCGGCTTCGAGCTTGAAACAAAACGTCCTGAAGGCCTAATTTCTGCTGACAATAAAGAAATTATTCCTCCGGAGCAAAAACGCAAAGTTTGTCTCACTTTGGAAAATTTAGCAACCAATTTGGCGGAAACTTTCGCTCTAAATAAAGAGCAAAGCGCCAAAGTTGTGACTATTCTTTTGGGACTTAGAAAGAATAGCTATTACAAACTTCCTTCCTATCTTGAAAATCGTTGACATATTCCCCATGGCTAAAGCCAGGGGCTTTACGGCACTTGCGGTAAGAAAAAGTTTTTAAATCTTTAGGAATTGGAAATTTTTTCTGTAAAAAATCCTTAGTTCGTTTACAAGCGCCGCGCTTTCAGTGATAATAAGGCTAAACTAAAATTATTCTTCTTAAGGAGGAGCTTTCGATGGACGGAATTGGCAATTTAGCCAGCATTATGGGAAGCGGCTTCTCTTCCCTTACTTCTTTAGTTAAGAGCTTCGACAATACTAACAAAGAGTGTGGCACCGGAGCTGGTGTAGATTACTCTGCCGCTATCAACGATCTGCGCGAAAAATTAGAAGCTTGTGGCGTGGAAGTTCCTGAAAATACTACCAATTCTTTCAGCGTTTTGGGCAATCAAGCCGAAATGCAACAATCTATTTTAGATTTGAGCAAGCTCGAAGAAAAAGAAAATAAGAGAGCTCAAATCGAAATGGAGAGAGAAGCTGACAAAGTTGAGTTGGCTAAGAGCGAATATTTCTCTAAAAATAGCTACGCTGTAGACGACGATGGCAACCTTATCTTTGAAAATGGCCAGCCCAAGATTCTTGAGGGCGTGCCCGAAGATTCTAAGAGCGCTGCTGCTCGTGCCGCTTACGAGAAAGAAGTTAAGTATCAAGCTCAGTTGGCCGCTTTAGATAAGGGCGAAGACTATACTGGTATGCCTGCTAGCAAGCAGCTTAGCGAACTCTATTCAGACTACAACAAAATGAATGAGTATATGAGCTCTGAAGATGGCCAAGCTAAGTTCCAAGAACTGGTACAACAAGCCAATATCGAGTCTCAGAATGCCAGCATTTCTGCTGACGCTGCTATCATGCGCCAGACTTTACCTCCGGCTCTTAAAGGTATGGCCAGCACTTACGAAAGCGCTTGCCAAGGCCACTTGGCCCATGCTCGCAATGTTGTTGCCAATAGCCCCGAACAGGCTGCTGTAGACAATTACAATGCTCAAATGAAAGAGCAAATTGCCCAAATGCGTGAGCAAATGAATGCCAAGATCCAAAACTTTGAAGGTTATCAATTAGATGATCTCTCTATGGAGTTTTCCTTCTAGTTTTAGATAATTCTTACCAGAAGGGCAATTTAATTTTTTAGATTTTTAGGTAAGTTTTTGCCTAGTTTTGCCCAATAAAGAAGACACTTTGTGCATTAACAAAGTGTCTTCTTTTGTTTCACAGTCTATTTTTTGTGTTACAATAGCGATCGACATCGTCGATGTGGCCTAAATTTTTTTTGGGAGGAATAGAAAAAGCTATGGATGCTGCCTTTTGGTGGAGCTTTTTTCTCAGCTTCGGTATTTCAGCCTGTTGCGGAGTGCGTGCTGGCCTAAGTTTGCTAGTTGTATCTATTTTAGCCCATTTAGGTTGGTTGTTCCTCGATCCCAATTTCTATTTTATGGCCGATTGGCGTTTTATCTCCTTAGTAGTTTTAGCGGCCGCTATCGAAATTGTTGTCGATAAATTCAGAGTCTATGGCCATGTTTTGGATAGTTGTGGCTTAGTTTTGCGCACGGCTATAGCTATTTGGTTAGCCGTTTCTATTATCACTTGTTCACATTGGATAGGTTTAGTTGTCTTAGGCGTTGGTGTGGGCGGTTTGACAGCCCTTTTGGTCAATTTGTCCAAGCCATTAGTGCGCCTCTGGTTGGTAGACTTAGCACCCGGTGTCACTTCTATGGGCACTATGGTCTTGTCTTTATTGGAAGATTTTTCTATATGTGCGCTTTTAGCCGCTATTTTCTGGTGCCCTTGGGTAGGACTTGTTTGTGGAATTTTATCTATTTTTTTGGGATTATTTGTCCTGGGCTTGTTTATTAGACAAGGAGGCAATTTGCCTCGTTGGTATTGGCATAGACTTACTTTGCGTGAAGTAGAACACTAATTTAATATTGACTTTCTTTAGGAAAGCTCAATTCAAACTAAACAACAAGCCAAGCTTAAAAGTATAGCTAAAAAGGTAAAGTTCAAGATAGTAAAGGTGTATAAGTAAGCTTTGCTATCGGCATTAGCGCCGTCTATATAAAGCCTATAAGAAATAAGGCTGGCCAACGAAGCTACCAAAGTGCCCAAGCCCCCCAAATTGACCCCTAAAAGCAAAGCGGTGCTCTGTTTGGTAAAAGGCGCTAACATAACTGCTGCTGGTACATTGCTGATAATTTGCGAAACTAAGGCACCAACTAACAACTCGCGCCCGGCCAACAAGTGTTCGGCCCATTGTTTTACTTGCTCTATTTGGGCAGTGTTGCCTACAAAGATAAAGAAGCATACAAAAGTTAGCAAGAGCACATAGTCTAGACGTTTGAGCAATTCTCGATCAGCAGCCAAAAACCAGATCAAGATTAAGGCAGCACAGAAGTGGGCAGAGACTATTTTAGCTACAGTCAGTAAACACAATGCCAAACATAAAAAGTAGCGCAAGAGTAAGGCCCTGTCTAGTTTCGGCAATTCGCCTTTGCCGTCGTCGGTAAGCTTCGCCGCTGAGGGAAAAAGTTTAGCTTCTATAAATATAGCTCCCTCAATTAAGGCTAGAGAAGCAAGGCCCCAAGGTATGGTCAAAGTCAAAAATTGCCTTATGCTTAAATTGTAAAAAGAGCAAAGAAAAATATTTTGCGGATTACCCAAAGGAGTGACCATACTGCCTAAATTGGCAGCTATAGTTTCCATAACTACAGTAAAAATAAGGCGTTGTTTGCTTGTGCCGCGCAGCACTTGCAAAGTAAAAGGCACAAATACTATTAAGGCCACGTCGTTAGTAATAAACATGGCCGAAAAAAAGCACAGCAATACTAAAAAATTAGCCAGCCACACTTCTGAATGGCAGCGGCGCCGCAAATAAATAGCCAAATTTTGGAAGAAACCCACCCTTTGCAAACCGGCAGCTGCAGCCATAAGCGAAAAAAGCAGCTCCAAAACGCGCAAATCGATATAACCGAGGTAGGCGCTTAAGCTTGGTTTAGTAAAAAAAGAAGAAATAGCCGCTGCCAAAGCAGCCAAACAAAATACTAGTTCTTTGTGGACAAAGCGTACCGCTAAAGCTGTCGGAGAGGGAGAAGGGCAAACTAAAAGTCTGCTGAGCCAACGTGAAAATAAGAGCCGCCCCTGATTGTCTTTTACATAGAAAAGATCACATAAATGGCGAAAAAATTTAGGACTTTGAGGAGACGGCAGCATCTTTTTCTATTTGTTGGGGCTTAGAAGAAAGGTTTTGATTAAACCTATTCGTCAACAATTTGCGAATTTGGCCCAACCAATCGCTTAAAGACAAACAAGGGCGGTCGGGTTGGTGTGGAAACCAAGTATGGCCATTTAATTCAGGCTTAACTTTCAATCCTCCGCGGCGCATAATCAGCCAGCGACTACAGCGAGGAGCAAAGCGCAATTGGAGCCATTCTTTGCGGACGCCGTTTACTAACCAAGTGAGGGTGAAAAAGTTATCTTTTACTTTTATTTGCCATTCTAGGTCGGCCAATTCTCTGTTGAGATAGTTTATGATTAAGCTAACAAAAAAATTTTGCATGGTCTGATCTAGTGCAGTTTGGCGCAAACAACTTAGACCGGCTTTCCCTGCAATTGCGTAGGCTTGCTCTTCTATGGCTGAATTGAAAGTGGGGAGAGATTGATAATTTTTTTCTGCCTGTTGGTTCATAGCGGTCGGCTCCCTTCCGCGATCTTGAGGATCTTTCCTTCACAATTCAGTTTTAGCTTTAATTGGGGCCGAAAAACGATTATTCTGATAGATTTCACCGCTGTATGAGACTACGCTTCTATTTTCACTGCCCAAAATGTTCAAAAAGTAACTTAATGTAACAAGGAACTACAGGCCAAAGTTCAAAAGTTTGCTTTCTTAAAGACAGAAAGATTTTTGGCTCTTAATTGAGCGCACAGTCAATACCTTTTGGAGGCTTATTCGTTAATATGAAAGCGATTCCCAAAAAATATCAGTTCGCCGAAGCTGAAGCTGAATGGGCGAAAAATTGGGCAGAATGGGGAATTTACAATTGGGACTCTTCCCGCCCTCGAGAAGAAACTTTTGTCGTAGACAGCCCGCCTCCCACAGTATCCGGTTCTTTACACATCGGTCACGTATTTTCTTATACTCACCAAGATTTAATTGTACGCTATCAGCGTATGTTGGGCAAAAATATTGCCTATCCTATGGGCTGGGACGACAACGGTTTGCCTACCGAAAGGCGTGTACAAAATGTCTTTGGCATTAAGTGCAATCCTAATTTACCTTACGATCCCGATTATAAATTGGAGCGTCAGCCTGTAACCAGCGGCAAAAAGAAAGCTGCTGTTCCTCAAAAGGAAGTTTCCCGCCCCAACTTTATTGAAGCTTGCACTACTCTTACAAAAGAAGACGAAAAAGCCTTTGAAGATCTGTGGCGCCATCTCGGCCTTTCCGTAGACTGGAATTTGGCTTATAGCACTATCAATGACACTTGCCGTCGCGCTTCCCAGTATTCTTTCCTTGACTTAGTCAAAAAAGGTCGCGTCTATCACGCTGAATTGCCCACCGCTTGGGATACCGGTTTTGGTACTGCCGTAGCGCAGGCTGAAATGGTAGATAAAGAGGGCGAAGGACGCTTCCATGATTTGCGCTTCCAAGTAGAAGGCGGTGGAGAATTTACTATTTCTACCACTCGTCCTGAATTGTTGGGCGCTTGCATTGCTGTTGTAGCCCATCCTGACGACGAGCGTTACAAGCCTCTCTTTGGCAAGAAAGCTATTACGCCTATCTTTAAAGCCGTAGTACCTATTTTGCCTGCCGAGCATGCCGATCCTGAAAAAGGTACCGGTATCTTAATGGTTTGTACTTTCGGTGACACTGCCGACGTAGAGTATTGGCGTAAATCCGATTTGCCTTTGCGCCAGCTTATTGGTCGTGATGGCAAAATCGGTCATGCTGACTATTCTCAAGAGCCTTTCCAGAGCTTAGATCCCGAGGCTGCCAATGCCGCTCACGCTCAATTGGAAGGACTTTTCGTCAAGCAAGCCAGAGCCAAGATCGTTGAACTTTTGCGTGAAAGTGGCGATTTGTTGGCTGAGCCTCGTCCTACCAAACAATTTGTCAAATATTACGAAAAAGGTGAGTTCCCCTTAGAGTTCGTTACCACCAGACAGTGGTTTATTCGCGTTTTAGATGTCAAAGATCAGATCTTGGAGCAAGCTCGCAAGATTCAATGGCATCCCGAATTTATGCGCAGCCGCATTGAGCACTGGATTGAAGGTTTACAGTATGATTGGTGTATTAGCCGTCAGCGTTTCTTCGGCGTGCCTTTCCCTGTATGGTATCGCTTAGATGAGCAAGGTAATGTAGACTATCAGAATCCTATTTTCGCCGACGCTTCCATGTTGCCGGTCGATCCTTTGAGTCAGCCTGCTCCCGGATTTAAAGAAGAACAGCGTGGTGTCCCCGGTGGATTTATTGGCGATCCGGACGTAATGGATACTTGGGCTACTTCTTCTTTAACTCCTCAAATTGTCAGCGGTTGGGGCGTAGATGAAGATCGTCACTCTAAATTATTCCCTATGGATGTGCGCCCTCAGTCCCACGAAATTATTCGCACTTGGGCTTTCTACACTATAGTAAAAGCTTGGATGCACGAAAATACCATTCCTTGGAAACACGTAGTCATCAGTGGTTGGATTTTAGACCCCGATCGCAAAAAGATGGAAAAATCTAAGGGTAATGTAGTCACTCCCAAGCCCTTCTTGGAAGAATACTCTGCCGACGCCGTTCGTTATTGGGCTGCTCGCGCCCGCTTAGGCACGGATACTGTTTTCGATCCGCAGCTTTTCGACTTGGGTCGCAAGTTGGTAACTAAGCTCTTTAACGCCAGCCGCTTTGTTATTAGCCAGCTGAGTGCCAATTTAGATTATAAAGAACACTGGACTAAAGAAAATGTCACCGTTCCTTTAGATCAGGCTCTGTTGGCTCGCTTGCGTGCTGTAGTAAAAGAAGCTACCGACGACTTTAACAAGTTTGAATATGCAGCTGCTCTTCAAGCTGTTGAAGGTGATTTCTGGAACTTCTGCGACGACTATGTAGAATTGGTCAAACGTCGTTCTTACGAAGCTGAAGACAGCGCCGGTCGTCGCTCGGCTATAGCTGCTCTCTACTTGGCTATGCGCACTATTTTGCGCCTCTTCGCTCCCTGTTTGCCTTATGTAACAGAAGAAGTTTGGTCATGGCTCTTTGCTACTGAAACTGGCCGCGAACGCTCGATTCACACTTCTCCTTGGCCTACCGTTTCCGAACTTGATGTGCCCGAACCTCAGTTCGAAGACATTTATGGTTGCGCCGTTGAAGTGCTCTCCAAGATTCGTCAAGCCAAAACTAAGGCTCAGAAGAAATTGCGTTGGCCCGTCAAGACCTTAACTATCAAAGGTTCGGCTGCTGCTCTGGCTGCTTTGGATCAGGCTCTCTCCGATGTACTTTTGGCTGGAAGCGCTGAAGATGCTGAAGTTGTAAAAGTTGAAGCTGCTATCGAAAACGGCGAACACTTTGAAGTTGAAGTCGAATTGGCCGAAACTCTTCCCGAAGAAGCTTAGTCGCTTCGTATAATAAGCTGCCGATCGGCATTTTCTGTCTGGTGGCAGCTTAGAAAATAAATATGCCGACTTTTTTATGAAAAAGTCGGCATATTTATTTTTTTGTGTATGAACCAGTAATTACTTTAATACGCTATCTAAGAAATTACCCAAAATATCAAAACCTTGACCTGTTTGCGAAGAAATCATAAAAACTTCTTGAGCCTCAATTTGAAAAGCTTTAGCCGCTCTGGCTTTGGATTGAGCTGCTTGGCTGCGATTTATTTTATCGCCTTTAGTTAGCACGATACATACAGGCAAATTGTTTTCGACTAGCCAGTCATACATTTGCAAATCGGAATCTTTTATTTCATGGCGACAATCGACTAACAAAATAGCTAAACGAATACCTTCTCTTTTAGCTAAATATTCTTCCAAAGCGTGTCCCCAACGCTCTTTTTCTGCTTTGGATACTTTAGCAAAACCGTAGCCGGGCAAGTCTACCAAATACCAAGAGTCATCAATTAAAAAATAATTGATCAATCTGGTTTTGCCTGGAGTAGAGCTCACTTTAGCGATCTTGCGATTTGTTAATTTACATATAAAAGAAGATTTTCCGACATTGGAACGGCCCACGACTACTATCTCCGGCTTAACACAAGCCGGGGGAGTCTCCTTTATAGTGGGGGCACTGGTAATAAATTGCACGTTTTTAATTTTCACAAATAATGGCTCCTAATATTAGTGTCCGGAAAGTTTTTATAAAAAAATAGAAGCGCTCCTCCCTCTTGCGAAAGGAGAGGCGCTCCTATGTTGACCCAATACTCAAAGATACTTCAAGATCCGAAGATCAGGGGCAATCAAAGCACCTAAGAGACCACGATTCAACTATTCTGCACAGTAGATTTCTACTTCATCTGCTGCAATTGCTCATACGCAGGAAGGCTATGCAAAGCGCTATAAAAAGCTTCGTCACCCATTTTTTCTTTAGCAGCCATAAGAGTGGCGGAACCTTGATCGTAGCCTTGCAAAACCAGCTCTTCGATACGGGAAGTGGCTTGAGGATCTGAACCTACCAATTTGCCAACGAAATCGGCACTGGCTTTTTCGAAGTTCTGAATGCCGCGGATAGTCTCACGGACTACACCGCTGCGAGCTTCTTCAACCTGAACATCGTAATCAAGTTGGCCTTTAGCACCGCGCTTGCGCTTTGTGGCTGCATCTTTGGTATTGAGACCGAATGATTCGTTGTCCCATAAATTGAGGAAGTGAGCCTTGGCACTTTCACGCTGAGAAATAGAGGCTTTATCGTCAGGATTGAACTTAACATAACCAGAATGTTCCCAGTTGACTCCCATACCTTTATTAGAGAAGTTTGTGCTTCCAAAAAATTCCCCTTTATCTGTGAGAATTTCTTTTGCATGAACTTTACGATCGTGACTGGAGCTGCGCGGCAGAAGAGTCCAGTGAACATCTATACCGTGATCTTCCAAGAACTTTAAGCCACCTTCGTTGGGAGTGCCACCGTCAGGATAAATACCGGAGTCGGCGACTACGCGAATATCGATATCTTTGCCTTGAGCTTGCATCTCATCGCGCTTGGCTACCAACACTGAAGCCACGCTTTTGGTCATTACAAAAGCAGGTACGTAAATAAACTCTTCAGCATCCTGAATAGCTTGAATCATGGCAGCGCGTCTGTCGTTGGGCAAATCGGCCAGAGCAATAGCAGTGGTACCTTTGGGATCTCCGGTAGGAATATCAATGTCTTGCAACTTGGCTACGTTTTCCGGAGAGCGAGTAATATCTAAAGCACGCTGTACGACGCCTAAGAAAGCTTCTTTGCCTTTAGGAGAAAGAGGAATATCTTGGCCGCGTTTGAGCAAGCTGTCTATTTCTTCCAAAGAGCAATCTGTATAGTCGGAAACGTTTTGCCCCATAGATTTGGCAATATCAGCTAATTGCTGAGCATTGGTGGCTTTGGGCATTTCGGTGCCGGCAGGAGAAGGGCCGCTGACGCAGTCAAACATGGAAATGAGGCCGCGAGTGCCCATATTGATGTCGCCTTCCATAAATCCGGCTAAAGGCTTATCACCATAAATTTCTTCGTTGGAAGCGCCGATGGAATGGCCCACGTCGCGCTTAAAGTTCTCTACCAGACGTTTGGCTGCAGGGCCTTCGATTGTGTAACCGGCGTCGATATTTTCACCGCTGCCGGCGTTGGCATTCATACCGGAAAGTAAGAACTTTTCGCCTACGCGCAAACCTTTACGATGCATGAGGTTGCTGGGATTTTTAAGTTGTTTGGAAATAGGATAGGTGGATACAGCCACATCGCCCTGGACTTGGGAAAGTTGAATCAGGGTTTTTAACTTGTCGGGCACTTCATCGATAACTACATGGTCGCCGGCAAAAGCTACCAAACGTCCGGGGTCGACATTGACGCGTACTTTGTTGCCAGCTTCGGCTGCTTGAGCCAATTTGCCCACAATTTCTGGACTGGTAAGTTCATAATATTGAGCGTCAATCTCTTGAGGATGACCAGCTTTGGCTTGAGCAGTGGCCTCGTCAAGCATAGTATTCATTTCTTTCCAGATCTCGGCGCCGTGGAAAGACTCGATACTGTTGCCTTGATATAAGTTGGGACTGGTGCCGTCGCGCAAACCTTGAATATTGTCTACCAAAGGCTCTAAAGCGCTCTTTTGCAAGTCTGAATAGGCTGCATAATTGGCCACCAAAGAAGTGGGGCCAAAAGAAGCTCCCGCTGCTGCATCTACGGCCAATTGAGCTTGAGTTAAAGCCAAAGATTCGCGAATTTGATCGCTACCGGAACGGAAGACATGTACGTCGGCCAACTCGGCTTTAATCGTTTGGTCTTTGTAGCCGCTGGCTTTAAAGTCGCTATGCAACGCCCTGTGGTACTTGAAACAAGCGCGTCCTAGATCTTGAATCTGGCGCAAATCTTCTCTGGATACGCAATCGTTGGCTTCTACGCGATCTGCCAACTCGCTCCAAGCTTCCGGAGAAGCGTTGCCCTCTACTCTGATATTGCCGGCGCTGTTGGCCATGTTGCGGATAAGAGCAGGATTGACCGCCTGGCGATTTACTTGATAGACGCCTACATTAAATACTGAACCAATTCCCATAGTACAACCTCCTGCATCTACCTAATTAAAAATCAGAAATGTACAGAGTTGGTGACAGATTTGTTAATATTTGCCCCTTTTGGTAAGCTTTGTGGCCTAACTAACAGAGGCAATCGTTTGTTGTGGTACTGTCACAATTATAGAGATTTTTCCTACTTCGGAAGTATAGTTCTATTTATCGGCGAAATCGCCCCTCGGAGGCGTTAAGCATTGGTAAGGAAAGTCATTTTGCCGCTCCTTTCAGCTTAATTTTATCGACCTCTGTCTAAGGAGCCGCCTTTGAAAAAAAACTTAAGCAAAATATCTTTATTGGTATCTGTATTTGCAATAGCGCTGATCGCTTTGTGGTCTTTTTCTAATTTTGCTTGGGCCGATGATAGCAAAATACTTAAAGATCTCGACGAAGCGACTAAAACTAGCAAATTCCACTTCGATTCTCTCACTCCAGAAGTAATACAGCGCAGCAGCAATCAGAAATTGTTGGAAGTATACTCTATCAGTTCAGATATGGTTGATTATTGTCAAAGTATTGTCGGCAACAAAGACGAATTTCCCAATCATAATGTTCACTTGAAAGCTCAGCAATGTGGACGTATCAATTATCGTTTGGCTAAAAAGTTAGAACCTGAGTTGCGCCGCCGCTCTTTGAAATTCACTCCGGTAAAATCTCTGTTGTATTGAACGGGCAAAAAATGATTGTATACGGCGTCCGTGCCTATAACGTGCTTAGTTTGCGTTTAGGTGCGGGAAAAGAGCCCCCGGTGCAGTATTTAATTTGATAAGTCGTTGCTTACTTTTTCTTTTTTTGTAAGGAGTTCTGTACTTATGAATAATGTTCGCAAATTTGCCGCTTTAGTTTTAATGGCCGGAGTATGCGCCGCGCCTCTAGCTTTTATGGCTGATTCCGCTCAAGCGCAAAACTACCCTAAAGCCGGTCAGTATTATCCTAAAGCCGGAAATTATCCCCGCGCTGCAGGTAAATCTGCTCCTCAAGCAGCCTCTTCTCAGTCTTCGAATATACAAAATTCTACTGACGATTCAGAAGCTGTCAGTAGCTCCAAAGATGCAGTGCGTGTGAGAAGATCAGGAGCTAAACCTGAGGATAAAATGTACTATGATCGCTACCAAAAGACCATGGAAGCTTGGAAGATGGTTGAGGCTGAAGTAAAAGGCGGTCAGCGCGATATCTCCACTTATGATGTTGAGGTTTTGAAAAGAAACCACCGCAATATCGCTGTTTTATGGTGCATGATTCATAAAGAATATGGCCAAACGGTCAAGAGAGTTGGGGACGGTCGTTCTACAATTGAAAATAAAACTACTGCTGACATTCGTGAGTGGTTGGGGTGTTTGTATTATTTGGTAAACGCCTTTGAAGATGAATTGAAGAATCGCGGTGTGGAATTTGATTCTTATGAATCAATCAAAAAGGAGCAAGGTGTAAGAGATTAAGCCTTCTGACCTAACAATAGCATAAATTGTGACGCCAAGTGCTTTCTTTGCTTTTAGGCATGGAGAGCGTCTTGGCGTAACTGTGTCAGACATTTTTTAACTCTCTTTTTGGCCAAAGTGGAGGTTTTGCAATGGAAATTTCGCCTGAAGTTGCAGAAAAAAGTTTAGAATATGATGGCGTAAGTATATGTCGTGCCCAAAAGAAAGATTTGCCCGGCATTATTGACTTATCTGTAGAAATAGTCGGCTATTCCATGTCTCCGCGCCGTCAAAATGATCCCGTCAAAGCGGCGGAAATCCGTCGTAATGATATGGAAGCTTTGTATTGGCAAATTTCCAAGGCCGATATGGCTGTCTTTGTGGCCAAAAACACGAGAGGTCAAATTGTCGGCCATGTTGTGGCTAAATTGGATACGACGGAGTTTCTGACTGGTGAAAAACAAGCCTGGATTTTGGATTTAGCAGTAAAACCTGAATATTGGAGTCGCGGTCTGGGGCAAAATTTAATGTATGCTGTAGAAACGGCCGCTTTGGAATTGGGAATCAAGTATGTTGGCTTAACTGTAACTTGTGCCAACAGAAGAGCTGCCGATTTTTATAAAAAAATGGGCTACCAAGATGAACGTGTGCAAATGGTGAAGGCACTTTGTTAAAACCAAAAGTTGGCTAAGCCAAGGTTCAAATCTGGCGTATTCAGAAAGCGTTTATTTTCCCCATACTGTGCGCTTTCTGCCTGTAAACTTGTCTAGGTTGTGCAGGTAAAAAGTACAATTTTACCGAAAGTGCCGCGCAGCCGCATTTCTTTAGAAATGGGAGTTGTCAGGCGCGTTCGGCAGACGATGGTTGCGAAATGAGGGGATTAGTGCAAATCCGCTTCGGCATTATCCTGCCAGCTGCGGGAAAATACGTCAAAGAACGTTGAAACGATAATTCTAAGGAATGGAAGGGATCAAGCTTTGGCCAGAAAGCCTCGTACCAAATCAGACAGCGATATGTTAGACAGTAATGCCGATATGTCAGTAGAAGGCCGCCTCTCTAGAATAGAGGTGGAGTTAGAAGATATCTCCTTAGTAGGCGATACCACCAGTAAAGAAATACTAAAGCTTCAAGGACGTTTTGAACGTCTCTCCAAAGATTTTGATGAAATTGCCGAAGGCGCCTCCGCAGAAGATTTAGCTCAAGTGCAAGGCTCCCTCGATGAAATGAGTGAGCGCTTCAAGGCTGTAGAAGAAGCCTTAGAAGCCAAGAGCGCCGAGTTTACTTCCGGTCAGGAAGAGACCCGCACCGAATTGCAAAATTTGAGCGCCGCCAATGAAGCCGCTGTAGAAAAAATCGGAACCTTGGAAACTTCTCTGGGTGAGCGTCTCGATGCCTTAAAAGAAGAAGTCAGCCAAGCTTCCACTTTTGCCAAAAGCGAAGATTTCGAAAATTACAAAGTTGAGCAAGGCGTAGCTTTCGAAACCTTAGAAGAGCGCGTTAAGAGCGAAAACGAAGAACTGCGCTCTGGCTTTGCGGCTTTAAAAGAAGAGCTGAATAGCGAAAATGAGAAAAATTCTTTAGCCTTAGAAGAAAAACTGGAAGAAAAGTCCAGCTCTCTCAAGAGCGAAGTAGAAGAGATTAAGTCTTCTTTAGAATCTTTGCGTGAATCTTTAGATGGCGCCGATCAAGTTGCTGATAAATTAAAAGCTGTCTATTCCGATGTAGAAGCTTTGCAAACTAAGCTTGATGAGTATGCTCCTAAGTTCGAAGAAGCTGTGGCTCAAGCCGAAGAGTCCCAGAGCGAAATTGACAAACACCTGAGCGCTATCAAGATGGCCATGCGCTTGGTAGAGCAGCTTGATGAGCGTGTGCGCGATATTGGCAAGAGCGCTGAAGCTGTTACCGCTGCGGCAGCCAATGCTGTAGAAGCTGCCCCTCAGATCGCCGCTACAGTAGCTCAGGCCGCCAGTGCCGCCGCTTCTGCCGGAGGCGTCGCTCCTAAGGTAGCTATTGCCAGCGAACCTGTAGAAGAAGATGAGCCAATACCCGCTATTACCGAAAACCTTGGCTACGATTTAGACGATATTCTCCAAGTTGTAATTAGCCACCGCGCTTCCGATTTGCACTTGCAAGTAGGCAATACTCCTACCGTGCGTTTAAGTGGAGACTTGGTTCCTGTTGGCGATACTAAATTGGCTCAAGATGATACCAAAGCTCTCATCTATCCGGCTATGACTCGCGAGCAAAGAAGAGAAGTCAAGAAGGGACATGAAGTTTCCTTCGCTCATGTAGCTTCTGACGGCACTCGCTTTATTGTCAACGCCTTCTTGGAAAGAGGCAACTTGAGCGCCAATTTCCATATGCTGCGCACCGAAGTTTTGGACTTTGATGTTTTGGGCTTGCCTTCCATTCTGAAGAAGCTTTCCCTTTATCAGAGCGGTTTGATTATTTTGACCGGCCCCACTGGATCAGGCAAATCTACCACTATGGCTTCTATTGTTGATTATATTAACAACAATCGTAAGTGCCATATCGTCACTGTGGAAGATCCTATCGAGTATTATCACAAGACGGTCAATTCTTTAATCACTCAACGTGAAGTCGGTACCGATACGCAGAGTTTCAACGACGCTATCAATATGGCTATGCGCCAGGATCCCGATGTCTTGGTAATTAGCGATATTAAAGATGCCGATACTTTGATGGCTGCTACTACTGCTGCCGAAAAGGGTTTCTTGGTAATTGCGGCTATGAATATGCCCGATACCGTTCAGGCTGTGCGTCGTATGCTTTCCACCTTTACCGGCGAAACGCAGAGACAGTTCCGCTTGCTCTTGGCCAGTTGCTTGCGTGGCGTGATTTCTCAGAAATTGATCACCAGAGCTGATGATAAAGGCCGAGTTCCCGCTGTGGAAGTTTTAGTTGTCGATATGGCCGTTTCCGACTCTATCTTAAATGACAACTTAGAAGGCTTGGCTGCTTATTTACAGCAAGGCAGCGTGGAAGGTATGCAAAGCTTCAATCAGTCTATGAGCGCTTTGTATTCTCGCGGTTTAATTGCTAAAGACGAAGAACAGTACCATGAGGAGCAGCAGCCTGTTCAAGACTTCTCCGGAGTAGATGCCGAAATTCATCTTCAAGAACAGCCTAGTACTGAGATGAATGACAACGACACTATTATGAATTGGTTGTAATGATATGAACAGCAGATTCGGAACTTTGAATTCAGATGCTGCCGAGCATGAGTTCTCGCCCGAACTTCTGCACAATCGCTTGGTGCAAGTGCGCGAGTCGGTGACTCGCGCTTGCCTGAGCTGTGGCCGAGACCCCAACTCAGTCACTCTTGTTGGGGTCTCCAAAACAAAGCCTCTTTGTGCCATAGAAGCAGCGGCTCGATTCGGCTTACAAAATTTTGGGGAGAACTATGTGCAAGAGGCCAAAATAAAAGCAGAGCATTTCCCCGATCTGAAGTGGCATTTGATTGGCAATATACAAAAAAACAAAGCTCATGTGGCCGTCAAAATTGCTACAGTAATTCATTCTTTAGACTCAGTAGAGTTGATTAAACGCATTGATAGGGGGTGTGCCGAGCAAGGGCGCAGCGTTTCCGGGCTCATTCAAGTACGTTTGGGTCATGAAGAAACTAAGAGTGGCGTCGATCCTGAAAATCTTTTCTCTCTTTTGGAAGAGTTAAAAACTGCTGACTTACAGTGCTTGCGTCTGGTAGGATTGATGACTATTCCTCCGCCTGCAGCTTCTCCCGAAGGGAATCGCTCTCACTTCCGCCGTTTGCGTGAACTTTTAGAAGAAGTTATAGCCCGCCAGTACGAGTTTTGGTCTGGTCGTGAGCTTTCTATGGGAATGAGCGGAGATTATCAAGTGGCTATAGAAGAAGGCGCTACCTACATAAGAGTGGGGAGAGCTATTTTTGGCAGCCGCAACTAGTTTGCAAGAAATAAAACTTCGTACAGGGGTAGAGTGTGTCTAGCAGTTGTTGGGATAAGCTGAGAGATTTTTTTGTCGGCGGCGAGCAAGAAGACGACGATTATTCGGAAGAAGAGATGGACGCTTCAAAAAAAACAGATGCACATAGAGCTGTGGGAAGCAGAGCCAATTTAGCTGCTCTTCCTTCTAAAAATGGCAAAGACAAGATCGAAATTGTAGTAGTCAATGTCTATTGTCCCGATGAAGCAGAGAAAAGTGGCTGGTGTTGCAAAATAGCCAGAGAAATAAAAGCTAAAAAATGTGTGCTTGTCAGTTTTGATGAAAAGACAGATAAGAGTGTGCGCACGCGTATTTTGGACTTTTTGTCTGGTAGTGTTTTCGTCAGCGGTGTCAATTCTTTCAAAATTTCCTCTAGCGCAGTTCTTTATTTCCCTTCAACTTTTGTTCTCTCTCGTATACCCGGAGATGCTGACAAAACTATGGGAGCTCCACGAGTATCCGAGCCCAATGAAGTGGCGCCGGAGCCTATGCTAAGTGGCAACTTTTCCGAGTACGGCGCTCGCGATTTTCGCTGACAATTTAAGATAATGTCGTATTTAACGCCTAAAGGAGCCGAGGAGCTCCTTTCTCTTTATATTCACTTCCCTTTCTGTAAACAACGTTGCATATATTGCGACTTCAATACTTTAGGCGGCGTAAAACAAGAAGAGCGCTTGGTCTATCATAAGGCTTTACTTCAAGATATACGCTTATCGGCTCGACAAGTCAAAATTGCTGAGGATGGCTTGCGCAGCCTTTACTTAGGTGGAGGCACACCTACTTTAGCTTCGGCTGATTGGCTTATGGAAGTTGTGGATACCGTAAAAGAATATTACGGCTTTAATCCGCAGGCTGAAATTACTATTGAAGCTAACCCCGGCACTTTAAGTTTGGCTAAGTTAAAAAGCCTACATCAATGTGGTATCAATCGTTTGTCTATGGGCGTGCAATCGCTCAATGCCGGGCTCTTACACAAGCTGGGCCGTATTCACAGTGTGCAAGATGTTGCTGACAGTTTGTCGTGGGCTAGAGAAGCTGGCTTTGACAATATCAATTTAGATTTAATTTACGGTTTACCTGGCCAAACGGCGGCAATTTGGACGGATACTTTAGAACAATTGCTGTCCTTTAAGCCGGAGCATATTGCTTGCTATGCACTTTCGGTAGAAGAGGGCACTCCTCTGGAAAGAGCTTTAGATCGCGGCCTGATGACTTTGCCTAGTGAAGCTGAAGTAGAAAAAATGGAGCGCATTTTGCGTAAAAAGCTCCAAGGCTCCGGCTTCGAACATTATGAAATTTCGAATTGGGCTTTGCCAGGTCGCCAGTGTTTTCACAATAAAGTTTATTGGCGCAACGCTCCTTATTTAGGCGTGGGAGCCGGAGCCGTTTCCTATTATAACGGTTGGCGTTTTAGCCGTTTGGCTGATCCTAAAAGCTACGGCAAAGCTGTGTCGCAAGGGCTGGAATTATATAGCGAAGCCGAACGCTTGGGCTGGGCCTCTAGAGTGCGCGAAGATCTTATGCTGGGTTTGCGTTGCCGCTGTGGTATAAGCGTGCCGCAATTGCTGAAGCGCTTTCCACTACCATATCGAGCAAAATTGCGTAGAGCTTTAAAACAATTTCTGCGCGAAATACCTGCTGAATTGTTCCATTTGGCCCACAGACGTTTGCGTTTAACTGGCCGTGGCCGCGATCTTTCCAATGAAATATTTGTGCGCCTTTTAGAGTGCGCCTCTTTTGAAGCGGCTTTTTGCTAAAAAAAGAGCCCTCTGCCCTGAAGCAATTTAGACTTACTGGGGCAGAGGGCTCTTTTGTTGATTTGTAAGAGAAAACGAAAAAATGCTTAAATAATGTTGCGCGGAATCTTTTCGTCAGCCGTTATGTTGGCTACAAAGTTTAGGACAGCTTTCTTGGCTTTGTTAGCTTTAGAAATTTGTCTTACTTGATCAGCTGGCAACGGACTGCGGTTGGTAGGCACCTCTCCTGAAGAAGATGTACCGCCGTTTTTCTCTGATTTTTTAGCTTTTTCGGCCTCTTTGGCTTGACGCTTGGCTTGGATCTCTTGATCGCGTCGCACGCAACGGCTGACTTTTTTAGTCCAGGCCCAGCCGGTTTTGGCGGCCAATAAGCCTGCGCAAGCGGCAGCTGCGATGGGGCCACCCACGGCAATTGAGGCTACTACTGCTCCGCCGTAAGCTAAGTCTAGAGCGCCATTGATAATTTTGGTACGGCTCTTATTCTTTATACCTTTTTGGATGCTCTTGAGGCCGACGCCTATATTTAGAGCTGCAGCCGCTTTGCGCAACGGAGGCAGAACCGTTTTCTTAATAAACTTGGCTGCCGTACCGGCTTTGCCTTCTAGGCTTAAGGTGCCTACTACAGCTCCGTTGAGAGTTTTGCGTACGCCTGCTAAAGAGGTGCGCAAGCCGCTCAGCACTTTGTGGCTGTCTTTTTTCTTGATACCTTTAATGGTATTGCGCGTACCTTCGCCGATTTTAAATATGCCTTCACCGGCCAAAACCGCTCCGCCGACACCGCAGCAAACCTCGGCGCTGAGGCCAGAAAAATCGGCCAATTTATTGAAAAACTCGATGTTTTTCTTGATGCCGCCGCCCTTATTTACAGCATCTTCGGCTAAGTCTTTTATGTCGTCAACTTGCTCGTCATCGAGAGCTTCACCGCAAAAAGCTGCCGCACCCAATCCCAAGATAATAACGGTAGGAACGCCTTTTTTGGCATGATCTTTGACAAAAGTCAAAGGCGAATGGCGAGCCTCTTTATATAGAGACATGCCCTTCTTAACCATCTTTTTAGGAGTGAGCTTCTTGCCTTTTCTCTTGGCTTTGGCCGGAGTAGAAGAAGCGGTGACATTTTCATCGTTTACGGCAACGGTTTCGGTATTCGTTGCGGAGGTCGCTTCTAAATCGGCAGTTGCGGCGGCACTGTCTGCCTGGCTAATCTCAACCTGATCGCCAACAACGGCAGGCGCAGACTCTTGCTCCGGAAGGGAATTGCTATCGAGCGGCACCCGAGGAGCGTTGGTTATATTCGTATTTTGTAGGGAGGAACTGATACTAATCATGAGTCGCCCTTGCGCATAAAAAGAATTTAATTATATATTACTTGAATTTGTCTATGAAAGAAAGGATAGATTCGTTCTATCTCGCCTTCAAAGTGTTACAAAAACGGCAAAAGGCTATTTTTGTTAGCAAATTACAGCCAGCTTTCTTGCAAAACTCGCAGCCAGTTTTTATAAAGCACCTTCTCTAACTCTTTTTCCTTCAGACCGGCTTGGCGCAAACCATCAGCTATTAAATTCAGATTTGTGACGTCTTTTATCTGATCCGGAATGAGGCAACCATCAAAATCAGAGCCTAAAGCGACATGATCAAAGCCTATTTGTTTGCCTATATAGACTATGTGGGCAATAACCGCTTCCAATTCGTTTAGGCTGTTTGCTTGCTGGCTGTGATTTAAAAGCTTTCGGCGAGATTGTTTAAAGTTAGTATAAAGTTGCTCTGCGCTAGGAATATAAGTGAGCTCTTGACCGCGAGGGCCGATTAAATCGGGAACGTGCATAGTTACGCCTACTAGCCCGCGGTGTGCGGCTACAGTTTCCAATTGCTCATCGGTAAGAGCGCGTGAAGCTGGACACAAAGTGAAGGCGCTGCTATGTGAAACTACTAAAGGACGACGCTCAGAAGCTTGGGCCAAATCAAAAAAGCCTTGAGCATTGAGGTGAGCAGCGTCGAGCATAATGCCGAGTTCGTCACAGCGCTTAACTAAAGCTAAACCGGCAGCAGTCAAGCCCGGGCCGGTATTGGGATGCACTTTGTAAGCAAAAGGTACGCCGGTACCGAAAATATTGGGACGACTCCAACAAATGCCCAAAGAGCGAACTCCGGCTTGATATAAGGTTTCCAAAGCTTCTAAATTTACATCAATAGCTTCACAGCCTTCTAAATGGATAACTACCGCCAATTGTTTATGGCTCATAGTATCGACCAACTCTTGGTAAGAGCGAACTACTTTGAAGCCGTCCGTAATTCGCTCGTCTTGGAATATATGGCTCATTACTTCCAAAGTGGCTGCCAGGGCTACTTGATGATCTAACGGGGGCTCTAAATCTGGCTGACGGCCTGGAGCCACTTCGCGATTGTGGGCTTGCAAACAAGTACTTTCTTCGCCCAAGGGAGGATCTATAAAAATAGCACAGAGGGCACCTAAATAGCCTGCCTGTAAAGCGCGTGGCAAGTCGATGTGGGCCTGGGGACAGCCCTTTACAAAAGCGTGCCGATTAAGTGGAGAAGTGCGCAAATGGCGCGGAGGATAACATTTTACAAAAGAATCGTTGTGACCGTCAAAGAAAATAGACATGGGGAAAAGTTCTCGCTTTGGCAGGTTGAGCCTGCTTTTTGGCGATTTTGCGTATTTATTGAAGCTTGGCTTATGCAAAAAAGGGCTGCTGTCAGCTTTGGGGAAAAACAAGCCATAAATTTAGAGAGAGGCGTGCATTTTGATATGGCTGAAGCGAATTGGCAAATAGATTTTGAGTCTTTACAAAAGCGGTTGCCCGCTGCTTGGCAAAGCGTTTGTAGCGATCCTAATTGCGAACGCACCGTAGTAGTGCTGCCTTCTATCTCTTTGTCGCCATTAGAATTGACCAATGTGCAAGGATCGGTTCACTACGAAGAGCGGCTTTTATCTTTCCTTACCTTGCTAGGAATGCCCAAAACTCACGTCGTTTATTTGAGCGCTTTACGTATTCCCGATGACGTAATTTCTTACTACTTGCAATTTTTACCCGGCGTCACTTTCTCTCACGCTCACGAGCGACTCCACTTAATTTCCCTTATGGATCGCAGCGATGTGCCTTTAACGCAAAAAATATTAGAGCGTCCGGCTGTTATCGAGCGTATAAAAAGGGCCATTAAAAACCCGGCTCTTTCTTACATGGAAGTTTATTATAATACGGAATTAGAGCACGAACTGGCTGTAAAGTTGGGCATTCCTATTTTCGGTTCGTCCGTTGATTTACACTATTGGAGCGGAAAGTCCGGCTCGCGAGATATATTCAAAAAATTAGATATAGCTCATCCTAAAGGCTATGGCTCTGTCTTCAGTATGGAGGAAGCTGCTCAAGCTATTGTAGATTTACGCCAAGAGTGCCCCAATCTTGAAGGCGTAGTCATCAAGTTAAATGAAGGCTTCTCTGGTATCGGCAATATTTTGGTAAAATTTTCCTCTTTGGGCGCTAGGCAGACTAAGGAAGAAATTGCCGATTACTTAGAAAATTTATCTGATGACAGTTGCGGTGAGGTCTCTTGCCAGGCTTTCAAAAAAGTATTAGCCGATCAAGGTGGAGTTGTGGAAGCTTTTATAGACGCTCCCGGCAAAACTTCGCCTACTATACAGCTTTTTATCAATCCTTTGGGCGAAATTTGCATAGATTCCACACACGAGCAAGAATTGGGCGGTCGTTCAGGCTTAGAATATATCGGCTGCTCTTTGCCAGCTAAAGCCAATTATGTGCAAGCTTTGCACCATTTGGGAAGTGAAATTGGGCGCGAGTTGGTGCGTTTGGGCTATATAGGCCCCGTTTCTATAGACTTTATTGCCATTCCCAGAGGCTCAAAGAGTGCTATCGGCTTAGCTGATGGTGTTGTCTACAGTCGTGGCGACTATGAACTTTACGCTGTGGAAATAAACTTGCGCCGCGGTGGCACTACCCATCCTTTAAGCGCAACTAGCTTTTTAACTGGCGGTCGCTATATGCCGGAAAGCGGCTCTTTCAAAACACCGTCCGGACGCAAAATATTTTACGTATCTTTCTCCAATATTGCCCCTCCCGAAGCTAAAGGCTTGTGCCCCAACGACATAATCGATATCGTCACCGAGTTTGGCTTACATTATAATTCCGCTACTTGCTGCGGTGTAATTTTCCATATGATGGGCGCTTTGTCTCAATATGGTCGTTTGTCCGGTACTTGTGTGGCCGATTCTCCGGAAAAAGCTTGGGAATTGGTAGAAACTACCAAGCAAATCTTGGCTGAGCAAGCTGTAAAGCTCAGCTGGCTGCAGCAATAGTGGGAAAGGCCAAAAAACGTGGAGCAAACTTCAGAGCAAAAAAAATTGCTTTTGACAGAGGTGTTGGCCGACGTTTCTCGCGCCTTCTATCTTAGCATCTGGGTATTGCCCTCTCTGGTGCGCGAGCCTATAGGTGTAGCTTACTTGCTGGCTCGGGCTGCCGATACCTTGGCCGACAATCCACAGGCCGACTCCAAAGTACGTTTAGCCGATTTAGAAAAATGGCAAACTATTTTAACTTCTAAAGGCGCCGTAGAAGAGAGTCGGCCTTTTTGGGATTATTTAAAAGCTTATGTTCAAGAAGGCGCCAAGTCTGGCCATCTGGCTGCAGCTGTCGGTACGTCTCCGGGCAGCATTACTAAAGGCGAAGGGCGTTTGCTTGTGCGTCTAGCCGACGTCTACAGCCTCTACTTGAATTTGGATCCTTTTGCTCAGCAAGAAGCTTTGGAAGTAGTTTCTACCTTAATTGAAGGCATGAAACTTGATTTGCGATCTTTTCCTGGCGCTTTCACTACTAATGAACAATTGGAAAATTACACCTATTTGGTTGCTGGCTGTGTAGGACAGTTTTGGAGCCGCATAACGGCGCATTATTTGCATGCTATTAAAGTGGAAGAGTTGCCATATATGGAGAGTTTGGGCGTTAGTTTCGGCAAGGCCTTGCAATATGTAAATATATTGCGCGATATGCCTCGCGATATACGTTGCGGTCGCCTTTACGTTCCTTGCTTAGGTTTAGAAAAATTTTTGGATCCGGCACAACAAAATGACTCTGAGCTTTTAGCTTTTAAAACTAAACTTCGTCCTTGGATTGATAAAACTTTAGACCATTTTTACAAGGCTTTGCTTTATATTCAAAAAACGCCCAAATCAGCTTTGTTTTTGCGTCTTTCCACAATTTGGCCAGTAGCTATAGGTTTAGGCACTTTATCGGAAATGGCTCACAATCCAGGATGGCCAACTTTTTCTCAAAGGGTTAAAGTCTCTCGCCTTTGGGTTTATACCATGATGGCTTTTTCGTTAATTCTTGTATGGAGCAACGGCGCTTTGAGCTGGTCTTTTGAATATATGAAGCAAAAAATTGATAGCGGCTTTAATTCTTTGCTTTAATAAAAACAAAAGCCCTGACCGACAAATATGCGGAAAGGGCTTTAGTGAAAGCACACTTAGTAAAAATGGCGCCTAGCTTTTGAAATAGGTTTGCTTAAAGTTCTCAAAACGTTTAAGCAACTCACTAGAGCCGAAGGTATTTTGCTTTTTATTGCGTGGCGTATCTTTGGCGCCTATCTCTCGATAAATTTTCAAAAGTTTTTGTATGTAATTTTCCAGCGAATAGGTGGAAGCGGTTTGTACGGCTTGCTCGCCCATAGCTTGGCGCAGCTCATTTTCGGCTATGGCTTTTTCCAAAATATTGACATAAGCTTCTTCATCGCAAGAGCAGAGCAAGCCGTCTTTGCCATCGGTTACAGTGTCGCCTGTACCGCAAGCATCTACGGCTATAACTGGCAAACCGGCTGCCATTCCTTCAAGCACAGCTAAAGGCTTTACTTCGGTGGTGCTGGTCATTACAAATAAGTCGGCTGCTTTGTAATAATTGGGAATTTCTGTATAACTGACTCGGCCAGGGAAAATTACATAGGGAGCCAGTCCCAAATCGGCAGCTTCTTGCTTTAAGTCTTCCCAAATAGGGCCGTCGCCCAAGAGCATAAGTCTGGCTTGAGGCAAATGATCGTGCACTTTTTGGAAAGCACGCAGCATAAAGCTCAAATTCTTTTCTAAACCCATGCGCCCGGTGAAAATGCATAACACATTGTCTGGCTCTAAGCCAAAGCGCTTGCGAATAGCTTGACCGTCGGCTCTTTGGAAGGAGCGCACATCGATAGCATTTTGCAAAACTTCTACTCGGCAAGTTACGTTATATTCATCCAATAAGCTCCTGATGCTAGGAGAAGGGCAAATTACGCAATCGCAGCGACTGGTATACTTGGTTACGGCTTCGCGAGCTGCGCTACATACCAATTTTTGAGGTAAAGGCACATAGTGAGCATATTTCTCCAATTGAGTATGGAAAGTATAAACTAAGGGAATACCCAAAAATTTAGCAAAGTGAGCGCCTACTTCACCCAATAAAAAAGGATGATGGGTATGAATTACATTTAATCCCATATTGGCGATTAAGGCAAAAAGCTGATTGACTGAATGTAGGATTTTCCGAAGAACTTGTACCAGCTGATTCCGATTGCCGCCAAAGTTCCAAGCACAGTTGCTGTAATTGCGGAAGTTAAGGCTACAATAAAACTGTTCAAAAGCGCGTGCCATAAAGGTTTTGAGCTGAATATGAGCTTTTGGTACCAGATGAACGAGAAATTTGTAAACGTTGTGTCTTTTGACTCGTTGAATGAGAAAAACACAATTACAAACAACGGTAAAAACAAAAATAAAATCGAAAGGCACAGAACTGTATTTGACAGACTGAATCTAGGATTGCGTTTTTTCCATTGGCGTTTTGCGTGCCTGTTTGACTCGCTTTTGGGAATCGACTTGTATTTTTTGTTCAGTAATAAAATCGGATTTTTCATTTGCTTCCTTTGAGACTGGCTTTGGAAATACTTTCGGCAATGCTTGATGTTGTGTCTTCTTTGTTCAGTTTTTTGTTCATATCTGCTTCTTTTTTTCCTGTTGAAAGCATGAGCAGAACGCCCGCCATGCTTATAACTGTAATTACAAGGCTGAATGCAGAAGCCAGAGGCCAGTTTCGTACTTTCTGAACTTGGTCAACAATAATGTTTCCGAGCATATAGCTGTCTTTTCCGCCTACAAGCTGCGGAACTGTGTATGTTCCAAAAATCGGAATAAACGTAAAAATTATCGCGCTCAAGATTCCGCTTTTGATTCCGGGAATCAGAACTTTAAACATGGACTGCATTTTTGTTGCGCCAAGATCCCGTGCGGCTTCAAGCAGTGTAAAATCGAATCTGTCTACCGCCGTAAAAACTGGAAGAATCGCATAAGGCAAGTACATATAAATGCTTACAAGAATAACAGCCTCGCGCGTAAACATAAATTTATGCGGAAGAAATTCTTTTGTTGAACCAGTT
>OQVS01000376.1_pt1 | contig 30141 bp, 31 predicted proteins | sample 1691601 | NCBI WGS metagenome assembly OQVS01 (sample SAMN03418268, study PRJEB22391) | human gut metagenome | biome: human-gut; feature: organic feature; material: feces | host: Homo sapiens | place: Tanzania | collected 2013-01 | reverse complement strand
ATAATTCTTTCACATTCAGACGCTTTCTTCCCGTAGGGAGATAAAGGTGATCAGGGAACGCAGAGGCTCCGCTGTCTCCGGAGGAGTACTTTCGGAATAGGGATAAAACCATTTCATATCCGGATGCCTTTCCTGATATTGCAGGACTAACGCCGCAAAGTCTTCGTAGGCATTGGGGGAGACAAAACAGGTATAGAGCGAATTCGATGTATCGGCAAGGCGGCCGGCAAACAACTCCGAAAAAGGCTGCACCGGTTTGGACGTATCGATTCTTGCCAGTGCCTGCAGACAGGCATTTCGCTGCCTGATTCCGCCACCGGCTTCCAGAATGCAGGGCTCGCCATTGACACCGTCAATCCCGTTGCAATACAGGGCTGCCTGCATACCCTGCTCTAAAAATAACAACAACAGCGCCGTTGCAATCTGTAGACTGGCTTCTACGCAGTCCTCTTTTTTTAAGATCCCGGTGTCTTCCAGATTTACAAAGATCCGGACAGACTTCTGGGCGGTATAATTCTTCTGGTTAACTTTCAGATCTCCCGTACGGGCCGTGGCCTTCCAGTTGATGCTCTTTAAGTCATCCTGTGGCTGGTAATCCCGGATGCCCCTGTATTCAAAAGGATCCTCTAACAGATGTCTTTTTGCCAGAACTTCTCCGTTTAACTGCTTTAAGGAGCGTTTGAAATCCGGGTGGGAAAATGGCTTGGGATACACATAGAGACTACACCCGGTAATCGGTGTGGTGGCTGTATACTGCGCTGTCAGGAACAGATCCGATGCCACCAGATCCGCCTCCCCGATCGTGTAATATCCTCTTCTGCCACCAGTAAAGGGCAGTACTCTGGTGACCTTTTCCAGACGTCCGATCTGGAAAATATCGTTGCGATAATAACGGTCCGTGGTACGGGATCCTTTGGTATCGGCAAATACCAGATGCCTGTCGGTCTGGAATTTCACCTTTAACATGGTCAAAGGAAGGCGTTTACGGTTCTCAATGATCTCTGACAGTTCACTCTCCTGTCCTTCCCAGATGCCATCCTCCCGGAAAGCCAGGGATACGGACAGATCCCGCTGCCATATTTTTGCATATACATATTTCTGTCCCAGATACAGCAGCAGGGCAAATACAATAATACCAAGAATCTGTATCATGGCTCAAACCTTTCCGTGGGGACGGGAACGGAAGAAAGAATGGCTTCCATTCTATCTGCAGTGGAACCGGTATCGGAGCCAAAACTACATACCAGTCTGTGAGCCAGTACCGGAACAGCCAGGGTACGCACGTCATCCGGAATCACATAGGAACGCCCTTGAAGATAAGCATAGGCTTTGACACAGCGTAACAGTCCCAAGGTGCCTCTGGGACTGACGCCTGCCAGAATACCGTCTGCACATCTGGTAGCATCCGCAATCTGCACCATATATTCCCGGATGCAGGGATGGACAAAAATCTTCGCAGCCTCCGTCCGGGCAGCCATGAGTTCTTCCAAAGAGACCACAGACGTCAGAGTGTGCAGCGGATCGTCCTCCAGATACAGTTCCAGAATCCGTAGTTCTTCTTCTCTCGTAGGAAGCTTCATGGACAGCTTCATGAGAAAACGGTCTAATTGGGCTTCCGGCAGAGGGAATACACCGGCACTTTCAATGGGATTCTCCGTGGCAATGACAAAGAATGGCTCTCCCGGTGTATAAGAGACACCATCGATAGTCACCTGACGCTCTTCCATACATTCCAGCAGTCCCGCCTGTGTTCTGGGGGTGGCACGGTTCAATTCATCCGCCAGCAATATATTCGTAAATACCGGTCCCTTCCGCAGGGTAAACTCATTTTTCTGCCTGTCAAAGACATTAATGCCGGTGATGTCGCCGGGCAGCAGATCCGGGGTAAACTGCACCCGGGAGAACTGTACATTCAGAGATTTTGCCAGTGCCTTGGCAAGTTTGGTCTTGCCGGTGCCGGGAACATCCTCCAAAAGCACATGACCATCGGCCAGAAGTGCGGTCAGAAGGAGCTCCGTCACTTCTTCCTTTCCCACCAATACTTTTTGAATGTTTGCCTGTATTTTTGATATGAATTCTTTTCCTGTCTGTTCTGCCATAAGGGTTTCCTTTTTGTCCATGAAGTTTACCAGCCCTATAATCATTCCCAAATATTCTTATGAAAACAAGTTTTCGACAAGTATTTACCAAATGCTTATATGGCTTCGGATTGTTATCATTATACCTTATAAAATGAAGTTCTGCCAGTACCAAACAGCACATAAATATAAACTGCAAAGGAGGTCGGTGTGATGGAAAACAGAGAGCACAGATATAAAGAAGAACTTTTAGCGCAGATGCGCAGACAGACAGAAATAAGGCCAGTGCAAAACGATTCGGAACCTGCCGCTTCTTCTCATACCGGTACGTTCAAAATCCGCCTTGCGCTGGCCGGGGTCTTATTACTTACGATCATATTGTTGGATCAAAAGGACAAATGTTTCGCCGGAATCTCAATGGATCAGGTGTTTGGTTATGTCACCGGTGTCGATTACGGTACTGCCCTTAAGACCTGGGTGGAAACCGCAGTTAACGGTTCGCAAGCTCTGTAGTGATCTCTTCCCAGGTAACATCCTTTTCCGCCATCAGCACCATCATGTGATACAGGAAATCACTGATCTCATACTTGACTTCATTGGGATTGGGATTCTTGGCTGCGATCACGATCTCTGTGGCCTCTTCCCCCAGTTTCTTAAGGATCTTATCAATGCCCTTATCAAACAGGTAATTAGTATAAGAACCTTCCTTAGGGTGTACCTTGCGGTCCTTGATGACATCGAAGACTTCCTCAAATACCTGTAAAGGATTGTTGCTTTCCTCATAATCTTTCTTGGTGATCTCGTTAAAGAAGCAGCTCCGGCTTCCGGTATGACAGGCGGCTCCGATCTGAGATACTTTTGCAAGGATCGTATCCATATCGCAGTCAGCAACCAATTCTTTCACATACTGGTAATGACCACTGGTCAGTCCCTTCAGCCACAATTCCTGACGGCTTCTGCTGTAGTAGGTCATCTTGCCCAGCTTCAGGGTCTGCTCATAGGCTTCCTCATTCATATAAGCCATCATCAGAACTTCCTGAGTCCGGTAATCCTGTACGATAACGGGTACCATGCCGTCACTGTTCTTCTTGAAATCTTCCCACTTGTAAGCTGCCTGGAAGGATTCGATGGGAATATCGTTCTCCCGGCACAGATCCTTCAGGGCTACGATCTCTTTCACATTGTCATTGATGGTATTGCCGGTGACACCACAGACATTCTCATAAGCAAAGATCTCCAGCAATTTATTCAATGCCACCTGATTGATCTGCACGAAAAACGGAAGGGAAAGAATGGCCTGAGTCTCCCGGATCTGATGAGGATTCATCAGGATCATGGCAGAGATATATTTCTCGATCTTCTCCTTATGTAATTCCAGAACGGATGGATCGTTGTACGAGATCAGGATCTTGTCCTTACCGAATTTCAGAGAGACCTCTTCGGTAATCTCAATATTACTCTCTTTCTCATAATCGATAACTGCTTTTTTACATCCGGCATAAAGTAATTTCTTAATGTCCTCCATGCGCTTGACATTGCCGGCACCGATGACATCCACTTCTGCTCTGGCACAGATCTCTTTGATGATATCCAGTGCGGCATCATGCTCTGCATCCCCTTCAGACATATCGAACACGATCAGCTCATCGGCGTTGTGTTCACAGTAATAATCTGCCAGACGGACAGGATCCGTATCTACGATAGTAGTATCCGTAAGGTTTCTCACCGCATGCTCGTGATATAAATAAATGCAGGGAACAAATTTCTTGATGATCATAGTAATCCTTGTACCTTTCTATACCTGCAAAGTTTAGGCCGCAGGCACTTTATTTTCTTACAGACTTCCTTTGGTGCTTAAGACATCCGTTACCTTCGGATTATAGGAAACGGCCTGATCCAGCGCCTTGGCAAATGCCTTGAACATCGCCTCGATCATATGGTGATTGTTGCCCGGAGACAGAATCTTGATATGTAAGTTCATACCGGCACTGTAGGATACAGCATAGAAAAATTCTTTCACCAGTTCGGTATCCAGCCCGCCCACCTGCGGTACGGTGAATTCACATTCAAAATTAAGATAAGGACGACCGCTTAAGTCAACGGCACATAAAGCAAGCACTTCATCCATGGGCAGGATAAAATAACCGTAACGGTTGATGCCTTTCTTGTCACCAACAGCCTTTTTGATGGCTTCGCCAAAGACAATGCCGGTATCTTCCACGGTGTGGTGGCCGTCTACCTGCAGGTCTCCTTTTACCTTACAATTCAGATCAAAAAATCCGTGTCTGGTAAAGCCGTCCAGCATATGATCAAAAAATCCGATGCCGGTGGAAAGGTCAGCCTTTCCGCTGCCGTCCAGATTTAAGGTGACAGCAATGTCGGTCTCTTTCGTTGTACGGGTCACAGTTGCGATTCGTTCCATAATGTCTCCTTTCCCGGAGGGAATCGTTAATCTTCAAATCTAACTTTAATACTGTTTGCATGTGCGGTCAAGCCTTCGCTTTTTGCAAAAGTCTCGATCTGTGTATGTACCTTTTCCAGTGCCTGTCTGGAATAAGAAATGATACTGGTCTTCTTGATGAAGTCATCCACATTTACCGGAGAGAAGAACCGTGCGGTACCGTTGGTAGGCAGGATGTGGTTCGGACCTGCGAAATAATCTCCCAGTGGCTCCGAAGCATACTCTCCCAGGAAAATAGCACCGGCATTGCGGATACGGGTCATAGTGTCAAAAGGATTCTTCGTAATGATCTCTAAGTGCTCAGAAGCAATGGCGTTAGCGGCGGAGATGGCATCTTCCATGCTGTCAGCCAACAGAATGTATCCGTAATTGTCCAGAGACTTCTGAATAATGGGAGCACGTTCCAGCACTTTTACGAAGCCGTCTACTTCCTCGGATACCTTTTCGGCCAGTTCCTTGGAAGTGGTGATCAGAATAGCACTTGCCAGCTCATCATGCTCGGCCTGGGACAGCAGATCCGCCGCAACGTATCTGGGAGTAGCAGTCTCATCTGCCAGTACCAGGATCTCGCTGGGGCCTGCAATGGAATCAATGCTGACATAGCCGTAGACTGCTTTTTTGGCAAGGGCTACGAAAATGTTGCCGGGGCCGGTGATCTTGTCTACCTTTGGTACAGACTCAGTTCCGAAAGCCATGGCTGCGATGGCCTGTGCACCGCCCACTTTATAGATGGTATCCACGCCTGCAATATCAGCGGCTACCAGAGTGCCTGGATTGACCTTACCGTCTTTTCCGGGAGGGGTGGTCATAATGATCTCATCCACACCGGCTACTTTCGCAGGGATCACATTCATCAGAACGCTGGAAGGGTAAGCTGCCTTGCCACCTGGCACATAGACACCGGCTCTCTCAATGGCGGTGATCTTCATACCTAAGATCGTACCGTCGGGTCTGGCATCGAACCAGCTGTTGCGAAGCTGCTTCTGGTGAAAGGCACGGATATTTTCCGCAGACTGTCTGATCACTTCAATCAGATTCTCATCCATCTGCGCATAAGCTTCTGCAATCTCTTCCTTTGTGACACGAATGTTTTCTGCGGTCAATGTAAACTTATCAAACTGTAATGTATAGTCGAACAAGGCCTTATCGCCCTCGGCTCTGACCTTTTCGATGATCTGATTTACAGTGCTCTCATACTGGGAATAATTGTTCGGGCTTCTCTTTAAGAGGTCGTTCAAAATACTCTGCTTTGATTCTTTGTCCAATGCTACGATTCTCATGACAGTACTCTCCTTTAAATGCTTTTTTGACAGTGCGTATTCCTTTATGTTCTTTATTGTGAAACGTTTCTGTCAGGCCTGTGATTTTAACTGCTCACGGATGGCTCCTACCAGCTTGCGGATCCGGTCTGCTTCCATCTGCATGCTCACCGGATTGACGATCATGCGGGCGGACAGAGGACACACCTCTTCTAAGACTTCCAGGCCGTTTTCCTTTAAGGTGGAACCGGTCTCCACGATATCCACGATAACGTCGGACAGTTCTACCAGCGGTCCTAACTCCACAGAACCGTTTAACTTGATAATGTCCACAGTCTGATGTTTTTTATTGTAAAAATACTCTCTGGCGATATTGGGATATTTGCTGGCTACACGGATCCGTTCATGGTGCTTCAGCAATTCTCTGGCGGAAGCAGGACCGCACACACACATGCGGCATTTGCCGAACCCCAGATCGAGTACTTCATAGACATTCCGGTTCTCCTCCAGAATGGTGTCCTTCCCCACCACGCCGATGTCTGCAGCACCGTACTCTACATAGGTGGGAACGTCGGGACCCTTTGCCAGGAAGAAACGTAATTTGTATTCTTCGTTGACGAAGATCAGCTTTCTGGTATCTTTATCTTTCATTTCTTCACAGGTAATGCCGATCTGTTCGAACAGCTCCAGTGTCTTTTTGGCAAGTCTGCCCTTTCCCAGGGCAAACGTAAGATATCTTTCTTCACTCATTACTGATCTGCCTCCTCGCTTTCTATTGTTTCCGGAGAAAGCACGGTAGAAATGCCTTCCTTGCGTAAGCTTGTGGCTTCTGCCAGCTTTGCCAGATAATCGGCTTCATCTCCTGCACGGTAATATAATACCTTGCCGGATGCCGGAAGTGTTATGGCAACTTTCTGACGGGATAATGCCTCCAACAGATCATCAATGACAATGACAAAACCGATGGCTGCCGCATCCTTACCGAACCTCTTGAGCAAATTATCGTAACGGCCGCCCTTTACCACCGCATCACCGATGCCGTAGGTATAGGCTTTAAAGACAACGCCGGTATAGTACTGATATTTGCTGAGCATTCCGAGATCGAAGGAAATGTATTCCACTACCCCGTACTGCTCTAACCGCTCCTTTAACTTTTCCAGTCTAGCAATGGCCTGCAGAGAACGGTCATTTTTCACCAGTGCCTTGGCATCTTCCAGAGATTCTATGTTTTCAAACATATCTGCCAGCTTTAATAAAATGCCATGATACGGCTCCGGGATCTGCTTCTGTTCCAGCAGTTCCTGCGCAGCGAAAAAGTTCTTGCCGGAGATACAGGAACGGAGTTCCTTTTCCGTATCCTCATCCAGGCCTGCTTCCTCACAGAGACCGCGGAAATAATCCACCTCTCCGATGGTCACCTGAAATCGGGTCAGTCCCGCACTCTTCAAGGCTTCGATCACCATACTGATGACTTCGGCATCCGCTTCTACGGAAGGATCTCCAATGAGCTCCGCACCCATCTGGGTCACTTCTTTTAATTTTCCCTGCAGGTTGGAAGTATTGGTAAAGGTATTGCCATTATAGCTGAAGCGCAGAGGCATCTTCTCTTCCATAAAATATTTTGCGGCACAGCGGGCGATGGACGGAGTAAAGTCCGGACGCAGCACCAGAGTATTTCCCTCTTTGTCAAAAAACTTATACAACTCCTTGCTGGGAGTGGTTCCGATCTCTTTGGAGAAGACATCAAAAAACTCGATGGAAGGGGTCTGGATATCTTCGTATCCGAAACAATGGATAGCTTTCTGCAGCTTCTGCTCCACTGCCAGTTTCTTTGCATATTCCTTGCCGTAAATGTCCCGGACACCCTCCGGCGTATGTAAAAGTCTGTTATTCATATGCATCCCTCAATTCATATACTTTAGCGTATTAACGTGCTACCATATTATCATGGTAACATGCGAAACTATTTGTAGTATACTAGGAGACTTCTCTGCTGTCAAGAAATTCTTGGTCATTCCTCTCTGTCTTCCAAATCCTTTTTCAGAATATCCAGATAAGGAACCAGGATTCCCTGATGTTTCGGGAGAATATACTCCGGATTCAGCTCTTCAAAACGAAAACTTTTCCGTCCGCCCTCCTGGGCTCTGTCCCAGAAAAAACGAAGCATTTCATAAGGCAGATAATATAATAGATCCTTGTGACTGTAGAAAATCAGAAAAAAAGCAATCCCCCGCTGCTTTTCAAACTGGCACATGAATTCCACCTGATGTGGATGAATATTTTGCAGGGAAAAGGTATCTACCGCACATTCCTTAGCGTCAAAGCATACCGGAATGCCCTGCACCACCCCGATATAGTCAACGGTACTCTTCTGTTCGAAAAAGGCAAGCGTGATCTGGCGGCTCTCCTTATCCATTTTGACCGGGGTAATGGGGGTGGGGATCTTCTGGATCAGTGCCAGACCGGCATCTGCATATTTTTCATTGGTACGGTTGACCATGTCTTCTAACGTAGATCCGCGAAGACCACGGGTATTCCAGGTTGCCATAGGTAATGTTCTTCCTTTCTAACAGGCACTGTCCGGCATCAGATTCAAAGCCTGCAGGATTTCGGCAAATTGTCTGGGCAGCGGTGCCGTAAACGTCTTGTCGCTGACCTTCGCAAGCGCTCCTTCGGAGGTCTGAGGGAAATGGATCCTGCCTGCATGCAACAGCTGATGATGCAGAGAAAACGCCGACTGCATTTTATGATTTAATTTACTGTCTCCGTATTTGGTGTCTCCCAGTAACGGATGCCCTGTGCTTGCCAGATGGGCACGGATCTGATGGGTTTTGCCGGTGACCAGTTCTACGGTCAGTAACGTATATTCTCCCGCCACGGCGTTGGGGGTGTAGATCGTCTGAATATAGGAAGCATCTTCCATAGCTTCGGGCTTCTCGGAAAAGATCTGTACAGTGTTGGTACGTTCGTCTTTACAGAGATAGCCTTCCAGCGTGCTCTCCTGTAAAATCTTGCCCTTGCAGACCGTCTGGTAATACTTTTTCACCGTACGTTCCTTGATGATCCGGCTGAGCGCCTGGGAACCGGCCAGTGTTTTTCCACACAGGACGATGCCACTGGTATTGCGGTCGAGACGGTTGCAGACCGACGGATGAAAGGTGGCGAGATCCTCTTCCCTGATGGCTCCTGTAGCCAGCAGATGACCGATCAGCCATTCATTTAAGGAAAGGTCCTCCGGTTTCGCTTTCTGGGTCAGTACGCCCACCGGCTTATTTAACAACAGGATATCTTCATCCTCATAGAGAACGCCGATCTCTTTTAAAGAACGATAAGCCTTCCGGTAATCAGAGGTATCCTCGGCGGTTCCGGCACCGGACAGCGTGGCAAACGTTTCTTCGGAGAAAAAACATTTCACTTCATCGCCCTGGGCCAGAATCTCTTTTCCTTCCGCTTTCTTTCCGTTTAAGGTAATATTTTTCTTACGCAGCATCTTGTATAGAAATCCGGTGCCTGCGTTCGGCAAAGCTTTTTTTAAGAATTTATCCAGACGCTGACCCGCCTGATTTTTGCCAATGGTAAGTAATTGCATAAAAGATCCCCCTGCTTTTTTTAAAAATTGTTACAGAGATACGCTCTTAAGGGTCTGACAGATCCCGGCTGACAGTTCCGGCTGTGCGGGAAGTTCTTTTAACTGTTCGCATCTTTTCAGATACTTGTCCAGATCGTTAAATATTTTTACAGAGACTTCTCTGTAATTGTCTTTTTTCAGAATATCCTGAATGTGCTTATAAAAAGCCTGTTCCGCAAACTTCGGATCTGTGGTATAGCCACAGACGGTATTGCCGCAGACCGTCAGATGATGGATGACATAATTTTTCTCATAGGAAGTAAAGACCATATCGTAAAGACCGGTAAGACCGCCTATATGCGCTGCAATCTGAGCCGCATCCTTTTCATCACAGCCTTTATAGCGTAAGAACATGAACATTTCCACCAGACTTTTGCAGGCCGGAAGGCATCCCAGCACTGCTACGATCGTCAACAGATTCTCACGGCTTCCGGTGCTGACCCATCCTGCAATAAACAAAGACAGAGAGATGGCAAAATAAAGCGCCGTTCTTAAGATCTCATAATTTTTCTGTGTGCGAAGATACCCGCGGGTTCCCTTATAGGCATCTGTGGTAAACATTCTTTTGAATTGCATGAAAAATAACTCCTTTTATTGTATTTTTACTGATTTTCTTTTTGCTTTTGCTGCAAAGCAGATAATGCGGCGACTTCCTCTTCCGTCAGGGCACGGTAGGCGCCTCTTTTAAGGGACGGATCCAGAGACAGAGGGCCGAAGCTTATCCTCTCCAATGTAAGTACCTGATTATCGACCGCCTGCAGCATCCGTTTAACCTGATGAAATCGGCCTTCGTGAATCGTTAATAGCAGATCACCGTTTTCGGTAAGTTCTGCCTTTGCCGGTGCCGTCGGTTTTTCGTCGCCGATGTCAAGCCCCAGTTCCAGACGATGGATATCTTCCATGGAAAGTGGCTTACCCGGTGTCACCAGATAAGTCTTATCCACATGTTTTCTGGGGGATAACAGGTCATGGCTCAGTGCACCGTCATTGGTTAAGAGCAGCAAGCCGGTAGTATCTTTGTCCAGACGGCCTACCGGAAACAGATCTTTTTGCTCCGGTACAGTCAGGAGGCTCACAACGGTGGGGGCGGTATTGTCATTGGTGGCAGAGACCACGCCCTCCGGCTTATTTAACATATAGTAGCTATATTTCCGGTACCGGATGGGCTGTCCCTGACAGATCACCGTATCGCTCAGCTCATCTACCTTCGTCTCCGGCTTCCTGACAGCCTGTCCGTTTACGGTCACCTGTCCTTTTTTGATGAATTCTTTCACCTGGCTGCGGGTACCGATATTCTGATCACATAAAAATTTATCCAGACGCATTGTTCTTTCCTATGACTTAAATTTTATTCTGAAGCATATAGTATACAAACTCTTTGAGGATGCAACTCATGAAAAAAGCCGCTGCGATCCTTTTCTTTCTCATAATGACAATCTGCATCCTGACCCATTCTGAATTAAGCCTCGTCTATGCAGCATTGGGGCTTCAATTATGGTATGAACGGATGGTGCCGGTACTTCTCCCTTTTATGATTTTATCAGGCACCCTGATCCGGATGGGACTGGTTCCCCTGCTGATTCGTCCGGTGAAACCTCTTTTTGCAAAGCTGTTTTGTCTGTCCGGGCAGGCGGTGTATGTCATCCTGATGGGATTTCTGTGTGGCTTTCCCATGGGTGCCAGAACGATAGCCGATTTCCGGGACAGACAGGAACTCTCTGTATGGGAAGGACAATATCTGCTTGCCTTTTGTAATAATCTGGGACCGGTGTATTTCATAAGCTTTGTCCTGCCGTTGCTGCATAGAAAACTGATCCTGCCATACCTGGCAGGTATGTACGGCATCCCGCTTGCCTACGGGCTGCTCTTACGTCATACAGTGTTCCGAAACCGGATTCCCCATTCCAGCAGGGATTCTGAGGAAAGGGCTTCCGCTATGGCATTGCCGGATGCTCTGGATGAGGCCGTGAGCGCTTCCGGCAGAAATATCTTACAGCTGGGCGGATATATGATCTTCTTCAATCTTCTGGGTCTTCTGCCCAGGCTTTTTCTACACCACAGTTACAGATATGCGCCGCTGTTAGAGATCAGCGGTGGACTGAAACTTCTGGGAGAACGCTGTCCGCTGTATACGTTGCTGCTATTGCCCATGGGCGGCCTTAGCTGTATTGCCCAAACCGGCAGTTGTATCCGGAATACCGGCTTGTCATTAAGAAAATATATTGTCGACAAGTTCATTCTGACACTTCTTACTGGAAGTTATTATCTGGGATGGTTCCTGCTGGCACCGGAGACATTTCTGCTGTGATTTTTGCGCCGGCGTTTCCGGTGTCTGCTCTGCTGCATCTGATACAGTAGAAAGACAATTAAAAACAATACGACTAAAATCACGCAGATTCCAAGGAAAACGCCGAAATTAATATCACCTTTCTCCACAGAAGCATCCGGAAGATTACCGGCGGCATCGGCCATGGTAATGACAGAACTGCCAGGCTTTGCAGTATCATTTGCGGCGGATGCGGAAGCACTTGCCGCCGCTTCAGCTTCCAGGCTTGCTCTCATGGCCTCTTCCTCCGCAAGCTTTTCCTGATCCACAAAAGCCTGTGTGAAAGTAACGGGTTCACTTTCCGTAAAAAGATCCGCCTGATTATAAGTGCGGACTGTAATGACCGGCTGTTCTCCTTTTGTAAAAGTAACTGAAAACGTAAAGGTGTCAGGATACGTACCGGCCATGATATCCAGATCCGGCCAGGGAATCAGCTCAGAATAGGTTTTGCCGCCATCCGTACTGTAGTCATAATACATCATGGGAGAATCATAATCGGTTGCTGTCACTTCCAGTGTTACTTCTCCGGTATCGTAATCGGCATTTTTTAAGGATAACAGGCAGATATCCGGTTCTGTCTTGTCTCTTACCGTAGCCGGAAGAACAGACTGTAACGAGACATCCGGAAGGTTATTGGCTTCCCCACTGTAATCTACGCCAAGAACGGTACTGGACAAGCCAAAATATTTTGCAACAGATAACGCATCTGCTCTGCCGAAGGCTTTCCAGTCATCTTCTGTCTGACAATAGGGGATATCCCGGCTTTCGTCTACATGACAATGTTCGATGATCGTAGAGGGAATGGATCTTGAGGTACATTCTCTGATGATACCGTAGTAGTCATCTCCGTCATCCTTGAGCTTTGTCTTGACTCCCCGCAGAAACAGGCCAAGATCCTTCATCTGCTGCATTTGTTCCCAACCAAACTGATAACCGTAAGCATTGTAAGGCTGTACCGAGGAAATCCATGTTTCGGTACCAAAAAGCTTATGGTCAGCGGAAGCGTTATAATGAATGCTGAACAGGAAATCCGCATTCAGGTCTGCCGCATATTGTGCCCGGTCCGCCAGCGACAGGGAGACATCCTCCGTATGGGTCAGGTAGACATCCACATTGTCATACTTCCGTAATTCTTCATACATAGCCATGGCGGTTACCATGGTCATCTTCTTCTCTTTAGCCGGACCTTCTAACGTTCCCTCATTGTCACCACCATGTCCCGGATCAATGACGATGGTAATACGCTCTCCGGTTTCCTGCGCTCTGGGAGCTGCTTTCGCTTCCAGAGGATGCTCAAAAAAACAGACTGTCGCAAGACTGACCGCACAGATCATTGTCCTGACTAACAGTCCTTTTTGCATTTTCCTTACTTTCATGTTGTCGAATTCCTTCATTTTTAAAAAACCAGCTTTCAGCAGAAAACTGGTTTTTGTTGTTACATTACATTCAGATCGTTGTTGCTGTCGGAACCTTCTTCCACGCTGTCCAAATCTTCATCCACCGGGTGAAGCTCACTGCGGTTGGACTGGATGATATCTCTGTACTGATTCAGATTGCCGATCAATGCATCATAATTGGCACTGGCCTGCTGGGTAGAAGAAGCTATGATATTCTCCAGATGTGCCAGCATATCATCCATATACTGCATAGCCGCCGCTTTTACATTGTTGGCCTCAATGGTAGCATTGTCCAGAATCTCCTGTGCCTGTTTGCTGGCCATGGTCACGACCTCATTGGCCTGGGCATATGCCTGCTGCATGATCTCGTGCTCATTGATCAGCTCGTTGGTATGCACGGTAGCTTCATTGATCAGTGCCTGTGCCTTTTCCTTGGCATCATTTAAAATGGCCTCTTTATTGCTGATGATCTTCTGATAACGCTTGATCTCATCCGGTGTTTTCATCCGAAGCTCCCGCAGCAGCTCATCGATCTCATCCTTATTGACGATGATCTCGGTGCTAGACATGAATTTCGGCTTACAACTTTCGATATATTCTTCTATTTCATCAATTAACTGTTCGATTCTGCTGCTCATGAAATTCTCCTTATTTACACATCAACTATTGTCAGACAGCTTTTTCTGACGATATTTTTCATAAATCAGATCAGCTACGAAGTCCGGAACACACGGGGTAATATCTCCGTCAAAGCTTGCGATCTGCTTGATGGCAGAAGAACTCAGATAAGCATATTCCAGACTGGTCGTTAAAAATATCGTATCTATTTTACCATGGGAAAGCATCCGGTTGGTCTGTGCCATCTGTAATTCATATTCAAAATCCGTAATGGCACGCAGTCCCCTGACGATGACATGCAGATCCTTTTCCCTTGCATAATCTACCAAAAGCCCACTGAAACTGTCTATCTGTACGTTAGGCAGATCTTTTGTAGCTTCTTCTAGTATCTTAACACGTTCCTCAACAGAAAACAACGGTGTCTTTTCTTTATTATTTAAAACACTGACGATCAGAACATCAAAGATTTCCGCCGCCCGTCTGATGATATCCATATGTCCGTTGGTGACAGGATCAAAACTTCCGGTGTAAACAGCTCTTTTCATAAAAGTCCATACCTTTCGGTGTTACTTCTTACGAAGGAACACATGCTTGTTGGTTTTGTATTTTTTCTCACGGATCACTTCAAACCCTAAGTCTTCCGCATAGGAAAAATCAGTATGCAGAGAAGCTTCTACCAGGATCAGGGTCTCTTCGGAGACATATTTTGCGTAGTGCAGCTGTTCTAATACTCTGCGCTCCTGCTCCTGATCGTAAGGAGGATCCATGAAGATCACATCCACGTGCTTTTCATAGATGCCCGTCAGTCCTGCACAGGCATCCTGTTTTAATACTATAGCACGGTCTTTCATTTTCGTAAATGTCAGATTTTCTTCAATACATGTCAGTGCTTTCGGGGCATTTTCGATAAAATAAGCTTTTCTGGCACCACGGCTTAAAGCCTCGATGCCGATGCCGCCGCTGCCGCTGAAAATATCTACAAATACACAATCCGGAATATAAGTCTGCAGCATATTAAAAAGGGTTTCCTTGATCCGGTCGGTGGTGGGTCTGGTATCCATTCCTTCCGGTGTTTTTAACGGCAGACTTCTTGCGGTTCCTGCTATGACTCTCATATATTTTTCTCCGTTTTCTAAATTGACTTTGTTATACTCTGACCTTGGTACCTTTGCTGTCACGTTTTCCGAGCTTCAGATTGTTCAGGACAAGCTCTTTGCCCTTGTATTCAATGGTGGTCTCTACGGCGTTCTTCGTATAATATACATTTTCCACCTGATCGCCGTCACCCAGTTTCATACCACGGACACCGATGGCTCCCTTTTTCTTTTCGGGGATCTCGTCCACAGCAAAGCGCAGGAAAAATCCGCCCTTTGTCTGTAGCACGATATTCCGCTGATCCGTGAGGGCAGCAACGCTGACAACGTTGTCTCCCTCTGCCAGCTTCGTAGCAGCTACGGTACGTTTGGTCACATCAAATTCTCCACCGTCTACTACTTTTAACATGGACTGGGCGGTAGCGAAAATGACCTGACACAGATTCAGCTCCTTCTGACTGGTGATATAGACGATCTCTTCCGTCTTCTGACTGAAATTGCTGACGTTGTCAATGGGTGTGCCTTTGTCACGGAATTTGCCGTAAGGCAGATCCAGTACCTTGATAGTGTGCATCTGTCCTGTATTGGTAAACAGGCAGATCCTTCCGGTATTTTTACAGGTGAAGATATATTTATTCTCTGCATCCGCAGCTTCTTTATTCCGCTCGTAAGTAGAGACATCCACAGTCTTGGCATAGCCGAAACGATCCATCAGGAAGACGACATCCATCTCTTCCAGTTCTTTTTCCTTGTAGACTGCTTCCAGTCCGTTCTCGATGACAGTCTTGCGGGGATGGCTGTATTCCTTTTTGAAGCCGTCCAGTTCGTTCATGATGACCTGTGCCATGGAATCTCTGCGATCCAGAATGTCTTCATAGCGGTAGATATTGGCCATGGTCTCTTCATGTTCGTTGATCAGAGCCTCCAGTTCCAGACCGATCAATTTGTACAGGCGCATCTCTAAGATGGCATTGGCCTGTTTCTCAGTGAACATCAGCTGGGCTGCCATGATCTTGGATTCCTTGGACTTGAATTTGATGCCATCGGTTTTACCCTCTACCAGACAGGCCTTCGCCATGGCACGATCCTTGGAACCACGTAAGATTTCGATGACCAGATCGATCACATTGCAGGCCTTGATCAGACCTTCCTGGATCTCCTTGCGTTCCTGCTCCTTTGCTAACAGATTGGTATATTTTCTGGTCGCCACTTCAAACTGGAAGTCCACATTTGCCTTGATGATCTGCTTCAAGCCCATGGTCTCCGGTCTGCCGTTTGCAATAGCCAGCATATTGACACCGAAGGTATCCTCTAACCGGGTCTTTTTATAGAGCATGTTTACAAAGTTCTCGGGATCGGCATCCTTGCGCAGCTCGATGACGATACGGATGCCCTCCTTGGAAGACTGGTTGGAAATATCCACGATATCCTGGGTTTTCTTTGTTTCGGAAAGGGCTGCCACATCGGATAAAAACTTCGCAATGTTGGCACCGATCATGGTATAGGGGATCTCCGTGATCACCACATTGGTCTTGCCGGCTTTTCCCTTCTGGAACTCCACTTTGCCACGCAGTTTGATCTTACCGGCTCCGGTCTCATAGATGCTTTCCAGTTCATCTTTATTGATCACGATGCCGCCGGTAGGGAAATCCGGTCCCTTCAGAAAACGCATCAGTTCTTTTGTGGTGATTTCATTATTGAGCATGTAGGCTTTTACCGCATCAATGACTTCTCCCAGATTGTGAGGGGGAATGCTGGTAGCCATACCTACAGCAATACCTTCGGAACCATTCACTAACAGGTTCGGGATCTTTACCGGCAGTACGGAAGGCTCTTTTTCTGTCTCATCGAAGTTCGGAACGAAGTCTACCACATCTTTGTCCAGATCTGCCAGAAAAGCCTCCTGGGTCACCTTCTGCAGTCTTGCCTCGGTATAACGCATGGCTGCGGCACCGTCTCCTTCGATGTTACCGAAGTTACCATGGCCGTCGATCAGGGGCATGCCTTTCTTGAAATCCTGGCTCATGACTACCAGTGCTTCATAGATGGAACTATCACCGTGGGGGTGATATTTACCCATGGTATCACCAACGATACGGGCACTTTTACGATAGGGACGGTCATAACGGATCCCCAGTTCATGCATATCGTAGAGGGTTCTTCGCTGTACCGGTTTCAGACCGTCTCTGACATCCGGAAGTGCTCTGGCAATGATAACGCTCATGGCATAGTCTATGAACGATTTCTGCATCTCCTCGGAGTATTCTGTTTTTATGATTCTGCTGTCGTCCATTTCTAATCTCCGTTCTTGCAGACGCTTATCAGCGTCTCTGATATTGCTTCTGAGATATTCTCAGATTAAAAATCAGGAAACTATCCTTTATGTCTATGTAATGCAGTGTTTTTAAATATCAAGCGCAGCATCTGTGGCGTGATCGTAAATAAAGGCTTTTCTGGGAGGTACATCCGTCCCCATGAGAAGCTCCGTCATCTCGGAAGCCATGCGGGCATCCTCGATCTCCACTAATTTTAACAGTCTGCGTTCCGGATCCAGTGTGGTCTCCCACAGCTGCTCGGCGTCCATCTCACCCAGACCTTTGTATCGCTGTAAGGTAAAGGGTCCCTTGTGGGTCTTACGATATTTTTCCAGCGCTTTGTCATCATACAGATATTTTTCTTCTCCCTTGGAGGGCATGGCCTTATATAAGGGAGGCATTGCTATGTATACATGGCCTTCGAAGATCAGATCCGGCATAAAACGATAGAACAAGGTCAACAGCAAGGTGGAAATATGTGCACCATCCACATCGGCATCTGCCATGATGATGATCTTGTCATAACGCAGCTTGGTGATATCGAAATCGTTGCCGTAACCCTCGGAAAATCCGCAGCCGAAAGCATTGATCATCGTCTTGATCTCGGCATTTGCCAGGACTTTGTCGATGCTGGCTTTCTCCACGTTCAGGATCTTACCGCGGATAGGAAGGATTGCCTGATACATACGGTTTCTGGCAGTCTTGGCACTGCCGCCCGCAGAATCACCCTCTACGATGAAGATCTCACACTTGGAGGGATCTCTGGACTCGCAGTTCGCCAGTTTTCCGTTGGAATCAAAGGAGAACTTCTGCTTGGTCAGCATATTGGTCTTGGCCTTCTCTTCTGTCTTACGGATCTTGGCTGCTTTTTCCGCACAACCGATAATGCTCTTCAAAGTCTCCAGATTACGGTCGAAGAACCGGACGATCTCTTCGCCGGTCACCTTGGCTACGGCCTTGGCAGCGTCCTGGTTGTCCAGTTTCGTCTTGGTCTGTCCTTCAAAACGGGGATCCGGGTGCTTGATGGATACTACGGCTGTCATTCCGTTCCGGACATCGGCACCGGTAAAGTTCGCATCTTTTTCCTTTAAAATATTAAGCTCTCTGGCATAGGTATTGATCACGTTGGTGAACTGGGTCTTGAATCCGGTAAGGTGAGTACCACCCTCGGAATTGTAAATATTATTACAGAACCCCAACACATTCTCATGGAACTCATTCACATACTGGAATGCTACTTCCACGGAGATACCTTCACTCTCACCGGAAAAGAAAATGACATCGTGTATGGTCTCCTTGGAACGATTCATATCTTTTATAAACCCGATAATACCCTCCGGCTCATGGAAAGTAACACTCTCCGGTACTTCTTTTCTCTTATCTTCAAAAATGATCGTAAGCTTCGGGTTCAGATAAGCGGTCTCATGGAGACGGCTCTTGACCTCATCTTCCTTGAAACGGGTCTTATCGAAGATGGTATCATCCGGCAGGAAATTGATGGTTGTACCGGTCTCTCTGGTCTTGCCCACTACGGGAAGCAGGCCGTCCACCAGATCCATCATGGGAATACCTCTCTCATAGCGGTCTTCATAAATGCAGCCACCATTCTTGACTCTGACAGTCAATTTCGTAGAAAGGGCATTGACTACGGAAGAACCTACGCCGTGTAGACCACCGCTGGTCTTGTAGGCGGAGTTATCGAACTTACCACCGGCATGCAGCGTTGTGAATACCAGACGCTCTGCGCTGATGCCTTTTTCGTGCATTCCCACGGGAATACCGCGTCCGTTATCTTCTACCGTGGCGGAACCGTCCGCCTCCAGAGTTACTTTTATCGTATCGCAGTATCCGGCCAGATGCTCGTCCACAGAGTTGTCTACAATCTCGTAGATCAGATGGTTCAGACCCTTGGTGGAGACACTGCCGATATACATTCCGGGTCTCTTTCTTACCGCTTCTAAGCCTTCCAGGACGGTAATACTCGAGGCGTCATAATTATTGTCTTTTGCCATGAAATGGAACTCCTTATCAACACATTATTGTCTTAAGTATAGCATAGATTTTGTGTTTGGAAAAGTAAAAAATACAAGGGATAGAGGGATAGAGCCTTGCCGGAAATGAAAAACCACCAGTTCTTTGATTCTGAACTGGTGGTCAAAAGAGTCTGTTAAGAAATCCCCTTGAATTTATAATCCTTATGATTTTGTGATTGCAGCGCCCCAAAGGATAGCAGACGCATGTCACGGAACGTCATTTTTCCCTGCTCTCCTTCTTTTAACGTCGAAAAAATGGTATCATCGACTTCCAAAGTGATGCATTTTTCCGGATGATCCACGTCCTGAAAGGTAATCTGGTTCACTTTTTCTGTTTCTACCAGTCCGGTCGTCGCATTCGTGTTCTGAATATAAACGGTCTTGGAGGTATCGGCACTTGTATTTTTCGAAAGCACAACAGCTTTTTCCATGGTCTGTGTGTGAAAAACTCCCTTGCCACGGCGGCGCAGGAATAAATAACAGATCCAGAGAACAACCGCTATTAAAAACAGCACTGTTAAAATATTTTCCAATAAGCTGAACTGCATTTGAATTACCATATTGTACCTCCCGGAAATTTGTATTTCCAATATTCTACTCTATTAAAATGTGATTTATGTTTCTTTTATATCTTGTATTTTTATTTTTCCATTTTCAATTATATACACATAATCACATAATATTTTGATGTCTTCAGTATTGTGGCTCGCTAATAATATTGTTTTTCCCTGATTACGTAATGTGATTAAAAGTTCTCTCATATCCTGCATTCCTCTTTTATCCAAGCCATTCATTGGTTCATCTAAAATCAATATTTGCGGATCCTCCATAATCGCCTGCGCAATCGCCAAACGTTGTTTCATTCCCATGGAATATTTACTTATATGCTTTTTATCCGAGGAATCCAGTCCAACCCGGCTTAAAGTATTCCGAATAACTTTTTTATTTAATTGATTCCGGATAATATACAAATATTTCAAATTATTATAAGCACTCTTATTTTTTAAAAAAGCCGGTTCTTCAATAACTGCGCCTATACTTCCAAACTGTTTTTTATAATCGTTTCCATGAATCTTAATCTCACCTTCATCAATATCCAGTAATCCGCAAATACATTTAAAAAAAACTGTTTTTCCTGATCCATTATATCCAACAATTCCATAGATTTTACCCTCTTCACATCGTAGCGAGATATCATCTAAGATAACAGTATCTCCAAATTTTTTTTTGATGTTTTTTATCAATATTACATCCATCTAATAATCATTCCTCCATATACCAATGAAACTCTTTATTTATACTGCTGAAATAAATAATCGCACTCATGAATATATTCATAATAAATAGTCTTACAATAACATCCCCAACGTCTGGAGACAAAACACCATTGATATTTATATTTCCCAGTTTTCCGATTCTCAGCCATTCCGTCGGAAGAGTCTGGACTAAAATACGTTGGATATGCGTATTCGTATTCTCTAGCAAAATCGGAAATATTGCGAAAAGCGTTGATATAATAATAGCCATATATCTTGAACAATTTATTGATAGAAAAAACATAATCATTCCAATCAGCGAAACAATTAAAGAAAAAGAGATCATAATAATTAATATCCATTTTAGAGGACTATATTTTCTGATAAGACTATATGAAACATTAAATAAAAACTGATCTTGTCCATTAATATTCGTAAGTGATAAAGTGTAATATAGTTTTCCCCATCCTGAGTCAACTGTTATTTCCGGAATCAGCGAAATTATACTACAAAAAATCACTGTCCCAACGAATAAAAAAGAGGACAGAAATGTCTTTAAGATATGGGTAAAAATCCATCTTTTTTTCCCTATTCGTAAATATGGATACATTTGCCATCTTTCAAGATAAGGTGATTCCGAGTACATATAAATGGCTCCCAATAAAAAAATAAGATTATAATACAAGGAAGAAGAGTAAAATGGTAAAATCCATGGAGTTGCTTTACAATTTAACATTTTCGAAATACTTTTAACCGGTTCTGCATAAATCAACATTAACAAAAAAAATATCACATGAAATGCAAATACTCTTGAGGAAAAATAAAAATTACTTGTCTCATAAAAAGCGGCCTTCAACATATTGTATGTTTTATTCACTTACAATCCTCCTCTCTAATTTTGAATAAATAAATCTAGTCATTATGATTACAGCCACTGTGAAAAAAATACAGGCATACAAAAAAGAACAGATATCATTACCAAACACATTTTTTATTCCCCCAAAAATATAATCTAAATTCACATAGTAATTGTCTGGAAACACTTTAATCAAAGATTGGGATAAAAAATAATATGCAATCACTGGAATTGATAATATTAACAATTTATTTGCAATAAACAGTGAAACATATAAGGAAATCAGAGCAAGAATTCCTATTAATAATCCCATTTGTAATGCAAAAAGGAGGAAGTATAAATAGTAATGATTTCTCTCCAAAAGCATATGAAAGCTTCCTCTTTTAATTGCCGCTATACAAACACTATCTTTTTCAGCTATCCATGGATACTTAATTCTCAATATTCCTACGAATATCATCATAGCTGTAACATAAGAAAATATTGCAGTAGTAAGAGTTACTACTACTTTGCTGAGACAATAGTCTGTCAAATTTCCGCGAAGTATCTCCTGCTGTAAATATCCATATTCTATGTCTTCACACAATACGCAAGCATAAGGTACCGCACCGAAGAGCATTACAAAAAGAAATTGTGCTCCAAAGCAACTATACCAAACTAAATGAATCACATTACTATTTTCATTCAGTTCGTCCATACATCCCAATAATAATACCAACAGCATTCCGGCAATCCCAATATAAAGTTCAACAGCCCCCAAGGCTCTTCTGAAATCAGAACGTAGAAAATTGCTTTTCTCATGTCCCTTCATAAAAACCACCATTTCCTTCCGGTGTCTACATTTGGTACAATATGCAGGCACAAAGTATTCTTCACACTATTTCTTCATTCGTTGCTGCATTTATATACATCCACGAATAAGTATTTGTTTTCTTATCTACAATACTGATTTCCCATGCAGGAACAACATCATAAGTATCTTTTTCATTCTTTATGGGTCTGAAAAACAGTTCTGCTCTTGTTACTTCATATTCGGCATCAGATAATATCATGCTGTATTTATCAGCAACCGTCATTGCTATTTCATCAAAGCTTACCAAATTCAATTTTTGATCACTTTGTGAAAAAGTAAATATTTCGCATATATCAAGCATTTCAATGCCATTTTCTGTATATAACACCTGAATCGGAGCGTTTGCATCAGTTATATTGCAATAAACATCTGCCAATGGGTACTGGACAACATAACCTTGCAATATCTGGTGTATTGCGAAGTAGTAGCCATTATCCTTTTCTTCCCAACAGGTCTTATAACTATCTACATTGATCTTGCCATCGTTGCCGAAAGCATATTCATTCTCTTTCATCTGATTATAATCTAAGGAATAACAAGTATATTGCCCAGAAATATCCAAACCAAACAGAGATGCTGTTTCAACAATATTTTGATAAGCCTGTTTAATGTCAGAAAATGCGAATTCTTTTCCGGTCAAATACAAATCGGCATTATTGTCCTCACCTTCCAGACTGAACGCATTTACTATATAAGGATACAATGTTTTTGACATAAACAGCGTATATGGTGTGATGAACAGACTTTCTCCATTTGTTCCCTGATAATATATTTCTTTACCATCTGCTCTGTCAATATCAGCCGCTTTTTCCGAATCTACATCTTCAAATAATACTTCATATGCTTTATCATTATCTTTTTTCTGTATAGTAGCTGTTGTCTCATACAATGTCTGCTTCTCACTATTTCGATTTATGACAATATTTGTATTAAATACAACATTCTCTATCGTTTTATTATAGTTTTCTGGAAAATCAACGATATTCTGGTTCGTCTCTCCTTCTGCTGTATTAGAATTTCCACATCCAGTCAACATGCATATTAAAAATCCTACGAAAAAATAATACTTCTTCATACTTGACCTCCACTAAAAAGCCTGAGGAGTTTTCGGCTCCCCAGGCATTCGGTATACTATGGGGTATATCTCCCAATACTGTTTACAGTTCCTGTTGCTGAATATCCATATCTTGTCTGCATAAAATATAAAGTGTTTCCGGGTGCATAATCGTCCTTGTATTCAGCTCTTCTCGTTTCATTTAAACCATTTTCTACATACATGCTATATGATTCAGCCGATCCATACTTCTGTTTAGAAGTTGCAAAAAAAGCTGCATCGCTAGTATTGAAGTATGTTGGTGTCACATAAAAGTATAGATCCCCATCTGTATTTTTTAATACTTTTTTTGATAAATTATCTTGATTGGTTTCGGTGGAATTTACAGTTATATTGTATTCCACTGTAGCTGCAAACACAGTCATTCCTGTCATGAGGGCGCAAATACAAACTACAGCTGCTATTTTTCTTCGAAGTTTTCTCATAATTCTTCCTTTCAAATCAATGATCTGTTTTATGTGGACATTATGTCATCACTTTTTGTTGATTGCTTTACTAAATATTTGTCCCATTGAGTCTGCCTTTTTTCAAAGCATCCGGTTTTTTAGGATCATAGAAGTATCCCATGCACTTCATGGTACCAGCCTTATATGCAACACGTTCTACATTTTGAGCTAATGTCTTAATAATTTTTTCTTTAACCATACCCTGTTTCCTCCAAAAAAAGTATTTTTAAAATATTTACTTATGTCGACATAGTTGTATCTTAACATTTCAATTATCTTTTTCAATATAATCGGCGTGAACAACTATTTTACAAGCGCGAATTTTTTTAGCATATATTTTTTATGTTATATAATTGTTGATGTCTATATCAGAATGGAGAATGAAAATGGAAAATTTGTGTTCAAAGTTGGCTTCATATATTGCAAGAAACAGCGGAAATATGGAAAAATATGAAATATATAAATATGGTTTGGAAAGCTTGGTCTGCATGTTATTTCCATCTGTAATAATATTGGGAATAAGTATCTTCCTTCATTTAGAACTGGAAGCGTTTACATGGATTGCATGTTTTTTACCTATTCGGATAATATTTGGTGGCGTTCATGCAAAAAAATATCGGAATTGTGCCATACTTAGTGTCTCAGCGGCATTAATAGGATTTTTACCACTAAATTTCATATCTGTAAAACCAATTATTGAAATTATAATTATCTTTTTTTGCACATGTATAATGATATTATTTGCACCCGGCCGCAATCCCGAAGAGTCAAATGTCTCAGAATCATACAGCATTCAATGTTGGAAAGAATTTATTGTCCTAAGCATTGTTTGCTGCTCTTACATCATATCTTTTTTATGTAATTCTGCCTTACATTTTGTCATCTTCCGAAGCTTATTAACGGCAGCATTATCTTTTATTATAAGTCTTTTTCAAAATGACAGAATATAATGTTTTTTATACTTGACAGAATTTAAACGAGAAAGTCATATTTTGACGCATAAATGTTTTTTGACCTTTTGAATAATGCGTCTTATAATTATATTCATAGGACGTATTACATCAATAAAATGGAGAAAAGTTATGAACATTGGAGAATGGATTGTCAACGTGATAACCGTTTTATTATTCTATTTTTTTATTTCCAGAACGCTCACACTCCGGCGGATCCACGGGATCTACAGGGGCCTCGGATTGGTGCTTCTCTTTGTCCTGATCACTTTGTTAAATCTTATGAATATTGCCCCCACCATTACCTGTGTGTCTGGCCTGATCTGCCAGCTTTTATATACTATGGTGTTTGCGGAAGGCTCCCGTGGAGCTAGATTGTTGCTCGGTGGAATTCCCGCTTTGCTGGCAGTTGTTTCGGACAGTGTGACCTTTTCTGTGCTGGGGATTCTGTTTCAGGATACTTCGGAGGCACTTACGGTCAATTCGGCCATTCGTGGTCAGGCTCTGGTCATATACATACTCACCTACTGCATCCTGATCTGGGCAGTCCTTCAGTTCTTCCCGCAGAAATTAAAATTCCCGGGATATTTTGAAGGTGTGATTTTTCTGACTTGCGGGCTGGGAGTTTTTGCCTCCGATATCCTTTTGAAATATGTGTTTTATTTCGAACGAAATGAGATCGCACTTTCCAGAATCTCTCTTGCAACGGTCAACTATATTTTTCTTGGGATTCTCCTGCTGCTATTGCTGATCGTAGAACTTCTTGGAATCTATTACTGTAAAAATAATGAGTTACAACAGCGTAATAATCTATATCAGATTGAGGAACAGGAACTGGTCAATCTGAAAGAATCTTCCGCTTTTATCCAAGGGTGGAAACATGATTATAAGAACCAGCTACAGGTACTTTCCACCATGCTGCAACAAAAGCAGTATAACGAGTCGTTACTATATGTGAATGAGCTTTTAAGCAGTTCCGATATGATCAAACCAGTCTTTTCCTCAGGCAATCCGATCCTGGATGCGGTGTTGTCTTTGAAATATTATACTATGGAGCACAAGGGAATACGCTTTGAACATTCGTTTTACCTTCCCACAGTATTTCCACTGTCGCCACTGGATACTTCGACGCTGTTTACCAATATCTTAGACAATGCCATCGAGGCCTGCCAGTCCTGTTCTGCGGCTCCCTGGATCCATCTGGACATAAAGCCAAAGGGCGATATGCTGCTGATTACTTTGAGCAATTCCAGTGCCGGTAATTATCTGTATAACAAAAAAGGGAATCTGCTGTCAACCAAAGACGGGAAAGAACATGGTTACGGATTGCGTCAGATCGCCCGGGTGACGGAAACGTGCGGGGGATTTTATCAGGTGACCCCTTCCGCTGACGAGTTTACCATAACAATAGCACTTCCCGCCTCCTTGGATTTAGAGGCAGAAAGGAACATCGTATGAATGTACATGTCACTATTATTGAAGATGAAGAAAGCTTTGCACAGGATCTGACGGAAAAAATAAAAAACTGGTTTCAAGACCATCATCAGGAAGCAATTGTGAAATGGTATCCCTCCTCCCATTCCGTTTTTTTCACCAACAGTTACCTTGCGACTGACGTATATTTTCTGGATATCTCATTAAAAGAAGAAAATGGTGTCGATATTGCAAAAAAACTTCGGACAAATAACTACAAGGGACATATTATTTTTCTGACTGGATTTCAAGAGTATGTTTTTGAAGGGTATTCTGTCCGGGCGCTGGACTATCTTCTAAAGCCCATCGATCCCGTGAAATTAGACCGGGATCTGAAGTTGATAACAGAAGAACTCAGTGATCAAAATTATATGGTAAGAACCAGATCCGAAATGTATAAGATTCCCTACAAAGAAATTTTATATATCTCCAGTAACAATCATTCCATCGAGATTGTGACAGAAAAGGAAAAATTCCGCCAGATGATCAGTCTGCGGGAAGTCCTCGCCCACTTACCTGCATATTTTCTGCAATGTCACAGAACCATAATCGTTAATATGAAAGCTGTAATTTCTCTCACGGACAACTGGATTATATTAAACGGCAAAGAGGAACTCCCTGTCGGGAAAAAATATCTGGAACAGATACGAAGCACCTTTTTGACACAGTGACAGATCGCATACATAAAGCTCCCGGCGCCTTGGCTTACCGGGAGCTTCTTATATCATTAACTCACGAATTTGCGCTGTCGCACTCTACATCCTGCTTCGCAGAATATTCGTTCGTTAATGAGCCTCAAGGAAAAACAAATGTCTGCTCCGCAGCCACTTGTTTTTCCCTGAGGCTCATTATACCTTGATCTTCTTACAGCATGCCAGTGCCAGAGAACCGGGACCGATGTGGCAGGCAACGCTTAAGGACAGCGGATCAATATGGATATCATAGCCGGGGAACTCCGCTTCCACTTCGGTGCGGAACTGCTCTGCTGCGGCTCTGTCATAGGTATAAGCGATCTGCATCCAGATATGCTTATCTTCTGTCATGCCGCCGAAACGCTCATTGATGTCCTTTTTGATGGCATTGATCATCATGGTCTTGCCCTGTGTGGTGGTTCTGGCCTTCGCAAAGGCATCCAGCTTTTCTCCCTGAATGGTCAGCACCGGCTTTAAACGAAGCATGGTACCGATGGCTGCGGCCGCCGGAGTGATCCGTCCGCCCTTTTTCAGGTAATATAGGGTATCCAGCATAATATAGATACTGCTGTTGAATTTATCATTTTCCAGAAATTCCTTGATCTGGGCCGCATTTTTACCGGCTGCCGCAAGCTGCAGGGCATCCAGTGCGGACTGACGCTGGGTGACGGAAATTCTCTGATTGTTCACGACCTGAACCTTGCCGTCATAATCTGCCGCAAAGGCAAAAGCACTCTGACAGGAACCGGACAGACCGCTGCTCATGGGAATGTGCACGATCTCGTCATATTCCTGTAAAAGCTTGTCCCACAGACTGGTGACGCTGTCCGGAGACGGCTGGCTGGTGGCAATATTAGCACCGGATTTCAGCTTTTCATAGAACTGCTCCTGTGTCAGATCAATATCTTCATAGTACGTGATTTCATCGATCATAAAAGGCATGGGAAGCACATAAATTCCAAGCGCTTTCCCCTCCGCCTGTGTAATACCGCTGTTACTGTCTGTTACAATCGCTATTTTTGCCATTTAGTATCTAAAACCTTCCCTTTGCATTATTTTGCATAAAACCTATCCGATTCACAGTTCAAAACTTTGAACCTAAAAGTAATTTTACTGTCAGATGGTTCGAAAGTCAACCATATTTGCCGAATGATGCTCTGCAAAATATTGACGCAACGGCTGGGTATCCTCACTGTCAAGTCCGGGATCCTCATTTAACAAAGCATCAACAGCTTCGGAAGCAGTTTTCAGCAGGGAGGCATCCGTGTAAATGTCTCCCAGTACAAAGGAAAATTCACCGCTCTGCCGGATCCCGAAAATGTCGCCGGGACCACGTAACTTCAGATCCTCGGAGGCAATATGGAAACCATCGTTGGAATGGTTCAGGATCTGCAGACGTTCCATGGTCTCTTTGGCCTCGGAGGTACTGATAAAAATACAATAGCTCTGGAATTCTCCACGTCCCACACGTCCCCGCAGCTGATGCAGCTGTGCCAGACCGAAACGCTCCGCATTCTCCACCATCATTACTGTAGCATTGGGAACATTGATGCCGACTTCGATGACCGTGGTAGAGACTAAGACATCGATCTCCTTATTTGCAAATTCTTCCATAATACGGTTCTTATCCGCCGGGCGCATCTTTCCATGGAGGTAAGCCACCTGTACGGAAGGCGGCAGAGCCGCCCGGAGCTTCTCCGTGTAATCCACCACGTTCTCCAGATCTTCCGATTCCCCTTCTTCCACCATGGGACAGATGACGTAAGCCTGTCTTCCCGCTGCCACTTCCTTGGCAATAAATTCATACGCCTTGGGACGATAGGAAGTCCCTACGACGCAGTTTTTGATGGGCAGACGGTTGGCGGGAAGCTCATCCACGACAGACACCTTCAGATCTCCGTACAGGATAATGGCCAGTGTCCGGGGAATGGGGGTGGCACTCATGACCAGCACATGGGGTTCTTGTCCTTTGGCAGCCAGAGTTTCCCTCTGTCTTACCCCAAAACGGTGCTGTTCGTCCGTCACCACCAGTGCCAGGGAAGCGTATTCCACCTTCTCCTGGATCAGCGCATGGGTTCCGATGATCAGATTGGCTTCTCCGGAGGCTATTTTTACATAAGCCTCCCGCTTCTCCTTTGCTGTCATGGAGCCGGTCAGAAGCACCGGCCGGAAAGCAATGCCATATTCTTTTATGTAGCCGGATATAGTCTCAAAATGCTGGACAGCCAGCACCTCTGTAGGAGCCATCATTGCTCCCTGATAACCGTTAGCCGCACACATGAGAAGTGCAAGCACTGCCAGGATCGTCTTACCGGAGCCTACATCTCCCTGGATCAGACGGTTCATGGCATAAGGGCTTCCCATATCCTCTCTGAGCTCTCCCCAGACTTTTTTCTGGGCTTTGGTCAGTGGGAACGGCAGCTGCTCCAGAAATCTCACGGTGTCCGCAGTCTCATACATAGGAAAATGATTCTCCGTCTTCGCTGCCAGATCCTTATTTTTTCGAAGAACCAGTAAAAAAGAAAAGAACTCTTCGAAGACAATGCGGTTTCTGGCAGCCAGCAGTTCCTCCCGGTCTTCCGGAAAATGCAGGGAATTGATGGCTTCTCTGTGGGAAAGCATGGGAATTTTCTGCAATACGGATTGCGGGAGATATTCTTTTTCCGGAGGATAATATTCCAGCGCCTGGGCTACAGATTTCTGGACTGTCTGATTCGTCAGCCCCTTGGTCAAAGCATACCTGGGCAGAAGCCGTCCCGACTTTTTCTGGTACTCGTCCCAGGTAAACATCCTTGGCTGTTCCATGATCTTATGGATGCCCCGCTGTTGCACCAGCCCCCGGAACAGATAATATCCGCCGGGCTTTAATACCTTTTTCAGAAAAGGCATATTGAAAAAAGTAAGCTGCATGGAATCCCCATTACTGTCCTTCAATACCGCATTCAGAATCGACAGATTCCGGACCTTCTTTACATTGGGAATGGCCGTGATCTGTCCGTAGATTGCCTGCACCTTTCCCGGAACCGCTTCCCGGATGGCCACCGGAGCGTCATAAGTCTCGTAATCCCTGGGATAATGGTGGATCAGATCCTCTACAGTAAAGACATTGATCTTACCGAACAGAGCCGCTGTCTTCTCTCCCACGCCCTTTATTCTGTTCACAGGCATTGCATCGCTCATACCAATCCCTCTTTTCTTATACTAAATGAAAAGTTTGTGAAACATCCCTGTAGCCCGCAGCCATTTCTATTGCTTTGGTGCAAATCGCATCAAAATAGCAAAATCAGTACAA
>OQVS01000374.1_pt1 | contig 30176 bp, 26 predicted proteins | sample 1691601 | NCBI WGS metagenome assembly OQVS01 (sample SAMN03418268, study PRJEB22391) | human gut metagenome | biome: human-gut; feature: organic feature; material: feces | host: Homo sapiens | place: Tanzania | collected 2013-01 | reverse complement strand
GATTCCGTATTAAACCTCGGTTTTGATGCTGTTATATCTAATGGCTTGACGCATGGCATGTCAAAAATGTTGGGACGTCCTCGTTTAATTTGGAATACTTTCACGTTCAAATCTGTAGTGCCGTCAAATGTTCATCTTGATTATGCAAAGGTAATGAAAGACTATTATGTGAAGGAAGATTCTCATGAAAATGTATATCCTACATTACTGCCCCAATGGGATCGTACACCAAGAGCAGGAAAGAAAACAGAATATCTAATTAATAGCAATCCAAACGCTTTTAAGAAAACTGTACAGGAGGCTCTAAAGCTTGTTGAGAACAAAAAAACTGAGCATAGAATATTATTTCTTAAAGCATGGAACGAATGGGGTGAAGGAAACTATGTTGAACCGGATCAAGTGTTTGGTCATGGTTGGTTACTTGCTATTAAAGAGGCTCTTGAAAACAAATGATTTTCTGCTGTGAATAAAGATGAAAAAAGTTAGCATCATTGGTAATTTTGATATAAAGAACAATAGCTACAATGGTCAGACCATTAAGACGCGCATTGTTGCCAACGAACTGGAGTCGTTGTACGGCGCGTCAGAGATAGAGCGGGTGGATACAGCTGGCGGCAAAAGTGTTGTTCTGCGTCTTCTCTTTCAGTTGTTCGGTTGTGTCGCACATAGTCGGAATGTCATCATTCTGCCTGCCCAAAATGGCATAAAGGTGATTCTTCCGCTTGTAGTAATATATAATCTTCTCTTCTCACGCCGTATCCATTATGTAGTGATAGGAGGATGGCTTGCGGAACTTCTTGGTAAAAATCGTTGGCTTATTCCTTTTGCCAAGCGTCTTTATATGATTTATCCCGAGACAACGAACATGAAGGCTTCACTTGGCAAGCTGGGTTTACAACGTGTGTTGGTTATGCCCAACTGTAAGCCCTTGCATGTTCTTAGTTCAGATGAGCTTTCTGGGTATAATCTCCGTCCGATGCGCTTCTGCATCTTCTCCCGCATCACCCCTACGAAAGGCATAGAAGATGCGATAAAGGCTGTCTGTCTAGCCAACGAAAGGGCTGGTAAGACTATTGCCACGCTCGACATGTACGGCAATGTGGAGGCTTGTGACCGTCCTTGGTTTGACACCTTAAAGGCTACGATGCCCGAAACGGTGGCTTATCGCGGCAAGGTGGCGTTCGACAAGAGCGTCTTCACGCTGAAAGACTACACCGCGCTGCTTTTCCCGACGTACTATCCTGGCGAAGGACTCGCCGGCACCGTCATCGACGCATTCGCAGCCGGTCTGCCCGTCGTTGCAAGCGACTGGCACGACAATGCCAACATCATCACCGACAACAAGAACGGCTTCATCTTCCCTACGCACGACGTCAACCGCCTTGCTGAGATAATCCTCGACATATATAAATGTCAGGACCGCCTTGTCCCGATGAAGCTCAACTGCATACAGTCGGCACAGGCATTTCTTCCACCAATGGTAATCCGTACAATAGCAGAGGAAATAGCTTAGTGGCGTCTGCCGTAATTGTTCTTCAGGCAAATGGCGTCACGTTTCAATTAAATGTATTAACTTTGTATGAATTTTTAAATATATAATGTAGATGGAAATAAAAATTGCTGTTATCGGACTTGGATATGTGGGCTTGCCACTGGCTCGTCTTTTTTCAACAAAGTATCCGACAGTTGGTTTCGACATGAATAAGCATCGTGTAGACGAGCTTATGCAAGGTCATGATTCCACACTGGAAGTGTCTGATGAATTGCTTAGTGATGCTATACATAATCACAATTTTGTTTGTTCAACCAATCTTGATGATATACGCAACTGCAACTTTTATGTTGTTGCCGTGCCTACTCCTGTCGATCATAACAATCATCCCGACCTTAAACCGCTTTGGGGTGCCAGTGAGACCGTTGGTAAGGTTATATCAAAGGGCGACATCGTGGTATATGAGTCGACCGTCTACCCTGGTGTGACAGAAGAAGAGTGTCTGCCTGTTGTGGAGCAAGTGAGCGGCCTGAAGTATAACGAGGATTTCTTCGCAGGCTACAGTCCAGAGCGTATCAATCCAGGCGACAAGCTCCACACCGTGGAGAAAATAAAGAAGGTGACCTCGGGTTCTACACCCGAAGTGGCTAATATCGTAGATGGTGTTTACAACTCGGTGCTTATCAATGGAACCCACAAGGCCCCGAGTATTCGCGTAGCTGAGGCTTCAAAGATAATCGAAAATTCGCAGCGTGATGTCAACATCGCCTTCATGAACGAGCTTGCCAAGATATTCAACGCCATGGGTATCGACACCAACGACGTGATTGAGGCTGCTGCTTCTAAATGGAATTTCATAAAGCTCAAACCTGGTCTGGTGGGTGGACATTGCATCAGCGTCGACCCTTACTATCTCATCCAGAAGGCACAGGTGTATGGCGTTCTTCCGCGTGTCATGTTCGCAGCACGCCGCCTGAATGACGGCATGGGCGACTATGTAGCCAATCAGGTGGTGAAGTGTATGAATAAGAAAGGCATCCTCGTTAAGGACTCTAAGATTCTTATTCTTGGTATCACATTCAAGGAGAACTGTCCCGATATCCGCAACACTAAGGTGGTGGACATCTATCACACCCTTAGCGAATACACCCATAACATTGACGTATATGATCCGTGGGCAAATACTGAGAGGGTTTACCATGAGTATGGCATCAGCATCAAGACGCAGCTTCCTGACGAGAAGTATGATGCCGTAATCCTTGCCGTAGCCCACAACGAGTTCCGCGACCTCGACTTCTCTGCCGTTCGTGCTGCGAACAGCGTGGTGTATGACGTTAAGGGCGTATTGTCACGCGACATCATAGACGCACGTCTTTAATAATAAAATGACAGACAGCATGAACAATCCTAAGATAACAGTAGTATGTCCCATCTATCAGGAACGCCGCTTCATAGAAGGACTGCTTGAGAGCATCTCTCTGCAGGATTATCCCAAGGACCGTATGGAAGTGTTCCTTATTGACGGTATGAGCAAGGACGGCACACGCGAGTTTATTACGGATTATGCCAAGACACATCCCTTCTTCAAGCTCATTGACAATCCACAGCGAACAGTCCCCTACGCTCTCAACAACGGCATTGCTCAAGCTACTGGCGACGTGGTCATACGCATAGATGCGCATTGCAAGTATCCGGTAGACTATTTTTCACGCCTTGTCCGTTATCTTTACGAACTAAAGGCCGACAATGTGGGCGGCGTGTGCAACACGCTTCCTGCCAACGACAGCACCAAGGCGCTTGCCATAGCCCAGTGTCTGTGTCATTCTTTCGGCGTCGGAGGTTCTGATTTTCGCATCGGCGCCAGCAAGATAAAGCAGGTAGACACCGTGCCTTTCGGCTGTTTCCATCGCGACTTGTTCGACAGGATTGGCATGTTCGATCCCGAATTGACGCGAAATCAAGACGACGAATTCAACGGACGCATAATCAAGAACGGCGGAAAGATATTCCTTATCCCCGACATCGTCATTGAGTATGCTGCCCGTGACACCATCGCAAAGACACGTCGCATGTACTGGCAGTACGGACTGTTCAAGCCGTTGGTGAACCGCAAGCTCGGAACGCCAGCCACCGTGCGCCAGTTCTTCCCCCTGCTTTTCTGTATCGGTATAGTGCTGGGAGCGTTGCTTAGCTTTGCTTCGCCCATCATAGCCTATATGTATCTGGCAGTACTGGCTGTGTATTTCGCCCTCGGCTTTACGTTCGGCATAAAGACAGCGTTGCGAAAGAAGCGCTTTGCTTTGGCTTTTTACATGCCATACATCTTCCTCAACCTCCACTTGAGTTACGGCTTCGGCTATATAAAAGGTCTCTATAAGGTGTTGACAAACAAGAAAATGACAGTAAACGTAAACAGATAACAATTATGAAAATTCCTTTCTCACCCCCATACATTGACGATAGCGTCATCAGCGAAGTGGTCGATTCTTTAAAGTCGGGCTGGATAACCACAGGCCCCAAAGTGAAGGCTTTAGAGGAAGAGATAGGCAAGCTCTCTGGAGCACAGCGCGTGCTGTGCGTTAACTCGTGGACATCGGGTGCCATCCTTGTGTTGCGTTGGCTTGGCTTAAAGCCTGGCGATGAGGTTATCGTGCCTGCCTATACCTATAGCGCCACAGCAATGGCTGTGCTTTGGGCGGGTGGCAAACCTGTGATGGTCGACTCAGGTGAAGATTTCAACATAAGTGTTGAGGCCATTCGTCGCGCTGTCACACCACGCACAAAGGCCATCATTCCGGTCGATATTGCTGGCTTCCCGTGCGACTATAAGAGCATTATGGCGCTCGTTGAGGAACCAGAGATAAAGGGTATGTTTGCAGCAACGTCTGACGTGCAGCAGCAGTTAGGACGCATATTGGTGCTTAGCGATTCTGCCCATTCTATCGGAGCACACTATGAAGGCCGCCGCTCTGGTTCGGAGACCGACATTGCCGTGTTCTCTCTGCACGCGGTGAAGAACATCACCACCGCCGAGGGTGGAGCCATCTGCCTTAACATGCCCGCGCCTTTTGACAATGATGAGCTTTATGCCAAGATGCGCCTCATGACTCTCAACTGCCAAACCAAAGATGCGTTTACAAAGAGCAAGGCTGGTGGTTGGCGTTACGACATCGTGGGACAGGGCATGAAGGTAAACATGGCTGATGTCAATGCTGCCATCGGACTGGCACAGATCCGTCAGTATGACAAGCTTCTCGCTGAGCGCAAGCGCGTGTTCATGGCTTATGACAAGGCGTTCCGCAACTGTTCATGGGCGGTTACACCACCTGCTTGCACAGCCGACAAGGAAAGTTCTTATCATATCTATGCCCTCCGCATAAAGGACATAACCGAAGAGCAACGCGATGCCGTCATTCAGGAGATATCTAAGCATGAGGTTGCCGTGAATGTGCATTTCATACCCATGCCAATGCTCACGCTCTTCCATGACCTCGGTTACGATATTAAGGATTATCCTCAGGCTTACCAAAACTTTGCACATGAGATCTCCCTGCCCATCTATCCGCAGCTTGACGATGAGAAGGTGCAGTTTGTTATCGACACCGTTATTGAGGCCTACAACAAAATAGTGGGGGCATGATACGTTTCTTCGACATTTTGTTTTCGGCTCTTGGCTTGATTGTTCTCTCGCCGTTGTTCCTTGTTATCTATCTGCTCATCAGGTTAGAGAGCCGTGGCGGCGGCTTCTATTCACAGCAACGCATAGGCCTTGGCGGCAAACCCTTCCGTCTTTATAAGTTTCGTTCCATGCGCGTGGGTTCTGACAAGAAAGGTCTTATCACGGTTGGCGAACATGACAACCGCATAACACGAACAGGCGCTTTCATACGCAAGTATAAGCTTGATGAGTTGCCGCAGCTGTGGAACGTGCTCACAGGCGACATGAGTTTGGTTGGGCCGCGTCCGGAGGTAGAGAAATATACAAGCCTTTACACGCCAGAGCAACGCCGCGTGCTTGATGTAAGGCCAGGCATAACAGATTGGGCTTCTATAGAGTATGTTGACGAGAACCGCATCCTTGGCGAGGCTTCCGACCCCGACAAGGCTTATGTGGAACAGATAATGCCGGCAAAGATAGCTCTTAACATGCGTTACATCAACCATCGCACCGTTGGCGAGTATTTCCGAATAATCTTCGCTACATTTTTGGGTATCGCAAGATAATTTTTTCGTTATAAACATCCCGTACCTTACAATAAAGGCACGGGATGTTCGTTATATAAATAAAAGTTAACAAGTATGTGGTTCAAAAATAATCGCATATAATTAAAAAAAACAAGAAAGGGTGAAGCTCTTGATTGTGTGAAAAAATAAATAAATGAAAGCGACCATAAATGGAATTCACGAATAAACTCATAAACTGGTACTTCAACAAAAAATCGTTACCCTATTGGTGCATATTCATGCTCGATTGTGCCATAGTGTTCTTCTCTTATCTTGCCGTCTTTAAGGTGGTGAATGGGGGAGCGCGCACGCTTAATGTGCTCTGGCAGGTGTCATTGTTGAACCTCGCCCTCACGGTGTTTTATGCTATCGGTTTCAAGCTGTTCCACACCTACGACGGCATTCTGCGCTATTCATCGTTCGTTGACCTGCAGCGTGTGGGCTACGCGACGGTGTTTGGAGCCGTGCTGTCATATATAGCCCATTTCTTTCTTTTGCAGATTCCTTACCTCAGCGTGGCTTACATTGGTGGTGGAAGCATAATGTTTGCTTCTTTGCTTGCCATGCTGCTGTTGTGGGCTGTCCGCGTGTTGGTCAAGACCGTCTACGATGTGTCGCTTGACAGCCTTAACGCCCGGCAGGCTTATGTCTATGGTGTGACTGAAGGCGGCATGGGGTTGGCAAAGCAGGTGCGCAACGACAAGACGCTTAACCTGCGTCTCATGGGGTTCGTGTCGGAGAAGCCAAAGCTGGTGAACCGCATGCTCATGGGCCTGAAGGTGTGGCCTTCTGACGAGCATCTGGTCAAGCACATGAAGAACAACAAGATTGATGCGCTGCTTGTGGCACAGGGAGCGAAAGACGCTTTCCGTCAGAACAAGACGTTGCAGGACGAGCTGATTGCAGCTGGAATCCATATCTACATGCAGTCGCAACGTGAAGAGTGGAACCCTGAGCAAACGGGTGAAACGGAGAGCGGGGTTGCTGCGACGCCGCTTAAGGAGGTGAGCATTGAAGACCTGTTGCCGCGCGATGAGATAAGCATTGACCTTAACAGCGTGGCCAAGACCCTTCGAGGCAAGTGTGTCATGGTCACAGGTTCGGCAGGAAGCATAGGCAGCGAGATTGTGCGACAGATCTGCACCTTCCAACCTTCGCACATGGTGCTTGTCGACAGTGCCGAGACTCCGCAGCACGACATCCGCCTGATGATGGCCAAACGTTTTCCCGACATCAAGGCCGAGACTATCGTAACCACCATCTGTAGCCATTCGCGCATGGAGAACATTTTCAAGACCTACCGTCCCGAGTATGTGTTCCACGCTGCTGCTTACAAGCATGTGCCCATGATGGAGAACAACCCGTGTGAGAGCATCATGAACAACGTGTATGGCACAAAGGTGCTGGCAGATCTGTCTGTGAAATATGGCGTTAAGAAATTTGTCATGATCTCCACCGACAAGGCTGTCAATCCAACCAACGTGATGGGTTGCTCAAAGCGCATCTGCGAGATCTATGTGCAGAGTCTTAACAAAGCCGTCATAAGTGGCGAGGTGAAAGGCGAGACCCAGTTTGTAACAACACGTTTCGGCAATGTGCTTGGCTCCAACGGTTCTGTCATTCCTCTGTTTAAGAAGCAGATTCAGGCCGGTGGCCCCGTAACCGTGACCGATCCCAACATCATACGCTTTTTCATGCTCATTCCCGAGGCTTGCGAGCTGGTGCTTGAGGCAGGTGTGAAGGGCAATGGTGGCGAGATCTTTGTCTTCGACATGGGCAAACCTGTAAAAATTGCAGACCTTGCGCAGCGCATGATAAACCTCAGCGGTGCGAAGAACGTGCACATCAAGTATACGGGCTTGCGTGCAGGAGAGAAACTGTATGAGGAGGTTCTCAACGATGCCGAGTCGACAAAGCCTTCTTTCCATGACAAGATACGCATTGCGCAGGTGCGCGAGTATGATTATGAGAAGGTAAATAACGACATTGAGAATCTTGTAGAGATAAGCAAGCAGTATGACGACATGGCCACTGTGAAGAAGATGAAGGACATCGTGCCCGAGTTTAAGAGCAACAACTCGGTGTATGAGCAGCTCGATAAGTAGCATTTTTTCGCTTTATATGAATTTTTTTTCTTCAAAATAATATCACTATTGTCACCACTCAAGACAGCTATCTGATAATCAACTGTTTATGGGTGACATTAAGGGCTTTTTCTAATGTCACCTAATGTCACCTAATGTCACCCCAATGCCGCGCTACGGCAAAAAGACAGATCTGGAGGTTTTTGAGCCAACCAACGATGTGGAAAAGAAGGTACGGCGCATATCTGGTGGTCAGAAATAAAAAAACAGCCTCCTCATCCGATGCATAAATATGCACTTTGAGTCGTATATTTATTCAGTTTCCCATTAAGCCCATTTGACAAAATGAAAGTGCCCATTTGACGTTGTCAAAGAGGCTCTTTGAGGAGCTCATTAAGCCTCTTTGACGACCTCAAAGAGGCTTAATGACAAAAGAAGGGTGTGTTTAAGAACTGTTAACAATTCGTGATTGAATTTTAACTATAATTTTATGCATTGTGAAAGGACAAAGTCTCGTTTGCTATCTTTCTGTCGTTCTGTATATTTATGCAAAATTAGGGTAAAAATGCTCCCGTTTTAACATTTTTGCATCCTTTGCAAAGCATGTTTGTAAGTCATATTCGTATCAGGGTTTAAAAGCAACTGAGGCAATTAGACCTCGTAAATGCGTCATTTACACTTGCTAAACACGTCATTTACGAGGTCTAAGTGCCTCACTTTTTTGTAACAATCGAGATAGTTGTAATCTTGTTGTTGAAGGTTTCAGAACTTCTTGAAATGGAGACGTAGCGTCTTTGAGCGTAGCACCATTCTGCCGCCTGTCAGCTTCTCTTTGGCAAAGCCTTCTTCAAGGTTGTTTATGCCGTAAGGGGCCAGCAGGGTGGGGTCGTCAATGGGGTGGTCGCCGCCGTTGTCGCCTTTGTCCTCATGCCAGTTGTCCTTATAAGGAGTGCTGGTTATTATGCTGTCGCCTGTTTGGCGGAAGCGTAAATAATAACCGTGAATGCCTTCTTTGTCGGTGTCGCGCACGCTTATGAGCTTATATTGCACGCCCCAGAACACGCGCTTTCCTGACATGTCGAGCGTGTTGCCTGTTGCCAGCGTGTCCACTTGTTCAAGATGCCAGAACCCGTCAAAATTGCCGTTGTCGCTGGTTTCTATCGTGCATGATGTCATGGCCGCAATCATGGTTGCGCCAATGGCTGTATATATCGCTTTTTTCATTGTTTCTCAATTAGCCAAGCTATAATATTTTTCCTTTTTCTTTTCTCTTTTCTCTTATAAACAGTAACGGCGTCAGCCCTTTTTTCCCTTTTCGTTTTTCCCTTCCAACGGCGTCAGCCTTTTTTTTACCTTTTTACCTTTTTACTTTTTTACCTTTAAAAAGTCCCTTCTTGCAAACCGTTATCTGTCCTCCTGCGTTATGGCCGAGCATAAGGTTGCTGCCGAAGTCCATGCCATAAGCAGCAGTGGCTTGCCATCCGTTGTTGAAGCGGTATGTCGACTCGAGCATGAAGCTCACGTTCTGGTGCGCCTTTGTAAAGGGATTTGAGTAGGTGCCCCATCCCTTTTGCCATGTGGCGAGGGCGCGGTATGACAAGCGGTCGGTGGGTTGTCCGTCAAAGCCTAAGTGGAACGCCACGAAGCGGTTGTCGTAGACACCTATCTTATCGTTGGTGTTGTATATAGGCGAGCGGAACAGCGGGTTGCCGATGACCTGTCCCCAGTGTTGCCATCCGGTGTAGGCGCTGTGGTTATAGTAGTCGTCGGTGCCGGCAATGTGGTCGCTGATGTTTTGCGTGCGGTCGTGGTTGTATGGTCCGCTCTGATATTTTGTGTAGAGATACTCGAACACAATGTTTCGCAGCCATGTGCCATACTTGATGTTCATCTCTGCTCCGAGCATCATGTCTTTGAGGCTATACATGAAGTAGCGGCGGTCCTTCCATGTGTTCCACTCCTCGCCTTGTCCGTAGCCGTTATAGTCGAGCAGGAACATCTGGCTGTGGTCCTCGAAGAAATGGTCGGCATACACGCCCAGTCGCCATGTCTCAGAGTTGTAGTTTATTCTCATCACCCAGCTGCCCAAGATGTTGCCCTCCTTGTTGCCATACATTCCGTCTGTGTCGTCTTGTCCTCCGGGAAGGAACGCGTTCCAAAACGCTTTGAGGCCTTTGTTGGTAGGAACGGCAACCATCTCGCCCTGTCCGTTGCGCTGGTATGGTGTGCCGCCAAACTGGGTAGCCATCTCCAGTCCCATCTCCAGACTCAGCGGATACAGGTCCTCGTCTTTGCCAATGCGCAGGTATCCAGCCTTCGAGTGGTAGAGCACGTTGTCGGCGTAGCGGCTCTGCTTATGCGTGAAGTCGTGTTGCCACGAGTCGTCTGTCATCATGCCGTAGGCAATGTGGCCCTTTAGCTGCACCCATCCGTTGAGCAACGGGACGGTCCAATAGCGTGGCAGAGCCAGCCTGACCTGTGGCACGGGGCGGGCGTTTATGCCAAGGGTCTGTGAGCCCGAGCTCAGACGGTTGTTTTTCAGCTCCATGTCCCACTCCTTGCTGCCCACGGTCAGCGTGCCGTGCAGCCATCGTCCTTCCACATAGGCTTGCTGCACGATGAAATGGCTTGTGTAGTGGAGCGGTGCCACGATGTCCAGCCCGTAGCCCAAGCCCCATCGGCGCAGCGAGTCGGTGTGTAGCGGTCGCTCAATGGATGCCCTTATGTAACCGTTGGTCTTGTCGAGCGAACTGAGACCGTGCCTGTTGGCGTTGAGCCACAGCGGTGTCTTTCCTTTCGAGGCCGATGCCTGCATCTCTACCTTGTAGGCAAGGTTTTTGGTCGGCTCCGCCTTTATCAGCGAGTCGCTGTCGTGCCAGTCGGCCTGTGCCATTATTGATGGTGTGGCCAGCAAGAGCATGGCTGTTATTGAAGTTATCTTCATGATAATGAAATTCAGTTTTTTTTCTTTAAACGTCTGTTAGTTCTTTAAATAACGTTCGCGCGTGGGTTTTATTGCGTTATGACCATTGATGATGTAGGGATTTTCCACCCCGATATAGGGAAAATCCTTTTGCAAGCTTATTTTTAGTTGCTACCTTTGCATCAGAGAAAAGAAAACAACAGTAAAGAACAAGTTTAAAGATATAAGATTATGAAAAAGTTTATATTCGCCCTTATAGCAATGGTCATGATGACCGTGTCGGCAACTGCTATGAGTTATGAGCAGGCCCGTCAGCAGGCGCTGTTCCTCACCGACAAGATGGCGTATGAACTTAACCTCACCGACGAGCAGTATGAGGCAGCATACGAGATAAACCTCGACTACCTGATGGGTGTGCGCACCGTCGACGACCTGTATGGTCCCTATTGGGAGCGTCGCAACCTCGATCTCAGCTACATCCTGCTGTCGTGGCAGTATCGTGCTTTCTGTGACGCCGCCTATTTCTATCGTCCGCTCTACTGGAACGCAGGCTATTGGCATTTCGGCGTTTATGCCCGCTACCCGTATCGCGACTATTTCTTCTTTGGCCGTCCCACCGTTTACATAGAGTATCGTGGCGGTCACAGCTGGCACATGAACGGTGGTCGCTCATGGTATCGCGACCGTCGCATCTGTCCGCCGCATCATAACAACTATTTCGGAATGCGCGACGGTTTCCGTCGTGGCGATTTTGGCAACGGCTATAGCGGCAACCCCAGCAGCCGCACCCAGTTCGGCACAGCCCAGCGCCCGCCGATGATGAACAACGGAACCATGTCGTTCGGCAACGCTAACCGCAACAACAGCTCGTTCGGCAACGCTAACCGCAACAACAGCTCGTTCGGCAACGCTAACCGTAACAACAGCTCGTTCGGCAACGCCAACCGTAACAATTCGTTCGGCAATGGCAACGTTAACGGCAACAACGCTCAGTTTGGTTCAGGTCGCCGCTCCTCAGCTTCTTCTCGTGGCAACAGCGCTTTTGGCAGCAATGGTCGCGAGAGCAGCACCCGCAGCACCGTCGGCAACTCGCAGAGCACGTTTGGCAGCAGACGCTCAGGCTCAACGACAAGCACGCCCCGCAACACGTTCTCACCCAGTCGTAACGAGGGTAGCTCATCGTCATCAGGCTCAAGCTTCGGCTTAGGTCGTCGCTCTTCATCATCGTTTGGTGGCGGACGCGGTAGCTCTTCGTTCGGAAGCAGCAGTCGTCCAAGCGCCCCCAGCGTAGCACCAAGCCGCGGCAACAGTTCGTTCGGTGGCAGCCGTAGCGGTGGAAGCTCGTTCGGAGGAGGCCGTAGCGGTGGAAGTTCGTTCGGCGGTGGCCGTAGCAGCGGTGGCTCATTCGGTGGTGGCAGCAACCACGGTGGTGGCGGTCATGGCTCGTTTGGCAGCCGAAGATGAATTAAGTGAAGAGTGAAGAATTTTGATTGGATAAAGAAGGTAATTTTAAAGAGACAATCAAGGGTTATAAAAGAATATTATTGGTCTAATTTGTTTCTCACGACTTGCAAGGGATAAGTGCTCCTGAGCAAGTCGTGAGATTTTTTTTACCGTCACTAAGCCATCTGTTTCAAAGCTCCAACACGCGCACCTCAGCGTTTTTCATCGGCACAATCTTGTTTGTGGGCTTGTCATAATAGACGCTTTGTATGGCCTTGTTAATGATGCCGTGGCCCACGGCCAAGACCGTCTTTCCGGGATAGCTGCGGCGTATGAACTCGATGAAGCGTGCCGCACGCGCTTTCAGGTCGTCCATCGTCTCAATGTCGTCAGGCCATGGCTCTCCTTTAAGGTCGGGTATGTAACGCCCTGTGAAACCTCCCCAGTCGCGCTCGCGTAGCAGAGGCGTGGTCACAACAGGCGCTTTGTGGGGTAGGGCTATGATGTGGCAAGTGTCGATGGCGCGTTTGAGATCGCTCGACACGAAAATGTCTATTTTCTTGTCTGCCATCTCTTTCGCCACCACCTCAGCCTGTTCGCGTCCGTGGGTGGTGAGCTGTCCTTGAGTCTGTCCTTGCATTATCTGGTTCATGTTGTCCACCGTTTCGCCGTGGCGCGTGAGCAAAAGGGTTGTATGTGTCATTGCTTGTTTTCTTTCTTTTATTTCTTTGTTCCTTTTCTTTTTTTTCGACTGCAAAAGTAATGATAATTCGCGATTTTTTGATAATTTTGCCAATGTAAGTTTTGCTTACGAAACAGAAACAATTCTATCCCCCACAAACACCTTTTCATTATGGACAATCTGTTGCTTAGCGCAGCCATTGGCGATATCGCAGGAAGCGCATACGAGTTTAATGCTACAAAGAAAGAGGAAGACGTGGTGTTCTTCCATCCGAAAGCCAAGTATACCGACGACACGGTCTGCACCTTCGCCTGTGCCGAGGCGTTGCTCCGCGACCTCAACATGGGCGACAACCTGCACACACGTTGCCGCCAGCACCCGTGGGCAGGCTATGGAGGCAACTTCATGAGATGGGTCAGCTCGTCAAACCCTCAACCCTACAACAGCTTCGGCAACGGCAGCGCCATGCGCTGTTCGGCGGCAGGTTGGCTGGCAGAGAGCGAGGCCGAGTGTGTGAGCATGGCATCTCTCACCGCCATGCCCACCCACAACCACCCTGAGGGCATAAAAGGAGCGGTGGCGACAGCCCTCACCGTCTTTTTCTTAAAGACAGGACGTGGTGCCGACTATGTGAAAGAGAATGTGCTTCAACGTTATTATCCCGAGTGGGCATCGCTCTCTTACGATGACATAAAGCCGCGCTACACCTTTGACGAGACGTGCCAAAAGACCGTGCCCGCGGCCCTCATCTGCCTTCTTTCTTCTTACGGCTATGTCGACTGCCTGCGCCGTTGCATAGCTCTTGGCGGCGATGCCGACACGCTCTGTGCCATTGCCGGCCCCATGGCCTATGCCATGTATCGCGAGATGCCTGCCGCGTTGGTCGATGCCGCTCTCGACATGTTGCCCGAATGGATGTTGAAGGTCAATGCCGAGTTTGACCGCGAGTGTGGGCGTCATCTCATCATACGCGAAAAACGGTTGCCGCTGCCCGCCTTCTTCACAAGAAAGGTTAAGGGACAGATGCGCACGCTTGTCGACATGCTTGCCGCTCTGAACGCGCGACAGGGCTTCTCCTCGCCCGATGAGGCTTACAACGCGCTCATGGAGATCTTGGAGATGGCTCGCATGGGCGGCGATGAGGTGGCGTTCAACTGTAGCTTGCGTGCCATGTGGTGCTACGCCAAAGAGTGTTTCCGCGATGGCCATTTCGACATAGACCTGCTGCGCGACCGTCTCTCGCCCGTGGGCTATCATGGCGTGTATGGCGCTTACCGCGACTATGTGGTCGACAAGACCATCCGCCTGGTGGCTTATCTCAACGAGTTCAGGCGTTACACCAGTGCCGACGACCTGTGCAACGATTTCTTCAAAGCCTCGGGTGGCGTGAACCATTGCGGTCCCAACCCCGAAGACTATTATTTCGCTTTTAGCCCCGACATAAAAGAGACGTTCCGCCGATACCTGCAACGCTTCTGGCCGGAGCTGGCGCCCACAGGACAGCTCGACGGCAACCTGCTGCGCGAGTTTATGTATCGCCGTCATGAGCGCGGCGTGCGCAAGTATGGCTTGGCGGCTGTGCTGCAACGCAACTTCCGAGACGAGGATGTAAGTTGTGGCTTTACGGTGAAGAAAGCCTGGCGTGGCGGAGCTGCCCCCACCTACATGTACGGCAAAAACGTGTGGGGCAGAGACCCGCGCTACCCTGACCGTCATTACGTCAAGGCATGTGTGGCAAGACCTTATGGCGCCAACGAGGTACAAGACATGTATGAGTATCAGCTTGTTAGATCCATTCTTAAGGAAGACAGACATTATGTTGAGACAGGCAATTGCTTTGTGCCGCTCGAAGACACCACCTTGCCCGTGTTCATCTGCTATGGAGGCATGATGCTCTTCGACACCCAAGAAGAGAAAAACAAGTTTATATGGAGCCTGCTCGACGACTGGCGCAAGGCAAACAACGGGGGAGACGAGTGATGGGTGTAAGCATTTTCGGACATGAGATAAGCGTCAAAACCACCGACTGCTGTCATGGCGACACACCCGGATCAAGGGTGCCGCCCGCCGTAAACCTCTTTGTCAAGGTCACCGATGGTTGCAACGCCCGTTGCCTGTTCTGCTCCAACGCTGGCGCTCCTCACACCACGGGGACGTTTGACACGGCGAAGCTCTTCAGCGTGGTTGATGAGCTGCAACGCAACCGCATCATCATCAACCGCTTCAACATAACGGGTGGCGAGCCTGCTGTGGTGGCGCCGCTGGTGGAGGAGCTGCTGCAGGAGCTGTCGAAAAGCCGGTATGACGACATACATGTTCACCTTAACACCAACGGACTGCTGCCTTCGTCGCAGCGTCTCATGCAGCATCCTCGCTTCGATTCTGTCTCCATGTCGCTCCACCACTACGACCGCCAACGGCTGTCAGAACTTTACGGCACGGAGATCCTGCCGTCGGCGCTTCGCTTTGAGGGCATTGACATGATGAAGCTCAACGCCAGCTGTAACCTCGTGCGCGGATATGTCGACTCCACCGCCGAGGCTCATCGCATGATGAACTTCTGCCTCGACCTCGGCATCACACGCCTCGGCTTTGTGGCTCTTATGGATGTTAACGCCTATTGTCATGAGCGGTTCGTTCCTCTTTCTGCCTTGCAGCTCGACACCATACCTCATTGCTATTTTACCGAGAGCCGCAACCGTGGGCGCAACTGCTGTTGCAGCAATTATCTCTACAACCGCAATCTGCGGGTGCTCGACATCTACATGCGCCATTATGTCAACCGCGCCTACTGTGAGTCGTCGCTGCTCTTCGACGGCAAGCATCTGAGGCAGGGGTTCGGGAACGATAACATTATTTTTTGACTGAAGTTGCTGGTGATGGAATTTATCGGGAGTTAAAAAGGAAGTTAACTCGCTTTGCGAGTGAAGATAACGGACATGTGCAAAATTTTTTGAGATCTAATGTTTCTCAAAAGCATAAGAAACGAATGAAGACAAACGACAACATAGCAGCGCTGTTTGAGCAACGCAAGCATCAGCCACAATGGAACACCTCCTATCCGTTGCGTCCTGACCATTGGGCACGCTACCGATGGGGCGGGGACGGGCTGTCTTTCGACGGCGAGCAACCCTTCGTTGGCAAGCAACCCTTCGTTGGCGAGCAGGTTTTGCCTTTCTTTGGCGAGCAAGAGCTGTCGATGTATGTCCACGTTCCTTTCTGCAAACGGTTGTGCTCGTTTTGCGAATACACGCGCATGGTGCTGCCCGATGAGGCCACGCAAACCCATTATGTGGATGTCGTGCGGAGCGACATTAGGCGTTTCCGTGAGCAGACGGGAACCTTTCGTCTTGCGGGCTTCGACATCGGCGGCGGCACCCCCATGGCTCTGTCTGACCATGCTTTTGGTTTGCTCCTCGACGTCTATGATGAGGCAGTAGACGGCCTGCTGCTTGCTGCCGATTATGAGCCGAGCATAGAAGGCACGTTTGCTTCTGTGTCGCGTCAGAAGCTGGAGCGTGCAGCAGCAAGTGGTGTGCGCCGCCTGTCGCTTGGCTTGCAGACCACCAGTGGCGATGTGTTGTGCCGTCAGAACCGTGCTGTGGAGAGCGTCGCTTCTATGGCGCGTGTGCTCGACATGGCTGCCGCTTGCGGCATGTCAAAGGTTAATGTTGACCTTATGTATGGCTTGCCGGGTCAAACCCAGGCGAGCATTGCTGCCGACATCAGCATCCTTGGCACGCTTCGCCCCCAACAGGTCACGCTCTATGAGCTTCGCACCAACATGATAGCATGTAAGGTGTTGCCGTCAAAAGACGTCCTTTATGCCCAATACGCCCAACTGTTCGAGGCTCTCACCGCCATGGGCTATCATGCGCGGTTTGGGCAAAACACGTTCTCTCTGTCGCCCGTCGACGGCGGCGTGTCGTCCTACCTCCGTAGCCGCATGCTTCACGGCACCTCCTATCGTGGCTTCGGCGTGTCAGCACAGAGCATGAGTAGGCGTGGTGTGGCTTACAACGTGGGCAAGTCGGCCTCTGCTGACAGTCTAAAGAAAATCCTGCTCGGCAACAGTTATGCCGAGCAGGATGTGTATCTTCTTCCACCCGCCGAGTGGGTCTCCAAGTATGTGTCCATTGCCGCCTATAACGGTGCGTTCTCCTTACGTCGAATAGAAGAGGCGGTAGGAAAAGAAGCCATGCGTCCGTACCTCGATGTCCTTCGTTTCTGTCTTGCCGAGAACCTCATGACCGTCGACGACGCCAACAATTGGGTACGCATCACCCCTCACGGCTTCAAACACTACGGCGCCGTCTTCTCCCTCTTCACTTAAAAACCGCCAAACGGATTTCCCCCTTTTCCCTCTTTCCTAAAATCGGCGTTAGCCTTTTTTACCTTTTTACCTTTAAACGTCGTCAGCCTTTTTTTTACCTTTTTTACCTTCTTACCTTTTTACCTTTAAAAAATTCTTTTTTCGTACTGTTCTTTTATAACCCCGTCCGCCCACGAATAATAGTCGGCAAAGGCTTTATACACGTCTTTCTTGTTGCCTTCTTTCTTGTTGTCGTCTTTCTCGTTGCCTTCTTTCTCGTTGCGCAGATCGTTTACAAGCGCCGTTCCCTTATCCATCAGTTCGTCTTCAATCGGCCGGATGAGTTGCAGAATGCCGTTCCCCTTACGGTTCACAAGCTGAGCCACGTCGATGTAGCTTGAGCGCGTCTTCGTGCGAAGCGGGAACAGTCGTTCTTTCAGCTTCAGGCCATATCGGCACAATGCGCTGCCTCCCGTGGTGCCACGCCCTACGGTTTCGGGCAGCTTGTCGTTTGGCAGCAAGACCAGCGGCATGGCCACCGTTGCGAGTGGAGAGCCGATGATGGTCCAAGCCACGGTGTGCGACGGGTCTTCGTCCTTGCTCACCCCTTCAATGAGCTGAGCGCAGGAGGTGCTGAAGCGCGGAATGAAGTCAACAAAATTGGCAAACCTCGGCACGGTGTTGTCCTCTGGTGCGAGGTCAAGGATGTTGACGTTCGTCAGTCCGTGGGTCAGAATGCGCGGCACGGTGCGTATAAGGCTTGGCGCATCGAAGCTTCCGGCAAAGGCCTGTTGCGTCATAAACTTGTTGATGGCGAGGTAACGCTCCGTGCCGAGGTCCATGGTGCGGTCGCCACTGTAGGCGTGGTTGGTGCGTATAAGGAACCCGTAAGGAGCCACGTTAGGGTCGTTGGCGTCAAACTTTGTCCATCTGTGAAGCCCCACCTCATAGTAGGCGCAACCTCCTTGCGCGTCGATCACGCCAAAGTTGGCGTTGTTGTTACGCAGCGACGTGGTGTCAAGCAGCGCCTCAAAATCTTTCAGCGTGGCGCATAGGGCCAGCGCCTGGCGCATGAGCATGCCCTCGGTCTCGACCTCAAACTCGGTGTCGCCGTTAAGGTTATAGGCAGCGGTGTTCATTATGGCAAAGCCCGCCTCGTTATGGCCGGACCATATCTCGGTGTTGGCCGAATCTTTTGCTGCTGCCACCCCCATGAAGCGGTAACGCTCGCCTTTAACCGTGACCATGCAGTTGTCGAGGTTTCCTGTGTCGCGGTTCTTGAAAATCATTGGCCGTCCGCTCTTTGTTGCCTTGCCAGAGACGATGAACGATGTGCAGGCCAGCGACGGGAGAACAGACAGAACACACAGCGTTGCTGTGGCTATGATGTGGTGCATTGATAATTTCATGATGTTGCCTTTTTAGAACGATTTAATTTCAGATGTTGCAAAATTACGTTTTTTTTATAATATATTATCCTGCTTTTTCGCTTTTTATGGTAATTTTGCAACGAAAAGAACGATGCTGGTTGCATCTTTTAAAAAATAGAATAAGGTATTGGAAAAAGAGAGTAAACAAAATCTAAATAAAAAAGATTATGAAAAAGATTTTTATCATGGTATGTGCTGCCATCGCTCTTGTGAGTTGTGGCGGTAAGACAGCACCCAGTGCTGCCGATGTGGTGAGCGACACGACAGAAGACGTGACTGCCGTTGCGGCAAAGACCGCCAATGAAGCTGCCGACAAAGCTGTTGAGGCTGTAACGACAGCTCTTGACGAGCAGCTTAAGGCTGGCGATGCGAAGACTCTTGCAAAGACGTTGGCTTCTGCCAAGGCCACTGTAGAGAAGTTGCAGAGCGAGGGCAAGACCGAGGAGGCCGCTGCCTATGCGTCAAAGATCAAAGAATATGTAGACAAGAACAAGGAGGCTCTCACCACCGCTGCCAAGGGCGACATGACCGTTGCTGATCTGGTCAACGGCATCGCCAACCTGCCCGCAAGCGTTCAGCAGGGTGCTGCCGCCGCCAAGGCTGCCGTCAATGCCGATGCCAGCAAGGTGGCTTCTGACGCCGATGCCGCCGGCAAGGCTGCCAAGCAAGCTGCTGAGACAAAGATCAAGGAAGATGCCGCTGCCGTCAAGGCTCATGCCGAGGCTGCAAAGAAGGCTGCCGAGGCTCACGCTGCTGCCAAGGTGGAGGAGGGCAAGCAGAAGGTTCGCGATGCTGCCAACAAGAAGGTTAACGAGGCTCTAAACGAGGTGCTGGGCAAATAATTGTTTTTTTTTAAGACAATAGGTCCTTACGCTTTTTTTAAGACAATAGGCCCTTACGCTTTTTAAAGACAATAGAGACAATAGGGACAATTTTGGTTTGTGCTGATGTTCTGCACAGCTACCAAAATGTTGTCCTTATTGCCTCTATTTTTTTGAACTTTCTAAAGCAAGCGTCTCTTATTTCTCTTCCTCAATAAGCTCAGGCATGATAAACACAGCGTGGACCTTTTGTTTCTCCTTTGGCGGAATTTCCATATAGTTGCGGTAGAGGTCAGAGAGATAAGCGTCGGGGTTGCAAGGAGCAGCGAACGTCTTGCCCTCAAAGCTGATGGTGCCTATGGGGAAGATGCTGTCCTGTCGGTGCATTATGCCGTAGCCGTTGTTTATGAGGACGTTAGACATGAAGGTGTCGCAACGTTTTGTGGCGAACGCCCATTTCCATCTTAGGCTGTACCACATCTGTTTTGCTCCAAACCACAGCAGCTCGGCTGCAGCCCGCCATGAGTAGGTGTGCGAGTGGTGGAGGATCGAGTAACATTTTGACATGCCCTTGCCATATTTCTTGCAGAACCCCTTCGACACGTTGGGGTAGGCAATGAACGGAAAGATGTCTACATACAAGCCCTTGCCGTAGGGCATGGAGAAGTCGTCGTTGGCCTCCACATAGAACGAGTTGTTGTCGCGCACCTTCATTATAGGCTCGCGTGTGGGTTCCGTCTCCGGACTCTGTAGCGTCAGTCCCTCTCTCAGCTCCCCAGGTGCTATCTGTGCGAAGCGTCTGGCATCGTCTAAAGGCATGGCAATGTCGATGTCGTCGTCCCACGGAATGAATCCGCCGTGACGCACCGCCCCCAACAGCGTGCCGCCGTCGAGCCAGTAGGTGATGTTGTGCTTGCGGCAGATGCGGTCGATCTCCTCAAGAATGGTGAGCTGCTTCAGTTGGCAGCGTCGCAGCTGTTGCTGCTTAAACTGTTCCAGTTTGTTCATAATCGTTTGTTAAAGGCGGGCATCAGGTTCGTCTTCTGCTCTTTCCCCGTTCGTTCTTCGTTTCCCTTTTACGTTCTTCTTCATTTCCTTCTCACGTCCACCACCTGTCCCTGGCTGTCAGAAGCCAGCGTGTGGAGCGTTGCCTCTGCCACCTTTTCGGGCATGAGCAGCGTGTCGTCGGGTTCAATGCCGAAGTTTTTCTGTCGCATGGGTGTCTTTGTGCGCTCTGGGTTTATGCAGTTTATCTTTATGCCGTCGCCGTCCCACTCTTGTGCCACGGCCTGTACAAAGTTGACGATGGCAGCCTTTGTCGACGAGTAGATGCTGTAGAAGGCGCGTCCGCGTGTGTAAGAACTTGATGTGAAGAACACGAGCTTGCCCTGTGTCTGCTTGAGGTAGGGATAAGCCTCCAGCGCCACGTTCACCGTGCCCATATAGTTGGTCTGCACGGCGTTGATAATGGTCTGATAGTCCATCGTGGCCAGTGGCTCCTTGTTCAGCAGTCCGGCTGTACATACCACATAGTCGATGTGTCCTGCCTTGTCTGCCGCTTCCTTCAGCGCCTTTGCCACGTCCTCGCGCTGTCCCACGTCAATGTGCTGTGCGCTGCGCGAGAAGCTGAACACCTTTGCGCCATAGCCTTCAAGCATGTCGACAATGTTCTTGCCAATGCCGTAGGAGCCGCCAAACACCACAGCCACCTTGTCGCCGAAGGTCTCTGCCGACAGCTCGTTGTTGTCGGGCTCCGTGTTTTTCAGCTGGAACAGCTTGTCCATCATGTAAGTGTCTTCGCGGTAGGTGAGCTTCATGTTGCTCTCCTCGCCGCTCACCACAAACACCGGCTCTGAGGTGTAGCGTCTCACCACGCCGCAGTCGTCGGTTGTCTTGAAGGCGGGGTCTTGCAGCGCCTTCTCGTAAGCCTGCTGTATGAGCTGACGGTCAAACGCCTGAGGTGTCTGTCCGCGGCGCAGGCGTGAGCGGTCTGGTATGTTGGCAATGTAGTCGCCCTCCACCTCTATGATGGTGTCTGCCGACGGCACCGCCACGTCAATGGCCTTATGGTCGTGCAGGGCATCGATCACGTCGTTCAGCGTGCGTTGGCTGAGCAACGGTCGCACGGCATCGTGGAAGATCAGGTTCACGTCCTCGTCGGCATAAGCCTGTATGGCAGAGAGCGAAGAGTCGTAACGCTCCTTTCCTCCCTTGAGAATCTTTTTCACCTTACGCCATTTGTTGCGCAGCACGATGTTCTCAAAGTCGGCAATGAGCATGGGGTTCGACACGATGGCAATCTCGTCAATCCGGCTGTTGCGCTCGAACACGTCGACGGTGTGCTCCACCACCATCTTGCCCGCCACCTTGAAAAACTGTTTCGGTGTGGACATGCCGAGACGTGAGCCCACGCCTCCTGCCAATATCACGGCTATGTTTCTTTTCATATCTTGTCTCTTGTTGTTTTCTTGTCGTTTCGCTTGCTTAGGTGCAAGCATGTCGTAATCTTTGCATAGGTGCAACCTATTCTTTGCAAAGTTAATACAATTTTGTTTAAGGGCACAAATTAAAGTCGAAAATCTTTTGTCTCGTTAGTTTCTGCCAAGAATTTATTTGGTTAGAAGAGGTGCTATAGCAACAGAAAAAGTTTGTACTACCTTAGAAAAAGTTGAATGGATTTGTACTGTAAGCCTGAGGTTGGTTGAATGATTTTCACCTTATCCCCAATCTCTGTTGGATAAAACCATTCAAAAATGGCATTTTCCAAAATATCGGGCGAGAAATTTGGAGGTTACAACTTTATTGCTTAATTTTACAAATGGTAAAGTTAAAATACATTTAAGCCATGGCTATAAGAGAAAGAAGAAAGCGAATCTATCGCAAGCGCATACCTTACGGCATGCAGAACTTTGAGGATATTAGGGAGAGGGATTGTTACTATGTGGACAAGACCTCATTCATAGAAGATATAGAAGACTCCAATATGTACTTCTTCTATATTCGCCCTCGCCGTTTTGGCAAGAGCCTCACCCTCTCCATGCTTGAACATTACTACGACATCAACAAGAAGGACAAGTTTGAGTCCCTCTTCGGTGGATTGTACATTGGCGAGAATCCTACGCCAGAGCATAATACATATCTCATCATTCACCTCAATTTCGCTGAAGTGGATGCTGGTATAGACAATTATCAAAGTGGATTGGACGTGCATTGTAACATTATGTTCAATTCATTCTGTAACCAATATGCCCATTTGCTTCCTCCTGATGCAAAGGAGGGGTTGAACAGAGAAATTGGTGCCATAGGACAACTGAGGTATTTATGCCAAGTTTGCAAGGAAGCTAACCAGAAAATCTATCTCTTTATCGACGAGTACGACAACTTTACAAACACAATCCTTGCCAACGAGGAGCATCTGGAGCGATACCGCAACCAGACTCATGGAGAGGGTTATCTACGTCGCTTCTTCAACACCATCAAGGGTGCAGCCGGCTCGGCTTTGGGACGTGTCTTCGTCACGGGTGTAAGCCCTGTCACTATGGACGACCTCACCAGTGGCTTCAACATCGGCACGAATTACTCGCTAACTCCACAATTCAATGAGATGACGGGATTCACCGAGGAGGAAGTGCGGGAGATGTTGGGCTATTACTCAAGCGTGTTGCCGTTCAACCATACCGTAGATGAGCTCATCACCGTGATGAAGCCATGGTATGACAACTATTGTTTCGCCGAGGAATGCTATGGAGAAACCACCATGTACAATTCAGTGATGGTGCTCTACTTTTTGGATAATTACATCCGAAGCTATTACAAAATCCCAAAGAACATGGTGGAGAGTAATGTTCGCACGGATTACAGTAAGCTGCGCATGCTTATCCGTCACGACAAGGAGTTCGCCCATGACGCCAGTGTCATCCAGCAGTTGGTCACCAAGGGATACGTTACAGGCAAGCTCGTAGAAAATTTCCCAGCCGACCATATCAACGACCCTGACAACTTCGTGAGCCTGCTCTTCTATTTCGGCATGGTGACGATAGATGGAGAATATAAAGGCGAAACAAAGTTTGTCATCCCTAACGAGGTGGTGCGCGACCAGATGTACACCTATCTTCTCGACACCTACAAGGAGAACGACTTGGTATACGATACTTATAACAAGACCCAGTTGGAGAGCAAGCTGGCTTACGATGGCGATTACAAGGCATATTTCGAGTTCATCGCTGATAGCCTGAAACGCTATTCTTCGCAGCGTGACAAGCAGAAGGGTGAGGCTTTTGTGCATGGTTTCACCTTGGCGATGGCAAGCCAGTGCCGCTTCTATCGCCCTATCTCCGAGTTGGACAATGATGGCGGCTATGCCGACATCTTCCTCTCCCCTCTTTGCGACATCTACAAGGACATGGTGGACAGCTACATCATCGAACTGAAATATTGCAAGACGAGCACCACGGACCAGCAAGTGAAAGAACTCCTCAAGGAAGCCTCTGCGCAAATCACCCGTTATGCCGATAGCGACATAGTGAGAGATGCCGTAAAGACCACCCATCTACACAAGCTCGTAGTGATGTATCGAGGAGCAGAGATGGTGGTTTGCGAGGAAATCGCATGATGGCATTAATCATCAGTACATGGTTGTACTAAAGATACAGAATCATAATATACAAAAACAACCGCCGCATATCCTGACTATTCGGATATGCGGCGGTTTTGCCTTTCGGCACCTAAACACATTATATAGTTGTTGCATTCCTACCCTAAAAGTGCTCCAGTCAGGGCACTGTGCCGTAAGCAAGCATTTTGGAGGTATCGGGGTATTTATCGAATATCAGGATTTTTTTAGAAACGGATTTCGTAAAATCTCGTCACCCTTCATCAACTTCAAAATAAAAGCCACCGATGCATCACGCACAGATGGCTTCAAAGCTCAATTAAATTTTATGAAAACACAGCCATCAAAAGACAGCTGCTTGTAAATCCGCTGTAATATTATTCATGCAAGTAGCAAGTCTCTCATATGTTTTTTCGCCAGCTTTCTTGATGCCACGACTATATTGTCGCATAAGAGACGGGTTGATACCTGCCCTTTTAGCGATGTCCGACACATTGAGAAACGAAAAGTAGTTAAAGAACGACTGAAGGTCATACTTATATTCAAATTCCACATCAGGGAATGTTTTACCGTTTTCTTTGGCATCCAGCTTGGCTTCTTCATAGCACTCGAGCAAATCCTGTTTGGCTTTTGCCACAGAATTCCCCATAGCACTAAGACTAACATTCTCTATGTCTTGCTCGGTGTAGCACCAAAACTTGCCATCACTTGCTTGTTCTACAATTATTTGCACTTTCATAAACTCAATATATTAAATTTTTAATTTTCTGAAAGAAAGAGCTCTTTATTCTTATAAATCAAAAGAATTGATGGTGGAAAGTTGGGGCTAAGCCCCAACTAAGTCTTTCAAGATTTTATTGGCAAGTCCCTTAGGAACTTCACCACTATGTCTTGGCACGAACTGTGACTTACCTGTATTAGGATTAGTCCACTTATCGTGACTTCCACCATGTCGAGACAGGATGCATCCCGCATCTCTCAGTCTCAAAATCAAATCTTTTGTTTTCATAAAATAAAAGAGCTCTTCGTCATTCTGACGATGCAAAGGTAACAAAAATGTTATAATGTACCAAATATTTTAGTAACAGATTTGTTATATTAGCTAAAATTTAACATTTCAAACTATCAAACGTGGTTCATAAAGAAGAATCTCATCAACTTGCAAGCCTTAGCAGTCACCCCAAATAGAAAAACAACTTCAAATCCCCTTGGGATGAGGGGTAATGAAGAGTGATGAAGGGTAAAATTGCACCCTTCACCCTCTGAAACCCCGATAAACACAGGGGATTCCGAGGGATAGATGAAGGGTAAAGGGCAAGTTTTCAATAGAAGCGTAAGTACAAAATATAAGAAAGCGCTTTATTAAGGTCTAATGATGCGCATCGTTAGGTGCTAATAAAGCGCATCGTTAGATGTTAATGATACGCATCGTTAGATGCTAATAAAGCGCATCGTTAGATGTTAATGATGCGCATCGTTAGATCACGCAGATCTCATATAAGCTATATCCTTGAAAATCAACGAATTACATTCCATTTCAAGACTGCATTTTTCCGTCTAATTGGACTCCCACTTAAAATTTCAATAGATTTTCGTCTAATGTAGAAGCACTATCATCGCCAAACAATTTCTTGTTTGCTTTCTTTCTCGCATTACTTATCGTCTTAGAAGTTGTTTTCACAAGAAATGAAATATCAATATTGTCTATATTTAAATAGGTAAGAACACATACCTGAAATTCCTGTGTACTCAATCGGCTTCTTATTATCTGTTCATATAGAACAGGCAGATAATGCTGGAACTCGACATATAATGCATCCCAATCTTTTGGACTCGGACTTTGACGATTATGATGTCTGGCCATCTCTTTAAATTTCAGAAAGATGTCGCTTGCCATCAATGCATTCTTGTTGCCTACCTTATTAAATTGGTCACATTTCTCCTTATATTCTTGAAGGGCAACTTGCAAAGACATGATTTCTTCTTGCTTTCTCTTGACTGAAAGATCTATATTTTCCTGCAGTATTGATAATTCTTGGCGAGCCTTCTCCATATTCTGAAATGTCAACACATAATTTCTATTCACTTCTTTCAGCTCTGCCGACATTTTCTTCTGCATATTTCGATAACGGCGGACAAGGTAAATCACAAATAGCAATATGATGAAGCCAGCAATGATTGCCACATATTCATCTCGCAATTTCTGCTGCTTTTCCTCCTCTATCTTTTTCTGCAACCTTGTATAATTATATAAAGAGTTAGCCAGAACAACTGCCTTCGCTTGGGTTTCATTCAATATCTTATCCATTTCCTGCTCACATAATAAAGAATATTTATTGATGGAATCACTATTCAGACGTATTCTATATACATCCAACAAACCTTTCGCCGTCTCATATCTGAAGGCATAGGCTTGAAAAGCTTATTCAATGCCTTTGCTTCCAACATGCGATAACGCATTTCTACTTTTTCACCACTTTGTGACATGACCTGGCGATGATTGCACAAACTGTCATACGCAGCCTGCGGATTCTTCTCCATCAAACTATTCATTTCTGCCAACCATACCATTTGTGCACGATGGTCTGAACAACTTCCTGTCAACAAAAGCAAGAAGAATAAAAAGAAAAACAGAATCTTCTTCATCAACCTAATTTCTGCAACACTATAATTAATAATTTATATAAACACCTGAGCAAAAAAAATGCTCATGATTTTGCCACGTCAGAAATTTCATTTATATTAGTGTTGCAAAAAAACAAATAAAACTCTGAATGACATAGCAAAAGTACAAATATAATCTGAGAAAATAACTCCTTTTGTTTTTTTTTCATTTTGTTATTTTTAAAGCTTCATCTAAAATATAATCGTCACATCTATCCAAATCAAGTTTCTTCGGATTTATTAGATAATCTATTTTTACACCATTAGGGTATGTATTTCTGCCATTCAGTTCATATACACTATAATTAGTATAACGTGTCCAAACACCATTTATATATGGAATATAAGTAACTTGTCCAAGAGTACCTGCCGTTTTTTCCCCAACAACAATTCCATCGGGAGCATTCCTTATTATCTCGGCAATACATTCTGCTTGACTTACGGTAAAACTATTCACTAAAACGATAGCACGCCCTTTATAATAATCGGGATTTTTCTTACCATATCCCAAACCATCAGGGTTCTTTAAGAATACCCCAGGTTCTTCAATATTCGCATAGTCTCGTTGCAAAACAATTTTAAAATCAGGGAACAGGAAATTGCCTAAAATAATATTCCCATGATTACTATGGATGTTATAAGGATAACCTCTCATATCAAAAATTATATTACGATACCCTTTAGCAATTTTCAGTCCATCTGTCAGTTGCTGTTCTGACACAACACTTAGGTTGATATAATAAGTTCTCTCATTGATAGCCTTCAGAGTATCTGGTTTAGTTTCAATGACACCATCCCAACAATCAACATAATCAGGAATATGAACCTTAAATTGCCTTCCTTTACGCAGAACCGTATAACAAACACTGTCCGTATCGAAGCTGGCATAAGCCCCGTCAAAGAAATTGTTTTCAGGATTGGCCAGCATACTGTAATTGTTTTTCCTTTTACAAATTTCTGACATAGATACACCATTGACTTCTGTAATCAAATCTCCAACTTTCAGACCAGATTTCTTTATGCCTTCAGAATTCATTTTTGTTATCAGCATATTCGAACCACAGAAATACAAATTCATAGGCAAATAATGCAAATTCCAAACCTGCTCACCTATACCATTATATTTTACTCCATACATTTGAGAATGAGTATCTTTCAATTCGCAAATAAACTGAGCACAAGCATAGTCATAGGATTTTTTATCTCTCGCTTCGGCAAATATTTTAATATACTTTGGCAGAATATCTATCCAATGCTTTTCTTTTGCTGCCATGAACGGAGAAAAATAGTACAAAAAATTCCACACTCTAAAAAGTGACAATAGCCTGTAACCGTCATCGGAAATCTCAATACTATCATAAGCTATTTCGTTTCGTAAACACAAAAAACGATTTGTAGATTCCCATTCTGGATATCCTATATGATAAACATTTTGATAACCACGCTTCAGTTTCTTTATCGAATTTATAGAAGTTCTTATATCGGAACTAAATTTGTTTCGCCACAAGAAACCAACTTTATTCTTTATATTTTTTGTGGGTTCCTTACTATTCCTTAGGGGTAAATCTGCCCAAGATGGTATAGTCTCCAAAAGTTTTTGAGAAAAGACGCATTCATCTTCGATGGCATATAATTTCAGTTGTCTAAACAGTTGGTAATTCCAGTTATATTTTCCATGCCTTACAAGCGGGTGATAATATTTTAAGAATCCCCAAAGATAACATATTTGCTCTAACTTTCTGATTTCTGACTCGCATAAAGACTTTTCCAATATAAATTTAGAAGATTCATCAAATTCTCTATCATTGTTTGCTTCTGTTATAGAATCTATTTCATCTATATCTTTACCATCAATAGTTATGGCTAAATGATGTAAGCCTATCTCATTTGTACTATTAAGATTAACCATTATTCTCACCGCCATACACATATTTATCCAAGGCTTATTAGAAAAAGGAATGGTTAATCTAAATGTACTATCCTTAGAACCTACAAGTTTTGCATCCTGCATAACAGTTCCATTCAAAGTTTCTTGAAGAAGTACAACCCTTGCACTATCATTTTCTGCAAAATTAGAAAATCTTCCATCCAAAACAACTTGCTGTGGTTTATCATTCCAAAGATAACAAATGGGAAAAACCATATCTACATAACCCTTTCCTGTTTCTGTTTTCTTCAACAACGTTTTGTTATTTTCAGGACTTATATTGACATTTTCCAATTCATACAAATGCCAATAATCATTATGAAACAGCATACAACTCAAATAAGGCTGATAGGAGCGAACATCTATGAATTTTACACTATTCAAAGCCTGTTTATAACTTCTACGCTCGAACTTTTGCCCCCAAGCAAAACTTGGGAGTAAAAGACCTAAGACTATAAAAAACAAAAACTGTTTCATACCCTCCATCTTCTTTAGTATATATGCTACCATCTTGACTTGCTTACAAAACAATATCAATGTTATTTTAATAGAATTTAAGTTCGGCTGCAAATTTAGGAATCAAAATACAAATATGCAAATTTTGAGACGAAAAAATGTCCACCAAAAATCCACTAATATATATTTTTTTTCGTAAACGACATATCGTTTACAAATTCTGCATAAGAATTATCATACACGACAAGATGAAGATCAAAGTCACAAATTCCCCGTATCCATTCTTTATGAAGACTTGATTCTCCCACAACAGATATAACACAGTTTTTCATATTTTTATTGACTACTAAATCTGTCGTTTTAAAAAATCGCATAAAACACCTGTATCTATTTTCTTATCCACATCATCATGCTCCTTGTGCATAATATTGACTATCTTTTGAAATTGCCCTCTTTTATCAAACAAAGCTACAACATAGTCAACATAAGGCACCACTTCTCCCTTAGGAAAATCACATTCTAAAATCATGAAACATAGAAACAGACGTTTAGTCTCTATATAATGACAAGGAGTCCAACTTAAATCCTTCGGCCAACATCTTCCACATATATCCTCTTTTGGCAATAATTTAAGCAAAAGGGAACTGGCTAAAAACGAGTTATTTCCTTGTGAATACACAAACAAGGAATCCCCAAGTTCTTTCTGATTCCACTTTTTGAATTTCTTCAAAAAATCCCCGAATTCCAATGGAGGATTAGCACATAGCTCTTCATCTTGAATATGTTGCTTGTATTTATTTAGTTGTTTCACTTTAATTTCACCTTTAGGACTTATAGTTACCTTACTTCTCTGTACCATATAGTCTAAACCATTATAATCATGTGTCATAGCTGGGTCTTCCAGAACAAACTGCGACACATAAAAAGCACTACCCTTTGCTTCATCAATGGAAATGCGATACATTCCATTGCTATTTCCTATGCATTGGCTATCTAAAAGACTACTTATTTTTTCTAATACTAGTCAAAGTATATTCATGTGTAGTTCCTGTACAATTCTTCTCCCATGACTATAATCTCATCGGAAGCTGCATTGTAAAGAAGGT
>OQVS01000373.1_pt1 | contig 30221 bp, 17 predicted proteins | sample 1691601 | NCBI WGS metagenome assembly OQVS01 (sample SAMN03418268, study PRJEB22391) | human gut metagenome | biome: human-gut; feature: organic feature; material: feces | host: Homo sapiens | place: Tanzania | collected 2013-01 | reverse complement strand
CATAAAGATAATATTTATTTTTTCGACTCCCCTGTCCCCCTCTTGCGAAGAGGGGCATAGAGCTCGGAGATAATGTCTTTTATCTTATCCATATCCATTCCCTTCGGGTAAAGGATTGGCTTGGTCTTAACCATCCTACCATTCTTCTGAATCAGGCATGAGACCGAAGCCTTCGAAATCTTCGTCAACTGGCAAGGTGTCGAAGCCGAAATAGGTTTTCAGTTTTGCTTTGGGGCTCTTGGCATCGCTGCTCATGATTTCTTTAAAGAACTTGATGCAGAGGTCGCGGAGATTGCCTATGGCGGTGGCATACTCCTCGCTAACCATGGGACCGTACATGGCGAGGTCGACGAAGTGTAAGCCGTATATCTTGTAATTGATGAACCATGTTTTGGGCTGGCCTTCCCAACCGATGGTCGTGATATAGGGTACTGGAAGGCTCTTTCCTTGGTTGTCGACTTTTTGTCCGAAGGCATTGGCTATCGTTGGATATTTCTTGCGGAAGGGTCGCTTCACTTCGTGATAGTCGGCACCTGGATAGGGGGCTTCCACTCCGTTCCACACGAAATCGAGGATGTCGCCCCAATTGCATGTGGCATGGATATAGCCTTCTTGCATTAAGAAATAGCATACCATATAGCGTTTGGCTGACAAGCGGAGGGTTAGCTCCATAACTCTCGGACGGATCAGTTTGTAGGCGATCTGCGTGTCTTCGCCGGGCATCTCCGGCGGATTGCTTGTGAGGGCTGGGAGGAGGTTGAGCGGACGCTGCTCGTTTGCGGCGGCTTCTATCTCGTTCTTCTTTTTATTGACGAATTGCTCTGTTATGCTTGTCAGCAGGTCTAAATGGCCGTCTGTTAGTTGCTTGAAGATGTCGTAGACGTCGTCAAGCATGTAGAGATCGCACTTGCCATTCTTCGGTTCGGTGCAGATGACAAGGAGGGAACGCTGCAAGCGGCTGGTCTGAGCTTCGTCGTGGGGGATGGTTATGCTTTTGCCTTTACCTGCGGCAACGATCTGGTCGATCATGTTGATGGCTTCTTGACCGAGGTTGTCCCAGATGTACTGTGGGTCATGATTGAGACTGTGGGTCATGAATTGGACTATGCGGTCTTTGCGCCAGCTCTTGGGAAGGGTGTAGCCCCAGATGTCGGCGGCTTCGAGTAGGTCGGCTTTGGTGGCTATGGGGAGGACGGATTCGACGGGGATGGTCAAATCGGGGGGATATATCTTGATCGTAAACATATGGGAATGGTGATTTAACAAGGATTTATTTTGATGGGTACACGAGATTTTTACAACGAGATTATTTTGAACACGAATCGCACGAATTTAACGAATATTTTATTTTGCACACGGATCTCACGGATCACACGGATCTTGTTCGCGGCGGGGCGCTCACGGGTTTTTGAACACGAATTAAACGAATCGCACGAATATTTTATTGCACACGGATCGCACGGATCGCACGGAGCTTGTTCGCGGCGGGGCGCTCACGGGGGGCTTGAACACGAGATTCGACGAAGGAGCACAAACTCATGTATGTCTCTACCAATGACATCATATATACTATTTTGATAACAGCTTTTCTATTACTTTTTGTATTACGAAACAGAACTCTGTGTGTTTTCCGTCCTCATCTGTATTCATAACTGTGGAAAGGCGCTGGCGCAATTCTTCATCAGGTAAGATATTGCCATCTTCGTCATAAATAGCTCCCTCTATAGCAGCCTCCCTACGGTCGTGCAACCACTTGCAGTCCAAATTCAAAATTTTTTTGACAATGTCTTTTGATGTTTCATCAATACCGTCTATACCTCCAAACTCATCATACACAAAAAAATCTTGGCAATTTTGTTGCAAAGGCGTAATAGAGATTACCTTCGAACCCTTTGCCTTGTCGCAATGGAAGAAATTTTTGCGCACTTTTTTGGGTGCTGCCATTCGATTTCTTTCTTCCTCTGCAGTTGGCTTACAAGACAGCAAAAGGTTTTCATACTCACCTGCAAGTGTACGATCTTTTTCCTTTGGAAAAACGTGTTCTATAATGTGCTGTGGGTGAGTGGGATATTCCAATCGACATCCACAATAGCAACAGATACCACCTTGTTCAGCAAACATTCGCCTCTTCAATCCTTGAAAAGTAGGAAAGCTTTTCACTACATCATAAACATCAGGTCCCATTAATGTAGGATGTATTGTTTCGTCAGACAGACTGTCTTTATCCATCTGATTCTCTTTCAATTCCTTTTTGTATGCAACCACTTCTGGAGCAGAGAAATTCTTTTCTATATGTATCATCACTATCTGCTCTCAAGTCGGTTAATAAGGGAATGGATTTTTATCAATGAGGGCTGGGAAGGAGATGTCTTTGTTTCCAAATCTGCAAGCAAAGTCTTTGCTTCTGCAAGTTTGCGTTCACTAACCAACCTCTTAATATCTTTCAGTTGCTCACTGACAATAGAATCTCGACTATCCACAAACATTTCCTCTTCCAAAATCAGATTAGAATCAAGACCATATGTATTCAGTTCCACATGTTTATAATCATGCTCTTCCTCGTCGTACCACAAACGATAAACAACATTGTCTTTTGATTTTTCAACTGAAGACATAACAAGCGGGGCGTGAGTGCTAACAATAAACTGAATCTCCGGGAATGTTTGATGTAACGATTTGAGCACCTTGCTTTGAAGAGCAGGATGCAGATGCTCGTCAATCTCGTCTATGATAACCGTACCATGTGTTTGCCAATAAGCCTCTGAGCCATACATGCCCTTGTTGAGCAATGCACATCGAATGGCTATGTCGACGACGATATTGACCAAACGCTTGTAGCCATCCGACAATATGGAAGACTCTACATATCGGCCATCAGTATATTTAAAAAATACCTTGCCACGAACTGGTCTTATCACCATATCTTCAATAATACCAGCCCCATTGGCTCCCAAACATTTTGATATGGCTTTTCTCACACATTCGATTTCTTGCTCGCCAATCTCCGCCTCTTGTAACACAAGCAAACGTTCAAGCCAATAGTCAAATAAGCCACGACAATCATAACACTCAAAATATCCGAATGATGGTTTCTGGGCATACTCTTTGAATTTTTGGCGATCAATCTTGCGAGAAGCATGTATGTCTTCTGTCGTGAAGCATGCATAGACAGGCAAAACATTTTGCTGAACAACAGCATCACCTATCTTCAGATGTGAATTAGAATAAAGTGTTGCCGCATAAGTTTTCAATGTTGACAAGCCTGTAAGCAAATTACGACTGTTCTTCTTTGATTTTTTCTCTATATGAAGCTGAGTATCGTAGTCGAACGACACCAAAGCATCATCTGCTTTTATTGGGTTTAAATCCCATGTAGCCAGATGAAAAGATATGGATACTGGTTGTTCTGGAAGAATTGTATTGTTGGCATCAATATTCAGTTTGAAGTCATCGTCATCCACACTCTTCCATACTGTGTTCTCGTCACTGTATCCACAAAACAAGGAATTTGCGACAAAATTACAAGCACGAATAAGCGATGTCTTTCCACTTGAGTTGTCACCTATCAAGAGGTTGATCCCTTTGCGGAACTCCATGGTTGTATTGTTATAGCATCGAAAATTGCTTATTGTAATATCTTTCATCTCAAAAGTTTCATTTCAAAATTTGAACTCTAAACATGTAAATCTTTACATGTTTGTAATTTGCAAATATAATGATTTATTTTTGAGTTTCATTCTACTATATGTGTTTTAACAAAGTATTTAACACATGGGCATCGCTGCATCAACTAAAACTTCTCTATTACCCTTTTTTATAACAGGATGTTGCGCTCGGCTCGTGGAGACGATTGTCTAAGCAAGAATTGTTGCGGCTTCTTTTAAGGCACACGGATCGCATGGATCTTGTTCGCGGCGGGGCGCTCACGGGGGGGCTTGAACACGAGATTTTTGAACACGAGATTCGCCGTAGGCCCACTGACCGAAGGGAGGTAATAACACGAATTTAACGAATATTTTGCACGCTGATTTTACTCTGATGTTGGTTTGCGAGGTGACGGGCAGGGCTATTGAAAGAGATATCCGTGGTGGGAGAGGAGCTCTTGGAGAAGGGTGGCGTAACGGTTGCGCTCTTCTTCTTGAGGGGTGGCGGCGATGAGGCGGTGGAGCTCGTCGATCACTTTTGAACCGCTGTCGGCTATTGGAGCAAGGGGGACGCTGTGCTGGTCGAAGAGGGGGGCGTAATAGTAGGCGATCTCTTTGATGATGAAGGTGAGGGTGGACCATGCCTGGGGACGCTGCATGCGGTCGTGTGACTGCTCGTCCTGGACGTAGCGGAGGAGGTAGAGGATGTTGTCGGCCTGGGCGGCTACGTCTTCGGGGGTGGTGACGGGGTGGAAGTAGCGGTCGAGGAGGGCCTCACGCTCGTGGAGGTTGCGCTGGTAGAAGGGGGAGGCATCGGCGGTGGGGGCGGCGGGCGCTACCTCTTCGAAGTGTTGGGCATGGACGCCTGAGATGGCTACGCTCATGCCTCCTACGTCCATGACGAGGCGACGGTCGCGGTCGATGCGGATGATGTAGCCCTCAAGACCTGCGAGCTCTCCTGTGGTGATGCGGAGGAGGATGCGGTTGCGGGCGTAATAGTGGAATGGCTTGAGGAGGAAGCGTATGCGCTCTGGCTCTGTGGCGTTGATGCGCATGAAGGGACGCATCTGGGCATCGGGGATCTGGGCTACCTTGCCTGTGCTACAGTTTTTGCAGAGGTGGATGCTGATGAAGTGCTCTGTGAGGTAGGTCTGCAGGGCCTTGGGGTCGCCTTGGAGGAAGATCAGGCCGCTGACGGTGGGGGTCTCGCGGTGCTGCACGCCGTGCTTGTCTTTTTGCTTGTAGTAGCGGATGGTCTTGTGCACGAAATAGGGCATGTTGTCGGCCTGGAGCTGGCGCTCCACGCTCTTCACTTTGCTGTTGTGAAGGAAGAGGTATGACCATGTGGGGACGCTGACTTTGGGGTATTTCTTTATCTCAGAACCAGTAGGCGTGTCTGGCTCTGTAACGTGGATGCCCTTTGGAGAAACGTGGTTCTCGTCGGCTGTAGAGAGAGAATTCGTACCATCCGGTTGCATAAATTCTGCTCTACTTTATGTCTGCTGTCGCAATCGCTGTGGGGGATTGCTTTTGTCTAGTTGATAATCGAGTATTGCCCATATTATATCCTTTCGTGAGCTTACTTTTGCTATGGATAGCTATCGTAACGGCTGGCGCTTGAGGGCGCTTTGGGGTCAGGGGATAGCTTACAATGTGCAAAGGTAATGATTTTATTTTAATAAGGTTGGGTTTGGAAGGTGATTTTTATTCTTGAACACGAATTTCTCTCTGTCTTTCTAAACACACACGGATTTCTTCTTTTATACGCACACGGATTTTATGGATTTTTTACACGAGATTTTTTTTTGAACACGAATAACACGAATTAAACGAATATTTTATTTTGCACACGGATCTCACTCTAAGTTTGCAGAAGGAATGCGACGCAGTCGCATAAACGTTAAATAATATAGGCAAAACTATGATTACTAAAGACAGTTTCGTACCTTTGTTGTAAAAAGGTAGAATCGGTCTGTCGAAGAGGTAAACCAAGGATCTCACTGATTGACTTTTACTCGTCTTCGTTGTCGTTCTGCCAGAGGGGGAAGGTGGACTTGGAGAATGCATAGGGGTTGTCGGGGTTATAATCTGTGATGCTATTACCATCTTCAACTCCTGGACCTGAGGCGGAGAGGATTGTTGGGGTGGGGTATGTTATTGTTATAATGTGGGGCTTGATGTAATGGTTGTTCTTTTTCATAAAAAAATATTTGGTTTGTAAGTAGATGTTTTTTGTTTTGTATGCCCTGGGGCTTGTGAATGTTATCTTAAGTAGGTGTTCAAAATTAATCGCATATATGAATCTTATAAAAAGGTTATGCTTTCAAATGCCTTTACGCCCTCTTTTAGCCCGTATGCCCAGCTCTCATCGGTCGTGTAGCCCGTTACACACTCTCTTCGGAGCTGAATATACGGGCCAAAATATGGCATAAAATCATTTGAATTAATTTTGATCACCTGCTTATCACATGTTTCTTGTGGTTGTGGATGTAGATGCCTTTGGGGAGGGAATGGGTGCCAACCCCCGTAGAGGTGGTGATGCGCTGCCCATTGACGGTGTATATGGGGGTGCAGGTGGCGGCATCGGTGGTGGCAGGGAATATGGGGACGATGTGGCTGGGGGCTGAGGGGTCTATGACGAAGGCACGGGAAGAGGCTTGGAGGGCTGGAACCTTCAGGACGGCGATGCCTGAGGCGACGGGAAAGGTGAAGGGACCTCCATTGTCGGCACCCCAATAGAAGCCGAGGCCGCTATTGGTGGAGTAGTCGCTGTAGGTGAGGCGGTAGTATTTGTAACCATCCTCCCATGTGATGTTGCCCGAAGGGGTGAGGTTGTTGGAGAGGGCTGGCTCTACATCGGTGGTGAGGGCTGTGACGGTGACGGTGGGGTCTGACGACTCGATGAGCACGCCTTCGCCCTTGGCTACCTTTCCGTCGGGACGGGCGGTGCGACGCAGCGTGATGCCGTTGTCTACATTGATGGTGTAGACGTTGAGGTCGGCATGGGAGGGAGAGGTTATCTGCACTGCCTTGTCGAGGTTGCTGTAGGTGGCGTACCACTTGCCGTTGGCGGTGGCAGGGAGGGTGAGGGTCTGGCTCACGGGGGCTCCTGCTATGTAGGCGATGAGCTTCACGGCGCTCATGGTGTAGCTTCCGCCGTCAATGGCCTCGAGCTTGTAGTTGGGGAGGTTGGTGGGTATGGGGACGGCGGTGAAGCCGGTCTCGTCATAAGACCACAGTTCGGCGATGACGGTTCGCTTTCCGTAAGCGTCGGCAGGTGTGAACGACTGGGTGACGGTGGTGACCTGACCGTCACCAGGGATGGTGATGACGCTCATGTTGGACGGGTAGGTGTCGTTGATGCCTATGCCGCACATCAGACGGGTGGCTGCTCCTTCGTTTAGAATGTCGTAGGTGAACACCGCCTTGTCGTCGTCTACACGAGGGGCTTTCACTTTGTCATTGAGGTAATATGCGTTGTCGGTCTCGTAGGCGTCGGGTGTGGCGTTGCTGCATGCTCTGACGATGGAGAGGACCGGCTCTGTGGAGGTGCCGAGCGTGAAAGACTGGGCGTTGGTAAGGGTTACGTTGCGGTCGTCGGTGACCCATAGGTAGAACTGCTTGCCTGAGGGGGTTAGCTCTACTTTGCGTATGATGGTCTGATGTGCTGGCACAGAGACATATATGCTTGTCGTGGGTTCGGCGGGACGGGTGCTTGCGGCGTTGGTGAAGACGTTCAGAGAACCGATAAATTCGTCGTCGCCGCCGTTGGTCACAGACACGTTGAATGTGGCGCTAACGCCACTGGTGAGACCTTCATCGGTGGTGACATTGGTTGTGAGCATTGTGGGCACGAGGGAGAGTGTGGTCTCTGTTGCCTCCACGACATAAGGGCGCATGCCTTTATAGGCACACGGACGCCATGTGTAGCCGTTGTCGGTGCTGTAGAGGGCGTAGATGGTGGTTTTGCCTATGGGGAAGGCATAGTCGACAAGCAGGCTTGCCGAGTTTACATAGAAGCTGCCATCGGGCTCCATGCCGTATAGGTTGAAGGGTGAGTAGCCGCTACCTATTGGGGTGTAGGTGCCGTCAGAGTTGCGTATGCCAAATTTCAGTCGGCCGCTTAGGGACTGTTGTGAGTGGTTGGTTATGTTGTTGCTTATGCGTAGGCTGAACGTGTCGGATAATCCGTAGCGCGTGGGTTTGCTGATGTCTATTGTGCTGCTGCTCTGGTAATATGTCATGACGATGGCAGGCGGGTCTGCCAGCCTACTGTCTATCTTTCCGTTGTCGGGAGCTATGCCTATGAGCATACCGCAGCCAATGTTGTAGCCGTCGTCGGCATTGCTGGAGAGCGTTCCCTCCTTATGGGGGTTGAGGATGGTGAGGTCGAAATAGCCGTTCTGCTGACCGTTCCATCCCCAGTTGATGTGGTAGAGTCCGTTGCCGTCGGAGCCATCGCACACAAATTCGTGGCCACCTTCAGATGAGGAGGTGCCAGAGTAGACAATGGGGCGTCCTGCCGCTAACTCGTTGTCGATGAGCTGTATCCATTCGGACAGCGTGAACGAGTAGCGGAACACCTTCTGCAAGAGGTCGGCATCATAGCCAAAGTAGGTTGACAGGGTGGCGGGGGAGGCGAAGGAGCCAGACACGCTGCCGTAGCCCATCTTCAGGGCGGCGCCGCAATGATACATGAGTTTGGCTACGGCATCGGCCTGTGATTGGGTGTAGGTGGTGTTGGCGTATTGGGGTAGCATGTCGTCCCATGAGTAGATGCCGTCAGTGGTGCTTATTGCCGGTACGGTGACGGTGTTGCCTTCCCATGTCTTGGTGTATTCGGGGATGTCGGCAAGTAGCTGCTTGGGGTGCTTGTAATGGGCCATCACCTGAGCGAGGACTGTTGCCACGCAGCCTGTTGCCGCCCGGTTCTTGCCGTCGTAGAGGGGACACATGTTGTTGAAGGGGGCGAACTGTGCCCATTGTATGTCGCCGAGCAGTGGGGCTACCGCTTTGGAGGCGGTGTTGGTGGCTCTGTAGGTTTCTACCTCGGCGAGGTTCTGCTGTGTCTGTTTGTCGCATCGTGCTGTGGCTTCTACCATGTCTTGGTAGGCTTGCATGAAGCTGATGAAACCATCGGGGAGGGTGTCGTCGCTGTAGGTGCCTTTGTCTGAATAGCCCACGATGGCGGGGAGACGGTCGTCGCCAGAGACGATGGTGAAGCCTTTGTCGTGGCCGTTGGGGAAGACATAATAGGCGGCTTCTGTGGCGGACTGGCTGCTGCGCATGGATCTGACGTGGGCCACGGCTTTATGGTCCATCGTGATGCCTTGTTTGGCAGCATGCTGCTCTGCTATCTGACGGGCCTGTTGGTAACTGCGCGGGGCTGCTAAGAGGGGGAGGGGGATGAGGGAGAGGAGGAGGTATCGCATTTTTTTGTTTTTGATTTCTTAATGTAGATTTCTTATTGTAGAATTGTTGCGGCTGGGCCGCGATGAGTAGTTGTTTTTTTTATGACAGCTTTGTTGCTTGTAACAGCCTGATGATGTTTGACCGGGCGGTCTCTTTTTTGAGGGCTTCCTCTAAGGGCATGGAGGGAGGGGTGATGGGGAGGAGACGGGAGAAGCCGGCGGCGAGAAGAGAGGGGGCGTCGGTGATGGCACCTGAGAGGAGCCACACGGGGATGTTGTGGGGGAGGGCGTGGGCGAGGATGCGACTGGGGAGCTTGCCCATGAGGGTCTGACGGTCGCTGTGGCCCTCGCCGGTGATGATGAGAAGGGTGTCGGGGAGGAGGTCGTCGAAACGGGTGAGGGTGAGGAGAAGGTCGGCACCCGACTGGACGGTGGCGCCAAGATACTGCATGAAGGCGTAGCCTAAGCCTCCTGCTGCTCCTGCTCCCGGGGTGTCGCTACAGTCGCGGTGGAGGGCTCTGCTGCTTGCCTCGGCGAAGCGGCGGGCGCGGTCGTCGAGCTGCTGAACCATGGCGGGGGTGGCACCCTTCTGGGGTGCGAACACATGAGCGGCTCCGTTGGGTCCACAGAGAGGGTTGTTGACGTCGGAGGCGAGGGTGAACTGGCATTGGGCAGCTATGTCGCGCCACTTGTTGTCGAGGGCGCGGAGCATGCCTGTGCCGTTGTCGGAGGTGGCGCTGCCGCCGAGACCTATGATGAAACGGCGGACACCGTGGCGATAGGCATGGAGCACCTGTTCGCCTACGCCCCACGAGGTGGTGCGCATGGGGTTACGCTGCTCTGGCTCAATGAGTTGCAGTCCGATGGTCTGGGCCACCTCTATGATGGCTGTGTCGGCGGTCATGGCGTATGAACAGCTGATGGGGCGCATGAGGGCATCGTGGGCTTTCATGTTGACCATGTCGGCACCGAGGGCGTTGGCGAAGGCGCTGAGCATGCCTTCCCCTCCGTCGCTCATCTCAAGGGTGATGACCTCGGGCGGGGCGGTGGTGCTGGTTGTGGCGTCTGTGGCGCTGGCATCAGAAAGGTGCCATTGTCGTACGGCTTCAGCCACCGTTGCGTTGACCTCGCTGCTCGTCATGCAGCCTTTGAAGGAGTCGCAGGCTATTATTATCTTGTTTTCAGTCATGGTTTGTTCTCTGTCCTTGTTCAAGAATATGTGGAAAAAACGGAACTGCAAATGTAGAAATTTAAAATCAAATTACAAAGAAAAGTTTCTTAAAACCATTAAAAAAGATGTATAACTAACGAAAAAACATGAAAAATGTTGGCTGTGTGGTTTTTTTATATTAATTTTGTGATTTTGGAAAGAAGATCAGCAATTTTGAATAAACAACCAATAAATATTCGGATATTTTAGATATTTAAAAACATGCATAAACTGCAAATAATGATTGGGGCTGTAGCGGTCTCAATGATCGGTAGCTCATGCTTTGCTCTCACTATGAAATCGGCACCCGAAATGGGGCTTTTTAAGAAGAAAAAGAAAAAGGTGGAGCAGCCTGTTTCAGACTACAAAAAACTGGTTGGCAGCGACTCTGTCAACGTGAAAGGCGTGATGAACGTTGTGAAGAAGGACCAAGATTTTTATCTTGAGATGCCTGTCAAGTTGATGGGCAGGGTGTTCCTCGTCTCCAACAAGCTGCAACGCGTGCCCAATGAGCTGAACGAGGCAGGCGTGAACCGTGGCATCAACTACGAGAACCAGTGTGTCCGTTTTGAATGGGACAAAAAGAAGAAAACCGTCTTTGTGCGCCAGCAGCGCGTCACACCAGAGGTTGACCAAAAAGACGCCATGGCAGCATCGGTGGAGAACAATTACATAGACCCGCTCATTGCCAGCCTGAAGGTGGAGGCCGTGCCCAACGACTCGTCGACCGTCATCTTCAAGGTTAACGACCTGTTCAACGGCAAGAAGACCTACCTTAACGATGTCTTCAACCTTATAAACCTCGGCACCTCTGCCGACTCGGATCTTTCACATATCATCGACATCAAAGCGTTCAGCAACAATGTGACAGCCACATCGGAGCTCACCACTGTTGTGCATGAAGGCAAGAGCAAGACCAACGTCACCGTGGAGGTGAGCTGTTCGCTTGTGCTCCTGCCCGAGCAGCCCATGGTGGCGCGTAAGGAGAACCAGCGTGTGGGCTATTTCACGACCAGCCGGCTGCAATATGGCGACCGCCAGCAAGAGGTGACACGCAACAACTACATCACCCGTTGGCGCCTGGAGCCTACAGACGAGGATGCATATCTGCGTGGCGAGCTTGTGGAGCCCAAGAAGCCCATAGTGTTCTACATTGACCAGGCTGTGCCAGCCTTCTTGCGTCCTTACATCAAGCGCGGCATGACCGACTGGAACGTGGCTTTTGAGAAGGCCGGTTTCAAGAATGCCGTCCAGGTGTTTGACCTCACCGACAGCATTGCTGCCGAGGGCGATGACATGAAATATTCTGTTCTCACCTATGACGCCTCAGAGAAGGCCAACGCCATGGGTCCGTCGGTGATTGACCCGCGCACGGGTGAGATTCTGGAGGCCGACATCATCTGGTGGCACAACGTGAAGTCGCTGTTGCGCGAGTGGATCATGGTGCAGACAGGAGCATATAACAAGGCGGCGCGCCAGTATGAGTTGCCTGAGGACATGATCGGCGATGCAGCACGCTTTGTTGCCTGCCACGAGGTGGGCCACTCGTTGGGTCTGCGTCACAACATGATCGCCAGCAACGCCTATGCCACTGACTCGCTCCGTTCGAAGGCTTTCACAGACAAGGTCAAGGGCACGGCAGCGTCGATTATGGACTATGCCCGCTTCAACTATGTGGCCCAGCCTGGCGACGGCATAAAGCAGATCTCTCCCCAGATCGGCCCTTATGACATGATGGCCATAGAGTGGGGTTACCGTTGGTTCCCCGACGAGATGGGGGCGGCAGAGAAGCAGCAGGCGTTCCTGAAGCAGCACAGCGGCAAGGAATATCGTTACAGCGAGGCACAGAGTCAGCGCACAGCCATGGACCCCAGAGCCTTGAGTGAGGATTTGGGTGACGACGCCATGAAGTCGGCCGGCTACGGCATAGAGAACCTCAAGCGTGTGATGCCCAACATTGTGGAGTGGACCCGCACGGGAGAGCCCGGCCAGACCTACGACGAGGCATCGAAGCTGTATCAGGGTGTAATCTTCCAGTGGAGCCTCTACCTCTATCATGTGCTTGCCAACGTGGGAGGCATGTATATCGACAACACCACCATCGACGACGGCAAGCAGACCTTCACCTTTGTGGAGAAGGACAAGCAGAAGCGTGCCGTGCAGTTCTTGATTGATGAGGTGTTCACCTGTCCGAAGTGGCTGTTCAGAAGCGAGCTCAACAAATACACCTTTATTAATAAGAACACGCCGCTGGGGGTGCAGGAGCAGTCGCCCGACTATGCGTTGCAGAACCAGCAGAGCTACATGTTGTGGGACATGCTCGACAACAACCGCATAATGCGTATGTTTGCCAACGAGCAGGCCAACGGCAAGGAGGCGTTCACCGCTGTCGAGATGATGGACATGCTGCACAAGCACTTCTTTGGCAAGACCATCGCAGGCCGACAACTGACCATTGACGAGCGTCAGCTGCAGAAAAACTTCGTTGACGCCCTGATCACAGCTGCTGCCCAGCAGGAGGGTGTGAAGATAAACAAGAAGATCTGTGACACGCCCGCCATTATCGACTCGCCCGACCACAACTGGCAGTGTGTGAGCCTCAGTTCGGCTTCGCGCACCATCGACATGGGCGGCACCCAGACCGCCCGTGTGAGCGATGCCATCAGCGTGAAGCGTGGTGAGCTGATGCGTATCCTCAGTTTGCTCAAGGGCAAGCGTCGCTCGGGCGACACAGCCACACAGTTTCACTATGAGGATGTGATTATGCGAATTCAGACCGCGTTGGGGCAGGAGATAAAGTAAAGATACAACAGATTGGACGAGAAAACTAAAGAAAGAATATGAAATTGAGAACATTCCTACTTTTGCTCATGGTGTTCGCCATGAACATCCTCTCAGCACAGGAGCGCACCATCACCGGCGTTGTCGTTGACGGCAGCATGGGCGATGACCCCCTGCCAGGTGCCACCGTCTCTATCATGAGAGGAGAAGACAAGAAAGTGACCCATGGAACAGTGACCGACTATGACGGCCGTTTCACCCTGAAGGTGGACGCTCAGGACAAGACGTTCTCTGTGCGCTTCCTGGGTTTTGCAACGCAGGAAGTGAAGATTGTTGCAGGAAAGAGCGACTACAGAGTGGTGCTTCAGACCGATGACAACCAGCTCAACGAGGTCGTTGTTACAGGCTATCAGGAGCTTGACCGAAGAAAGTTGACCTCGGCTGTGACCACCCTTAAGATCAGCGACGAGAAGATAGGTGCCGTCAACAACATTGACCAGGCGCTGGCAGGACAGATTGCCGGCCTCTCGTCAATCACGTCGACAGGTGCTCCCGGTGCGCCCGTCAAGATCCGCATTCGCGGTACCGCCTCCATCAGTGGCACACAGGAGCCGCTGTGGGTGCTCGACGGCATTCCTATGGACGGCACCGACATACCGAGCATGGAGGATCTTAAAGACATCGACAACATCTACCAGACCTCCATTGCAGGCCTTAACCCATCAGACATCGACAACATTACCGTGCTCAAGGATGCTGCCGCTACCGCCATCTACGGTGCGAGAGCCGCCAACGGTGTGATCGTGATCACTACGAAGAAGGGACGTGCAGGCAAGCCCGTCATCAACTTCTCGGGCAAGCTGACCTTTATGCCCAAGACCGACATTGACCGCCTTAACCTGCTGAACAGCAACGAGAAGGTGGACCTGGAGCTTGGGCTGCTCGCTTCCGACTATACCTACCGCCAGAACAAGGGTGGGGTGGCCAACATCCTCAACGCTCTGGGCGAGACCAACGCCTACAAGACAGGCGGATGGGACGCGCTGAGCGATGCTGCGAAGAGCAAGATCAACCAGCTGCATGCCACAAGCACCGACTGGAACGATATCTTGTTCCGCAACGCACTGACACAGGAGTATAACGTGAGCATAGCCGGCGGTGGCGACAAGAGCGACTATTACACCTCTGTGGGCTACAACGACGAGCAGGGCAACGTGAAGGGTGTGGGCAACACACGCTACAACATAACGTTGAAGACCAACTATCAGGTTAACAAGCTGCTGAAGGTCGGTGCGTCGATTTATGCCAACGAGCGCAAGCAGACCACATATCTCACCGACAGCAACGGCTTTACCAACCCCGTCTACTACTCGCGTCTGGCGAACCCCTATTTCACACCCTACGACGAGAACGGCAACTACAACTACGACACCAACGTTCAGGGCAAGGAAGACTCATCGCTCAACTTCAACATCTTTGAGGAGCGTGCCAACTCGAACACCAAGCGCCGTGACCGTTCGATGATGGCCATCCTGAACGCCGAGCTCCGTCTCACCGACTATCTTAAGATCACGTCACAGTTTGGCTTGCAGGAAGACTCTTACTCGCTGAGCAAGTATGCCAACGAGAACACCTACGCCATGCGTAAGGAAAAGCTGTTCACCGAATATATTGGTGCTGACGGCGTGAAGAAGAGCTTCTTGCCCGACGGTGGCATGCACAAGACCAGCGAGTATCATAACCGCCAGTGGACATGGAAGGCCATGGCCGAGTTTGTGAAGAAGTTTAACCGTGTGCATGACGTGAACCTGATGCTGGGTACCGAGGTGCGCCATGCCAAGTCGAACTCAATCTACAGCGTGGCCTACGGCTACGACTCGCGCACGCTGACCACACAGCCCGTAATCTTCCCCAGCCAGACATGGGCCGATGCCTACCCGTTGCACCAGGAGAGCGAGACCGAGAACGCTTATGTGTCATGGTATGCCACAGGCTCCTACTCGCTGCACAACCGCTACACCTTTGGCGGCAGTGTGCGTTTCGACGGCTCCGACGTGTTTGGCGTGGCAAAGAAATATCGTTACCTCCCGCTCTACTCGGTCAGTGGACTGTGGCGAGCCAAGGAGGAGAAATGGCTTAAGGACGTAGAGTGGTTAGACAACCTCTGCCTCCGCGCCTCTTACGGTCTTCAGGGAAACATCGACAAGAACACCTCACCTTATCTTATAGGCATCATGAAGAAGGGTTCCATCTTGCCAGGTGTGAGCGAAGACATCATAAACAGCGAGACTGCTCCTAACCCCAACCTCAAATGGGAAAAGACAGAGAACGTGAACGCCGGTCTCGACATCGCGCTGTTCCGCAACGCCGTGACCCTGTCGGTAGACTATTACTATCGTCACAGTACGGATCTCATCGGTTATAAGATGTTGCCCCTTGAGAGCGGATTCGCATCGACCACCATCAACTGGGCAAGCATGAACAACAAGGGTGTGGAGATTGCCCTCGGCACACGAAACATACACACCAAGGATTTCAACTGGACCACCAACCTCAACGTCGGTTACAACGAGAACACCGTGGTGCGTGAGACCGTGGCACAAAACGCGACTTATCCCGGACGCGAGGGCTATCCTGTGGGAGCACTCTTCGCCTACAAGACAGCCGGTCTCGACGCCGACGGCTACCCGCTGTTTGTGACCAAGGACGGCGAGAAGGTGTCGGCAACCGAGTTTCTGAAGCTCAACGCCCACGGTGCCAGTACGCTCACAGCCGAGGAGCAACGCGGCCTCTACACCTATATGGGCAGCACCGACCCTAAGTGGACAGGCGGTTTCATCAACACCTTCGACTATAAGAACTGGCAGCTCGGCGTCAACTTCATCTTCAACTTTGGCATGAAGGTGCGTGTGCAGCCCAGCTATTCGCCCGCAAGTTACGACCGTGGTCTGAACGTGAACCGTGACATCCTGGACCGCTGGACGGCCGACAACACCAACGGGGCGTTCACCAAGCTCATGGTCAGCACGGAGCGTCCGCGCGAGTATGTGCAGTATAACGAGTATAACCTCTACAGCATGCTCGACACATGGGTAAAAGACTGCAACTATGTGCGTTTGCAGAGTGTGCGTCTGGGATATAAGTTGCCGTCGCAGTGGCTTGGACATGTCGGCTTGAAGAGCGCCTCGCTCTCGTTTGAGGCCCGCAACCTCTTTGTTCTTGCCAGCAACTACAACAACTATCTCGATCCCGAGACCATGGGTAACCCCTATGCGCAGCCCATACCGAAGAGTTTCATCTTTGGTGTTAATGTAAACTTCTAAGGTGCTGAGAGAGATACCTTTCAGGACAGAGAAAACGAAACGTTCAGGACAAAGAAAACGAAATGTTCTGAACAAAGAAAGCAAAACGTTCAGAACAGAGAAAACGAAATTTTCAGAACAGAATGAAGACAATGAACAAAACAATATTTAAGGGCATCGTCATGCTGCTGGCAGCGATGATGATGACAGGCTGCGACAGCTTCCTTGACATCACACCCACGGGCAAGGTCATTGCCAAGACGGGCAAGGAATATAGGGCGCTGCTCACATACGAATATAAGAACTTTCCTGAGGACCGCGGTCTGGCTACGCTTCGCGGCGACGAGATAACGCTGAGCAAGGCCTCGACAAAGGCAGAGGACTACGACTCTTATTTCGACATCTGGGCGTGGAACGACCTCAGCCAGCAGAGCACAACGGTGTCGTTTGGCTGGCGTCGCTACTACCACGCCATCTATATCGCCAACTACATCATCGAGAACAAGGACAAGATCACAGAGGCCACAGCCGACGAGATAAACCAGCTCGTGGGCGAGGCTTACATGATGCGTGCCTACTGCCATTTCCTTCTTGTTAACCTCTTTGCTGAGCCTTACACCCATTGCAATGCCGCCACCACCCGCGGTGTGCCATTGTCGTTGAAGGCCGATGTGAACGCGGTGCTCAGTTGCAGCAGCGTGGAGCAGGTCTATCAGCAGGTTGTTGACGATGTGAACGAAGCCAAGAAACACCTCACGGTGGAGCAGTGGGAGGAGGGCTACACCTACCGCTTCAACACGGTTTCTGCCGATGCGCTGATGGCGAGGGTGTGTCTCTATAAGGGTGACTGGCAGAACGCGCTGGCTGCTGCACAGGCTGTCATAGAGAAGCATGGAGCGCTCGAAGACCTTACCACATCGAAGGTGTTGCCCAACTATTACAAGTCGGTAGAGAGCATCGTGGCTCTGGAGCAGGTCATGACCTCAAGCTATGTGAGGATTGGTGCTCCCAACAAGGCCCTGATAGACAAGTATCGCACAGGCGACAAGCGCAAGTCGCTGTTCTACAAGGCCATCACGGCAAGTGCCTACAGCTTGCAGAAATATGGCGAGAAGGGTAACGATGGCTATCGTTGCAGCTTCCGTTCGGCAGAGGCCTACCTCATTGCTGCCGAGGCAGCAGCAGAGCTTGCAGCCGACAACGCTGCGGCAGATGATAGTAAGCTTAACGAGGCACGCACATATCTTAAGAAACTCATGGTGAAGCGATATGCATCAGCCAAGTATAACCAGTATGCCGCTCAGCTTGACAACATGCAGAAGGCCGATCTGCTCAAGGCCATCTTTAACGAGCGTGCTTATGAGCTTGCCTTTGAGGGTCACCGTTGGTTTGACCTGCGTCGCACATCACGGCCTGAGCTGACAAAGACTTACGATGACAAGACCTATACCCTGAGCGAGAACGATTCGCGTTACACCATGCGCTTCCCGATAGAGGCGGTGGAGGCTAACCCGAACATCGAGAAGTGGGGAAACTAAGAGGTTCTGATCAGGAGATTTAATCAAGATTTTCTGATCAAGAGGTTCTGATCAAGAGATCCCAATCAAGAAATTATAATTTATATCCCGATAAAAATTGACGATAATGAAAAGAATAACATTTTCTGTTATGATGGCATTGGCTTCGATGGTGGCCAATGCGCAGGAGGGTGCTGCAACATGGACTGCAACCCTTAACACCACAGAGCAGGTTGCCGACTTGCAGCGCGGTGCTCCCATGGCAATAGACAACGAGGGCAACGCCATTGTTACAGGTACCTACACCAAGGACGTGGATTTTGCTTCAAGCTATCTGGAACCCATCGCAACAAGTGCATTTGTCGCAAAGTATGACAAGGCTGGTGACAAGAAGTGGGCAGCTGGACTGAAGGGTGCCGCCACCATCAAGGCCGTAGCCAACGATGCTGATGGCAACATCTATGTTGCCGGCAACTTTGCCGACTTCGTTGAGATTCTTGACGGCACAGGCGAGCAGAAGGCAACAATCAACGGTAAGGAGGGTGTGACCAGTCAGGTTTCTGCCTTCGTTGTGAAGTATAGCAAGGATGGCGATTACATGGCTTCGAAGGTTATCATACCTGAGCAGGCCCGTAATGACGAAGGCTATGGCGACCCCGCTCCCGACTTCATTCCCAATAAGCTCATTGCTTCGAACGGAAAGGTTTATCTTGCCGCTTCATATCAGGGTAACAGCAAGATCAACGACCTCACACTGGAAGGCAAGTACCAAAGCCTTTGGGGCCTTTATTTATACGATGTTCCCACACTCGCTGTCGTGTCATTGTCTGCCGACTTTGCGCAGGCTGAGCTTGTGGCACAGATGGCTGCTACAGACAATGAGACAGAGCTGGGTTATCGTGCCGAGGATGTAAACTTCACAACCGATGGCTCGAAGGTGTATGTTGCTTTCGTGGCTTATGGTGACAACCTTACCTTGAAGTCGGCTAACGGATCAAAGCAGATCACCGACTTGTTGAGCGGTGACATTGACGGTGATAAAAAATATGAGCATGCCTTTGTCCTTGCGACAATAGAGAACGGCGACATCGCAGCAACACAGACCTATCACTCTAAGATTGATGAAAACATACGTTCTGCAAAGTTTAACACCGTCGACGAGATGTCATTCAAAAATGGCAATCTCTACCTCGCAGGAACGTTTAACGAGACCTTCCCGTTTGATAACAGCAAGGCATACGAAGGCGGCTGCGACACCTACATTGCATGTCTGAAGGCCAGCGACCTGTCAAAGAACTGGGCGGTGACAAGCGGCTATGACGAGGGCGATGTCATGAAGAAGGCAGAGGTTGTGACAGGCATGGCTGTCTTTGATGACGAAGTGCATCTCACAGGTTGGGCAGAGGCAACAAGCGGCCATGTGGTGGAGACTCCTCTCAACTTCTTTGCCGACAACGACGTCGTGCCTTCATCGATGCGCCTTGTGGAAGGTGCCAAAGCTCTCTTCGCTACCTCTGTCGCCAACAACGGCGGCTACACCATTGCACAGAGCGACAACAAGGCAGAGGAGAACGCGACAGAGGGTGTTTACACCTACAAGTTCTACGATGACGATGACAACGGCGAGACGGGTGTGAGCAGCGTGCTGGCTGATGACAACACCATCGGCTGGGACGGCAATACCGTTACCCTTGCCAAGGCTGCCGATGTGGAGCTCTTCAGCGCCAACGGCACGCTTGTGCTTGCTGCCAAGAACACCACCAAGCTTTCGCTTGCGAACGTAGCACGCGGCGTGTACATGGTGAAGGCAGGCAAGAAGACTGCCAAGATTGTTTTCTGATTAGTTTTTCGCAAGAATTAAAATATTCATCGCGCTTTACGCACGTTCTTTTTTAAAACATTAATTTCCATTAATGGTCCATTAATTATCATTAATACGCGCTTCGCGCGGAATTATTGACGTTCAATTAATGTTCAATTAATGGAAATTAATGTTTAAACAATGCGCGAAGCGCGAAAATATCGTTGCGCTTTTCAAATCTCATGACCTAAGATTCTCTTGTCTATAGTTTACCGGCGACATTCCCACTTGTTTTTTGAAGAATGTGCCGAAGGCAGAGGCGTTAGGGAAGTTTAGATAGTCGGATATCTCTTTAATGCTCTTGTCCGTGTTGTTGACAAGAAAGATCGCCTTTTTCGTTATGGCTTTGAACACCAGTTGCTGCACGCTGCTGCCTGAAACCGATTTCACGATAGACGTGAGATATTTGGGCGAGAGACACAGCTTGTCGGCATAGAACCGCACGCCCCTCTCTTTAACATAATATTGGTCAATGAGTTGCATGAGGCGCATGTAGGTCTCCAGCTTGCGGCTTGACAGGTGGTCGCCGTCTTTGGCCAATGCGCTAAAGATGCTGCACACCCTGTAGGTGAGCGCCAGAAGCAGGAGTTTGTGTTCGTTCACGGCAAAGACGTTGCCCTCGTTCCTTTTGGCAGCCAGCAGTTGGGCGTATTTCTCAAACTCGCTCTCGTGCTGGGTGTGCATGACCCAACAGTTGCGTGGGTTCAGCATCTCCATAAATTTCATTCCCAAGATGGTGGTGCCGAGGAAGTCGCGAATGGAGTCGACGCGGTAAAGAATTATTACCACGCCACAGTCGGCGCTATGGTCGGATACGGAGAAATAGACGCCGCGTGCAAGAAACACCGTCTCACCCTGCGTTACAGCATATTCGACCCCTTCACAACGAAGCGTGAACGAACCTGATGTGCAGACCATTATGCCCACCCCCGCCACACGGTAGTTGTCGAAAAACGCTTTTGGAAAAGTCGTTACAATGCCGCAAGAGCAGCAGATGTCATCATTGTTTGCCATCTGCTCCTCAAGTGAGCTGATATCATTATTGCCGTTCTTCATTCTCTGCACCGTTTTGTTTGCGACAAAATTAGCAAAAATAAATCAAAGCAGCAAATCATTCTTATTTTTGCTGATGCTCCCTTTTGCGATTGCTCCATTTATGAACGTTTTGCCAATGCATAAATATGCACTTTAAGCCGTATATTTATTCATTTTCTCATTAAGCCCAAATGACAAAATGAAAGTGCCTTAATGACGTCCTCATTAAGCCCATTTGACAGCCTCAAAGAGGCTCTTTGACGACCTCAAAGAGGCTTAATGATAAAGTAGGGGTGTGTTTTAGATCTGTTAACAATTCGTGCACGAAATTTAACTATAATTTTGCGCATCTTGCAAAGATAAGCCTTTATTCGCTATCTTTCTGTCATTCTGTATATTTATGCAAAACCGTGATAAAAACGCCCCTTTTCTAACCTTTCCCATCCTTTACAACGCATTTCTGAAACCCCTCTTTTGCGGGGTGTAAACACGTCACTTACGGAGCGTAACCACGCCTCTTACGGAGCGTAAGCAGTAATGTTTTTATAACCTTTACGGTTAAAAATCTGTAATTTATAAATAGTGCAAACGTTTGTGCAAAAAAAAATAATGTATTTTTGTAGGCGAAACACGTTCGACCAAAACGGTCAGCTATTAATTAATTTTCTAACCGTTCCATTTTTAATGGGACACTAAAGTAATCAAAAAATCATGAAAAGATCATTGTTGTTTATCGTTTGCCTGTTGTGTATCAGTGCTGTATATGCCACTGATATATCGCGGTTGGAGCCTGCTTGCTGGTGGGTAGGGATGAAGAATCCTGAATTGCAGATTATGGTTTATGGCAAGAACATCGCAAGCTCTCAAGTTCATATCGACTATCCGGGGGTAAGAGTGAAGGAGGTTGTAGGGGTGGAGAACCCTAATTACCTGTTCATTTATCTGGACATCTCCAAAGAAGCCTCTCCTGGTACCATGAATTTGGTGTTTCAAAAAGGCAAAAAGAAAGAAATAAGAACCTTCGAGTTAAAGGATAGAAGTAAAAAGCCTGGAGCTGCCGGATTTTCATCTGCTGATGTGATGTACTTGATCACTCCTGACCGTTTTGCAAATGCGGACCCGTCTAATGACAATCTCGATGATGTCAAGACAGACCGTTCGGGCGACTGGGCTCGCCACGGAGGTGATTTGCGCGGTATTATTAATAAATTGGATTATATCCGTGATTTAGGCTTCACGACAATCTGGTTAAATCCAGTGTTGGAGAACAGAATGCCCGGAGGTTCATATCACGGATACGCCATTACCGATTTTTATCGGGTAGATCCTCGTTTCGGAACGAATGATGAATATTGCGAGTTGATCGACAAGGCCCACAAGAAAGGAATGAAAGTGGTGATGGACATGATTTTCAACCATTGCGGTAGCTCCCATTGGTGGTTAAAAGATTTTCCTACCTCTGATTGGCTGAATCATCAAGACAACTTTGTTCAAACAAACCATTTCAAATGGACCCTTATGGATGTTCACGCACCTAAGTCGGAGAGAGAGACCTTGGTAAATGGTTGGTTTGGAAGAGGCATGCCCGATCTGAATCAGAAAAACAGGCATCTGGCCCGCTATCTGATTCAAAACAGCATCTGGTGGATTGAATATGCACGCATTGACGGTATCCGTCAAGACACACATCCCTATGCCGATTATGATTTTATGTCTACCTGGTGCAAGGAGGTGGAAAAAGAATATCCCGATTTCAATATTGTGGGAGAAGCCTGGTATCCGAGAGGATCTGCTTCGGCATGGTGGCAAAAAGATTCTAAAATGAACGGATCGAACAGCAACTTAAAGACCGTGATGGATTTTGATCTGACCTTTACTTGCCAAAAGGCGTTTGGAGATGTATGTTCCAGCAATGAAGGATCTGAAGCAGGGCTGTTTAAGATTTATGAAGTTATCGCACAAGATTTCATGTTCCCCGATCCCAGCAACGTGCTGATCTTTTTGGATAATCATGATTTAGGGCGCTTTATGCAAAAGGGAGAGTCTGATTTAAGGAGATACAAACAGGCCATAGCTTTCTTGTTGACAACCCGAGGCATTCCTCAGATCTATTATGGAACAGAGATTCTGATGTCTGGAACAAAAGCTGAAGGCGACGGTGTCATACGCTCTGATTTTCCCGGAGGTTGGGCTGGAGACCCGAAAGATGCTTTCACCCCAGAGGGACGTACGGATCTGCAGAATGAAGCTTGGAATTATATGAGGAAATTGTTGAACTGGAGACAGCGGTGTGATGCTGTAAAAGAAGGAAAGCTGATTCATTACACTCCTGACAGATCGGGCTGTTATGTTTATGCAAGGGTTAAGGACAACAAGACGGTTCTTGTTTTAATGAATGGAACAGATCAGACCCAGACATTGGATATGAATCGTTTCAATGAAGTTGTAAAAGACCATAAGTTGGGTAAAGATGTTATAACAGGCACGACCGTCGCGATAGACACGGCGGTTCAAATTCCGGCCCGTGGCGTTTATGTTTTGGAACTTGTCTAACTTTTTAGTTTGTTAGGTTAATTGGCCATTAGGATCCCGATTTTTAATGGGACCCTAATGGCCATTTAGCGTATTTTTAACCCCAAACGGCCTAATGACCGTTTTTGGGCTTAATAGTTTACATACCACTCTTTCGTGTCCTTCGATATGTCTCTCTTGGGCCACGGCACGACGAGCATGAGACCGGCAAGTATTATGCAGGCATAGATGGTCCATCCCGACATCTCCTTGATGGCTGACAGCGTGGCCTGCACCTGCACCTTGCCCTTTGCCGACATGGCAGCCATGTGCTGTGCCTCTGTCTCGCTCTTGCCCTGATACTGCATGCCACGGGCTGTCATGTCGTAGGTTGTGGCTGTCTCCGCGTTCGTGCGGTCATAGTCGTGGGCGTAACGCGTGACATAATATTGCTGGCGATACTGGAACACCACCTGATAGAGAGCCGATCCGATGCCGGGAGCTATGACCATGCGCACGGTGAGCATTATGCACACCCATGTGGAGAGCAGCTTGTAAGGCATGCGCTGGTTGGCGTAGACGGCGATGAGCGAGTAGAGGAGCATCATGCCCGTGGCGCGTATGATGACAGGCCACTTCATGCGCTCTAACATTCCGGCTGTCTGTACCTCAAAATACATGAACAGCGAGGCGGCGGCAATGAGGATGAAGCCCAGGGCGAAGAACCATTTGAAATGGACACCCTTGTTATTGAGAATAAGGATGGTCACCAGGCCTATGAAATAGCCTAGCAAGACCCAGTTGCCGAGGGCTGCCACCTGTATCTGGTCTGTCTTCATGCCCACGCCCACGAAGATGTTGACGAGCATGGAGCTGGAGTTGCAGATCATCAGTCCGATGAAGAGCAGTATGCCGCCCTGTATGCTACGCAACTTGAACGCCTTGAGCATGAAGTAAGGCGAGCGGCGCGTCTTCTCAAGGTAGAAGAACAGAAGGGCGGAGAGCACACAGACAGCTGTTGCCCAGCAGATTCTTGGACTGTCGTACCAGTCGTAAACCTTGCCGTAGACCGTGACATAGACGAACGAGCAGCACATGAGGCAGAACACCACCACGTTGCCGAACTTGGAGAACGAGAGCGGACTGTGCTTTGTGGGGTAGGGGTTGTAAGGCATGCACAGAAGGGTGATGAGCAGGGCCACGAGTATGGCGCCGAGCATGGCATAATAGACCATCTGCCAGTGGTAGTTGTAGGCGAACCATGCCGTTATCCATGTGCCTATCTGTCCGAGGAGCATGAAGAAGAAATAGATGATCGGCTGGCTCGCCTTCTTCTCCGTGTCGAGAGCGTCCCATCCTGCCTCGTCGACAGGCTCGTTGCCGGGCGTGACATTGCGTGTGGCCTCTATGCCGAAGCCATACTTGATGAGCGTGAAGAGGTTGCACATGAGCAAGGTCTGTCGGACGAAGCCCATGATCAGGCTGTTGAGAGCGAGAATGAACAGGCTGTCGGTGTTGGCACAGATGTAGCTCTGCACAGCCAGTAAGGAGAAGCCTACGAGGCTCATCATCTTCTGGCGGCGCACGCTGACCAGGGAATAGAAGAACGGCGAGAACGCCGCCATGCCTATGGACGTGACGAAGCTCAGGAACGCGATATGTTCCGATTGGATGCCAAGCCCGCCCACCATCTCGCTACTGTTGACGGTGTAGGCACCGCTCACCGTCATGATAGGTATGAAAAGGATGACGAGGAAGGCGATGCCAAGGGGCTTTGGCACCCAGTTGTAGAACGGAAAATTCTTCGGCAGGTGGTCAGGCACCGCCGTATATATCTCTGCTTGTGTCATTTACTTAAGTTGAGCCTTTACAACAACCATCATTCCGGCAGCCAACTTGTCGTTGTCTTCCTTGGATATTCCTTCAAACTCTATGCGCACAGGCACACGCTGCTGGATCTTCACGAAGTTGCCAGCCGAGTTGTCAGTAGGCACGAGAGAGTATTTGGAGCCTGTGGCACCAGAAATGGCCGTAATTTTGCCTTCAAACTCTTTGCCTTCGAAGGCATCGACGGTCATGATGACCTTCTGGCCTACAAAGAGGTTCTCCACCTGTGTCTCCTTATAGTTGGCGATAACCCATTTCTGCGTGTCTGGCATGATGTAGGTGATGGTCTGTCCTGCGTTCACCAGCTGTCCCTCTTCGAGAGCGCGGCGGCCGAGCTTGCCATCGCAGGGAGCCGTTACGACACAATAGGAGAGGTTGAGCTTTGCCATCTCCAGAGCAGCCTGTGCACGTTCGATGGCAGCCGCTGTGTTCTTCTTGCGCGTCTGCACCTCGTTCACGCCCGAGTAGGCAGCTTTCTGTTGGCGGCGCACAGCATCGAGCTTCTTCTTCGTGGCGTTATATTCGGTCTCGATCTGTTCGAGCTGTATGGGTGTGGCAGCGTTGCGGGCTACAAGGTTCTGGTAACGCTGGCGGTCTTTCTCCAGCTTAGAGAGGCGTATCTCTATCTCGGCTATTGATGCCTCGTATACCGTTGCAGAGGTCTGTGTGGTCTGCAGCGATGCGTCCACCACGTTGGCTCCAGCCATGGCGTCCTTGAGGGCTGCTTCAGCCTCCATGACGCGTATGCGATACTCGCGGTCGTCGAGAACGAGCAGCGTGTCGCCCTTCTTCACGTCCTGGTGTTCCTTGAAACAGATTTTCTTGATGTATCCCGATGCTCGCATGTTGACGGGTGAGATATATTGCTCTATCTGAGCATCGTCGCTCTTCTCGTTGCTTTTATAGTCCATGAACATGCAGCCGATCTTGACGATTCCCCATACAAGGATAGCCACGCCGATGAGGCTTACCACAATCTGGCGTATGCGTTGGCGCTTCAGCTGTTTGGCTGTAAGCTCGTGATTAGACTGGGCGTTGTTCTCGCTGATTGCGTTGTTGTTGCTTGCGTTATTTTTATTGCTTGCGTTATTGTTGCTTGCGTTATTGTTGTTTGTCTCCATTTTTGTCTTGTTATATGTTACCTTAAAAAAATAAAAGCAGAATGAATAAATGCCGAATAAAAGAAAAAGTCAACATCGGAAAAATCTACATTGCGGCAACGCCGCAATCATTCAACATTCCACCTTCAATATTCCTCATTCATTTCAATAGCTTCTCAAGTTGTCCCGTGAGCTTCAGTAGCGTCAGGTTCGACACCTGATAGTTGAAATGGGCCGTGAGATAATTGTTCTGAGCGTCGCTCATGCTCATCTCGTCTTGCAGCACCTCCGTCATTGAGGCTATGCCCTCGCGGTATCTGTCGCTTGTAACCTTATACACATCCTCGGCCAGGAGATAGTTGTCGCGCTGTTTGCTGAAGTTGCGCTGGTTGTTGGCGAGGTCGTTCACGGCGTTGGCATATTGTGTCTGCATGCCCTTCATGGCGTTCTCGTAAGACAGCTTGGCGTTGTCGATGTCTACTTGTGCTTTTCTTATCTTGGAGCGCTTCTCGAAACCGTCGAACACGGGGATGCGCAGCGTCAGACCGATGCCGTTCGACCTGTACCAATGGTTCGATTCGCCAGAATGGAACCAGTTGCTGAACTTGTCGGTGAAGGCGGCGTAGGTCCAGTTGCCTGTGAGAGCAAGCGTGGGCAGGTATCCGTCTTTAGCCAGCTTCTTCTGCTGTTCGGCGAGCGTCTGCTGTTTGCGGAGCAGCTGCAGTTCAGACAGGTTCTCGCTCAGTCCTGTTAGCGCTGCCATGTCTGTCTGTTCGATGTTTGCTTTCTCTACCGCAATGGTTTTGTCGGCAGGATAGTCGATGACATATTTGAGCATGTTATACTGCTGTGTGAGCATGGCCTTTGCGTTGTCATATTGCACGCTGAGATTCTCCAGGTTCACGTTTACACGTTTCACGTCGACGCTGAGGGCCATGTCGTTGTCATGGAATGCCTGTGTGATGTCGCGCAGTTCCTCCAGACGTTTGATGTTGTCTTTTATTATGCCGATCTGTTCCTCTGTGTTTTGTGCGAGATAATACATCTTGCTGATCTGCACGATGAGGTCTTCCTTGGCTTTGTTGTAAGACAAGGTGTTCAGTTGGTCGAGTGTTTTGGAGATGTTGAGCGCTGTGAGTGCTGTCTGACTGTAGAGGGGCATCTGTAGCTGGATGCTTGCCGATGAGTTATATTGCAGCGTCTTTGTGACGTTGTACGGTTTGCCGTAGGCGGTGCCATCGGTCACAGACACGGGCGGCGTGAAATTGTCGTTGAAAGCTGCGCCTATGTTTATCTGTGGCAGCAGTCGGGCACGGTTTTCGCTGATGTTGTGCTTGCCTTTGAGAACATTGCCCTCATAGGTTTTCAGATTAAGATTTCGCTCAATGCCCATCTGTAGGCATTGGCCCAATGACAATGTCTCTTGGGCCATGGACAGGCTTGAGAGAAGAGTCAAGGAAAATGTGAACAATAATTTTTTCATACCTTTAGTAATAATTCGGTTGCAAAGTTACTGATTTATCATCATGTGGGCATATTCATAAAATATCACAAACTGTTCACATTTTCCTTTTGTCGCGTCAGCTGTCGTTTTCTCTTGGTAAGGTCAGGTCTCGTTGTTGTCGGGTTGTTGTCGTTGTTGTCGGCTTTTTCATTTCACCCGCACCACGTCAACCACATGGCTTCCCGCGCCAATGAGGTCGGCACGTTCAGATATGGTCTTTTGGTATTCGATGAACAGAGCGAACGTCTCGTCACTCATGCGGTTTAGGCGTGTGCGCATGTAGTCGGAAGCCCCGTCGGGAGAGAATATGGTGACACGCTCCAGGCCGGCAGCTGTGTCCAGACGGTTGATGTCGTCGATGCGCACATAGTCGTAAAGCTCGTCTGCCTGTGCCTGGATGTGGAAATTGCGGTCTACCACACCTTTCTTTAGCAGGTCGCCCATTCTGTCTTCATCGAAGCAATAAGACAGGATGCTATATTCGTTCATGAGGTAAGCCACAAAGATCAGTCCGCCAGGTTTCGTGACACGTTTAGCCTCGTTCAGAGCTTTCAGCTTCTCTTCGTTGCCAATGAGGTGGTAGAGAGGTCCCAGCAAGAGCGTTATGTCTGCCGATGCGGCAGGGATGAACGGCATGTCTCTTGCGTCGCCTTGCACCACGTTGGCTGTTGGCTCGCGTTCGAGGAAGACGTTGATGTTGCGCTTCACCAGTTCAACCGCTTTCACGTCGTAGCCTTCGGCCATTAGGGCTGAGGTGTAGCGGCCTGTGCCTGCGCCGATGTCGAGCAGATGCATGCCGGGCTTAAGGAAACGGTGCAGGTGGTGCATGGTCGTTTCAAACTCTACGATGCCGTGTCTGCGCAGAAGGCGCAGGTCTTCAGGGTGTTTGTTATAATGTTTCTCTATGTTGGATAATGCCATGGTGTGATGTTGTTTCTTGATTGTTATGACTGTTTGAGATAATTCTTTAGTGTGTACCGTTTATGAACTGGCTGACGTCTCTCACCGCTTCCTTGAAAGCTGTTGGCTGTCCGGGTACGGTTATAAACAGGTGCGTAGCGGTGGGATAGATGCGATAGCTTACATCTGTGTGTGCTGCAATCCCGGTTTCATGTTTTCAAGAAACGCTTGTTCCTCTTCCTGCATATGTCTATAAGTCAAATATGACTCTGAAAGTTGTATCTTCATGTAGCATTGTTGATTTTAAAGATGTTACATAACTTTTATAGGCATTGAAAGATGTAGCCTACTTGTAGTGTCTTGTAGCACGATGTAGCGTTATATCCTATTATTTGTACAAATTTAGTATAAAACAATTAGAATAAAGATAAATTCCTCGTGTTTAACACTAACTTTGCAAGTAAGCTACAAGGCTTCCTTGGGGATGACTCTATCTATTTGGGAAATAAGAAGTCTTTCAACTTTTTAATTCCCTGCTCATGTTTTTGAATGTTATACTTCTTCAGATTTCTGATATTGAGCAATTTCCATTGTACAGAAGGATATTTGGACAAATCACCGGCACTACACAGACTCCAATCAGGGCAGCCTTCCTCAAAAGAAAGCAAGAAATCCTTGTCTGCCTTGGTCATGCCTTCTTGAACCAATTTGACCAACTGCAATCTTGCTTGCTTATAGTCCTCGTAACTAAAGGCTATGTCTGACATACCCTCAAACTGTTTCTCCAAAGCATCCGTTTGGTCTATCTCATTGGGTTGCAATGACTCGATGATAGGTTTGTCACTTCCTAAGAGGCACAGCATAAAGCCATCTTTAACATCCTCAAAAGAGCTAATGTCCATATACTTACAGTCAAACAGGTCACGAGGATGCTGTCTACTCAAAGCTGCAGTGATTTTTCCGCCATATAATTGGGTGAAAGAGACTGTTCGAGCCTTACAGCCCATATTGAACTCATCCTTGGCTTTGGCACACAATGACATATCCACTGTATCACCAATGATGCCTCGTTTCGTACCATTTACTTCTATCTTGACGGTTGCATCTCCTAATGTGCATAGGAGTTTCCATACATTCGGTTTGGGAACGACCACAATGCCTGGTATCGTTCTTTCCACGTTCCTCTTGACTTCAAGCAGTCTTTCATTGATAGTACATAAACTTGTAGTCCTATCTTGAATGGGAATATATGTAAGGTCTATATCCACTGAATACCGTGGCAAATTCTTATGGAACAGATTAATGGCTGTTCCACCATGCACGGCAAATTCCTTGATACGATATACAGACGGCATAATTCTTATCAATAATGCGACCTGCTTCTTGTACTTATCCCTCATATTCTTCTAAATCTTTTGGAATAGTCATGTTATATTTACGGTTAAATGTACCATTGGTAGCAGCTTGGATTTTCCCAGTCCCGACATCTATCTTTTCGGGATGCAGTTCTTCAAACCAAAAATGACCTGCCTTTTCAGCCATATACAGAAACATCCTC
>OQVS01000369.1_pt1 | contig 30296 bp, 52 predicted proteins | sample 1691601 | NCBI WGS metagenome assembly OQVS01 (sample SAMN03418268, study PRJEB22391) | human gut metagenome | biome: human-gut; feature: organic feature; material: feces | host: Homo sapiens | place: Tanzania | collected 2013-01 | reverse complement strand
CTTGGCAGCGACCCACGGCCGCTTCCGACGGCCCTGCAGCTTATATACGGTTCCGGTCCCATTTGCGCGCTTTAGTGCTTTCTTTTGCGTGTCTTGCTGCCTCCGGCCGCACCAGCAACAAAAAGGAGATCCATCTGGGATCTCCTTCTTACATTTTACGCATTGTGCCATGTGGGACCCTCCCTGTTTTCACGCCGGATGATGCGCAGGATCACGATGCCGCCGAAGATGACGGAGGCAGCGATCAGAGCGATAAATGCCCAGGCGAGCGCGGAGAGCGTTCCGCCATGGATGAGACCGGCATTTTTTATCTGGGCGTCAATGACAAGGTAAGCCACCAGAGAGACCGCCAGCATGGCCGAGATGAACAGCAGCACGTAGCATATCGTGTGCGTAGACTTGATCTGCGCCCGCTGGGCACCATTCGTTGCAAGCAATCTGGCGTTCTCGATTTCCAGCTCATTGTTTCGCTCCTTCAGTTTGCCAGAATCAGCTACGGGCCTCGGCAGGCCGCACAGCTCGTCCAGCGAGAGGCCAAGCGTGTCGGCAGTTGCAGCAGCGTTATAAAGCAGAGGGTTCGCCTGCGTGCCGGAATCGACTCTGCAGATGTTGGAGTACGGGACGCCGGACTTTTCGGATAATGTCTTTGCGGTCATGCCGAGATCATTTCTTCGCTGCCGGATCTTCTGCGAATACGCATCAAAAAACGGCTGCAATTTTTCCATTGATGTCAAAATAAACGCCTCCAGTAGCAGATTTGCAGAATTTTAAAAACAGGATAAGAAATTTGCACTTCAGACTACGGGTTTTGCAAAACAGGGTAGCGATACGCAATCCGGAGTATGGACTTTCCCGGATAAACTCTGCTACGATATAGACGTAGCAGATAGCTGCTTCAAGGGATATCTGCTGCAAGGCCCCATCGTATGTTCCAGATACGATGGGGCCGACCAAACAGAATATTGTATTACATTATCATCCCCATAAACGTCTCTTTTCATTTTCTGTACGCCCAAAAAACAGGCGGCATTTTTGTCGAGGACTTCCAATTGACGAATTAGAACGAAAGTTCTAAAATATAAAACATCGGAGGAACGAATATGAAAAGCATCAATGTTCGGCTGGATAATGGGCAGGTAAATGTCATCGTCGACGGCGCGCTGTTTCGGGATGTGCATAGTCTGAGCCTTGATTATATCAAGGGGCTGCCTATGCTATTTTCCTGCGTCTCAGATGTGGGTGAGGAGCAGGACAAACGGCGGGAGCCGCGGATCCTGAATTGAGCTACTGCATATCCCTCGAGTTGGCCGTCTCAATGACCGCGCCGGACTGATTTACAAACTGCACGAATACGTCATCAACAGGCGTTCCGTTGAATGCGTTGTACATACCACCATACAGGTAAAATGCCATTACCATGATGGATTCCTGAAGCCCTACAGTGTCCGTGGAGAGCGTCACGGTGAACGAGGTGTAATCGTTGGACGCTTCGGTGGAAATGACGTTTGGGTAGTCGGAAGAACCGGCCATGTCTGCAAGCTGGGCGTCGATGTTCTGCGCCATCTCCTGCATGAGCTTTTCATGGCAGGCTGCCGTCATGACATACGTGGCGGATCCATCCTCGTTGAGTGTCGCTGAGATAATGCCGTCGGTTTCCGCGACTTTCTCATCCAGAACCTGCTGTGTTGCATCGTCCCCTAAGAAATCAGCAGGGATCGTAAGCTCGACCTGGTTGCCCCACGTCTTTTCGGCGGATATCGGAGCAGACGCTTCCGCTGCCGGAACGTTGGATTCTGGCGTTGCTGCATCGTCCTGCACGGGTGCGGAGACCGTTTCTGTAGGATGGTTCTCAGCATTGACGGATTCTGCGGGTTTATCTTTCGGCTTTGCGATCAGCAGGGCCACGACCAGAACAATGGCGGCGACAGGGACGGCCAGCATGGCGGCCTTCTGCGCCGGAGACATTGGCTTTTTGTTCTTTGCGCCGCACTCCTTACAGACACGGGAGCTTGCATTGATCTGCGCCCCGCATGACCGGCAGATCATCTTCCGGTTAGGGGTATCACAGTTCGGGCAGAACTTCAGTTTTTCGTCAAACTCTTCCCCGCACCGCGGGCAGGTCACGTGATAGATCTGCTTCTGCATACAACATCGCCCTCCATATATTTTGGTAATACTTGTATGGTATCACCAAAACGAAACAGCCGCAATGCCGAACCTGCACAAAAATAGACGTTGAAATTTGGAAGCTTGGAGATAGGAGCCTGAAATGGTAGAAAATTTGCAGGAAATGTGCTACAATAAAAGTGAAGAAATAACGCTAACGGATAGCGATTTTCGGTATTTATTAGATCTTACAGTCGACGAGAAACGGCAGCTTATTAAAATGTGGAAGGAGCGAAACAATGTTTCTAAGCAGAAAAAAATACGATGACATTATGTCGCAGCTTTGGAAAATCAGAACTACGATTTCTTCGCAAAAGGAGTGCGGAGAATCCTGCCAGATGTGCGAACACGCAATCGGTGCATTTGACCCAGGCGGTGAAGTCGTTCTTGTTTGTGAAAAAAAGCTCAAAGCAGCTTGCAGCGACTTTACCCCTCGGGTCTTGACAGACGTTTGCTCAGGAAATTCCAAAAATGTTCAGACGTAAGCAGCCCTAGTAGGAATGATATTATTGCGATCGCTAAGTCGTGGAGACGGCTATCCTTTGTGGACTTCTTGCGCTGCTCAATATACGCCAAGTAATCCTTTCCGCGATCTTTTATTCTAATTGTGAAAGACCCGCCGAATGATAGCACGGGTACACCCGGTGTGCTGGGAATCGGGTGCAGATTTGCAAGCCCAAAATGTTTTAGCCGCTGTGCAGTTTGAAGGATATCATCTGTTGCGAAGACTGCGTGACTTTTCAATGTTTTAAGCATTTTTCTTTCGTCTTTACTCAACTCGATTTCCGAAAACGGCAGGTTGCTTGCATCATCCATTCTGCTTTCTCCGGCTCTTTAGCATACGCGCCATTTCGAGCAAATCACGGCGCTCATTTTCATCCGCAGAACTCCAAATCTCACGGAGTTCTGCGGTTTCGTTATCTTCGCCCCCATCCTCCCGGATGGGGCCTTTTTTTATGCCCGCGGACGGGTCACCGTAAAGCAAGTACTCAACAGAAACATTGAAATAGTCTGCAACCTTTTTGACTTTGTCTGGACTGGGCGCGTGGTCATCCCACTTTGCCATTGACCCGCGTGTAAGACCGCATTCCTGCTCCAACTTGTTAATAGAAAGCTTTTCGTGCTGCTTTCGAAGTTCACCGATTCTGCCGAGTATTGACATGGAATAGCCCTCTAAGAAATTTACGAATAAATTCGTAAAAACATCTTGACAATTACGAAAATATTCGTATAATGAAAAGTACAAACGGGTGCAACAAACCAGCCACAAAGGAATTGCCCCTGTAGCGGAAATGTTTACTTTTGCTGACAACGATAGTTTAGAACATTTTCGCAACTTTGTCAATAAGGAGGGAGAAAATGCTCTTAGAAAACATCAAAAAACTTTGCGCATCACGCAACATTTCGCTTTCTGCACTTGAAAAGACACTTGGCTTTGGCAATAGCACGATTGCAAAATGGGCGGATTGTAGTCCGACAGTCGAAAAACTATCGCTCGTTGCAGACTATTTCGGCGTATCGGTCGATTCACTGCTGCAGAAGCCGGGGAAAAGGAGGGGCGCGAAGTGCCATTGACAATCAATGATATCCGGGCAATGTCAAATCCCACGATCCTCGCAAGCGAGGCTTCGCAGGTGCTTAGAATGAGCGCAAACTCGATCCGGGTTATGGCACGCCTGAACCCAAGTGCGCTTGGATTCCCGGTTATATGCTCAACGAAGCATGGTGTGGAAATCCCGAGAAAACCGTTTTTACGATATTTAGGGGAGGAGATGGAAGATTGAGAAACGACCTGGAAATCACAGAAACGACAGAAGAACGGCAGGAACGGCTGTGGGACGAGCTGCAGTACCGCAAGACGTTGCGGCGGGTGGCAAAGGTATGCAGCCTGTGGGTCGGCGGCGTGGCGTTTGCGATGGCCGTGATCGCCGGATACGCGGAGCTGACGGACGCCGCCGTGATCACCGGCGCGATCTCGCTGGGCTGCACGACGTTTGGGGTGCTGTGATGGACATCAAGGAAAAGGCGCTGCTGATGACGCCTTGCGAGGTCTGCGAGATGCTGGGCCAGAAGCGCTGTTACCGCCCGACTGAGGACGCTTATGGCTGCGGCATTTATGCCGAGATCATCTGCGCACAGTGGGACGCGACGTGCAAGCTCATCCGCGAGCGCACAGGCAAAAAGAAATGACCCCTGCCGCGCGGCAACGCGACAGAGGCCGAAAGGAAACTTAAGACGCCCTCATTATAGGGCAGAAAGGAACCTATGTCAAGTTTAACGGATTCCCGCGTCCGGCATGGCGCAAAAGCATGCGTCGACGCAGTTCATCGGGCCGACTACCCGAAGTTTAACAAGTGTCTGCTCAGCCAATGCGAGGCACCGGAGAAATACGGTGTGCAGCTTGTCCCCGACGCTGCGGCGGCGATCAAGGCGCTGGACGCGCCCAAGAACCGCGCCGACCGGCGGAAGAAGACGAACCGGTATTATTTCCGGCTGACGGACGATCAGGCCAAGAAGCTAGACAGGCTGCTGAAAAAGCTCGGCTATTCTACGGTTCAGAGCTTCTGCGAGGCGATGATCCGTCAGGAGGTGAGCCGGAATGGCGTATGACGGCGAAAATCTGTACTTGAGCATTCCAGAGCCGGAGTACGAGCCGGACGAGCCAGAGGACGAAGACTGTTATTTATTCCCGCCGCTGTGGCTGGTGGGAAAGATGAAACAGGAGGAAGGATAAAATGGCAATCAAGAAACCCGCTGAACTGGATTTCAGCAACAAGAAATTCATGTGCATTATTTCCGGGCAACCCGGATTAGGAAAGACGACGCTGGCCCTTTCGGCCCCGAATCCGTTTCTGTTTGATACGGACAACGGCATTGCCCGTGTCAGGCCGGAGCAGCGCGGCGTGACGTCTGTGGTGGAATCCTATGAAGAAATGCTCGGCGATATGGATTCCGACGAATACAAGGCGGCTGAATCCGTTGTAATCGATACCGGCGGTATGCTGGTGCAGCTGATGAAGGATTGGGCTAAGAAGCAGGACAGCAAGGCTGCGAAGGATGGGCGCGCAATGTATGGCGTGATCAAAGCAGAGTTCGACCGCCTGTGTTACCAGATCCGCGCAAAAGACCGGAAGCATCTGATCGTGGTATTTCACACGACGGAGCAGCAGAAGGGTGACACCATCCAGACGCGCCTTTCCTGCGAGGGCGGCGCAAAGGATATCGTCTGGACGCCTGCCGATTTTGGCGGTTACATGTTTATGATGGGCAATAAGCGCATGATCGGTTTCACGCCTACCGATGAGTACTTCGCAAAGGGCTGCTTCGGCGTGCGAGGCGTGATGCAGCTGCCGGAGCTCAAACCCGGCCAGAAGTCCACGTTCCTGACGGACCTGTTCCGCAAGGCGCAGGAGGATATCAACGCACAGGCCGCGATTTACAGCAACGAGAAAGCGGCTTATGACGCGGCAATGAAAGCCGGACATGCCTTTATTGCCCTTGTCGGTGATCCGGAAACGGCGCTCAAAGCACGCGAAGAGCTGGGGAAAATCGAACACGCGCTGACAAGCGCTGCGGAGCTTGGTGCGGAGTTCAAGCGCAAGTGCAAAGAACTCGGCCTGAAATACGATAAGGAGACAAAAGCCTATGTACTGGCTGACACAAAGCCTGCTGAGCAGCTGGCAGCACTTTCTTGATGCAGATGATGCGTATGCGGACGCGGCGCTGGTTTCCTTCCTCTCCACGCTTCGGCGTGAAGATAAGGAGACAACCCCGGCTATGCAGGCGGGCATTGATTTCGAAGCGGCGATTAACAGCACGGTTGCGGGCGTACCGATCGAACCGGTCAGCGCAAAATACGACCGGGCTGTAGCAAAATTTTCCCGCATCTGCTCGGGCGGTCAGCCGCAAGTGCCGGTTGCCGGTCGGCTGCGTGTGGCGGGCTTGGATTTCCAGTTGTACGGCGTCTGCGATTACGTAAAGGCCGGTGTGATTTACGATATCAAGCGCGTGCAGCGGTACGAATATGGCAAGTATCTGCACAGCCCGCAACACCCGATGTATCTGCACCTGCTCCCCGGTGCATCGAAATTTACATATCTGATTTTCGATGGCACAAACACTTATGCGGAAACGTATCGACGAGGCGATTTTGAACCGATCGAAAATACAATCTCCCGCTTTATGGACTGGCTTTTAGCCAACGATTATATCAACGAATATTTTACACATTGGAAAATGGACGATGAAAGGATGGACAAAGTAGATGGGATTTAAGGCAGTGAAGAACGACGGTGGCCTGATGAAGGCTGGTGATTATGAGGTTTATTTGAAATCATGCGGATACGGCGTATCGAAGAACGGCAACGAATGCATCAAGTTCGATTTCGTCGTCCGCGAGGACGTTGAGCAGGAATACCAGAAGAAGCACATTTTTAAGAACTTCTGGCCAGACCGCGATACTGGCGATTACGACGCAGATAAGATCGGCAAATATGCAAACGCGCTTGGAATCGAGCCAGGAACAGACTTCGAACTGGATGATTTGGTAGGCCGTAACTGCATCCTCCATATGGAGCCGTTTACCAAAGATGATGGTACGATGATGGATTGTATCCGGTGGCTTAAGCCCAGCAAGGCCGAATCCTTTGTGACAGCTGCACCGGCCAGCTCGGAGGACTTCCAGCAGCTTGACGAGAGCGACGACGATCTGCCGTTCTGAGGGCTGAAACATGCCGAACAGGATCATAAAGGAGAGCATATGCGACGATGAAAAAGTCGCGCTGCTGAAAGATTTTGAGTTTCGGCTTTGGATCGGATTGATTACACAGGCGGATGACGCAGGGCGTGGAGACGCCCGCCCTGCGATCATCAAAGGGCGTGTCTTCCCCTTGCGGGATCAGGTTACAGCAAAAATTATCTCTGACGGACTTCACGCGCTGGCGACCATAGGTTTGATTGCTCTCTACGAGGTAGGCGGGCGATTGTACTATGTGCTACCAAGCTGGTCAAAGCATCAGAGGATCAGGGACTGTAAGCCTAAATATCCCGCTCCGGAGGAAGCCGATACTATTATAAATAGCACTTTGCCGCAATCCGCCGCAAGCTGCGGCAACTCGCCGCAATCCGCCGCAAGCTGCGGCCTTAATCCGAATCCAATCCAATACGAATACGAATCCAAATCCGAAGAAGATAGCGCGGAGCCGCAAGCGGCGTCCACGCCACCGGCAATCTCGCTGCCGCTGAATGATGGAACGGAATATCCCGTCTCCGTGGAGCAATGCCAAGAATGGGCGGGCTTGTACCCTGCTGTCGACGTGATACAGCAGCTGCGGAACATGAGGGGCTGGTTGGACGCAAACCCGGCCAAGCGTAAAACAAAGCGCGGGGTCAATGCGTTTATCGTCCGTTGGCTGGCAAAGGAACAGGATAAGGGCGGATCAGCTGCGCAGTATGGCCGCGCTGCAAAGCCCGGATACGGCGTGCAGGGACACCATGACGAGCTGAACCCGTTGGAACGCGCAGCCGTGGACAGGGTGATGGGGCCCGTGTCAAAGGGCGCTGCCAGAATGCAGCAAGGCGTACAGCGCCACGGGGACGAGCTGTCCGCGTTCCAGCTGGCCGCAATTGATCAAATTTTGGCCGAAAACGAAAAGGAGGATAAGACATGAGATTTGTCTGCGATTGCTGCCACGATCTGACGAACATCGAGGCCGACCGGATGGAGATCCAGGGCGACAAGCTGATGGTGTACAGCCGCGGGCGGCTGGTGTACATGGCGGATCTCGGCCAGATCATGCTGGCCAAGCTGACGCCGGGGAGGGAGGACGGCAATGGACTTAGAACAAACCGCGATTGAGAGGCTGAAAATGGCCTCGGAGATGAGTTTGCGCCTGTACAAGCAGCCACTTGTGATTACATACTCGGGCGGCAAGGACTCTGACGTGCTGCTGCATCTGGCTGGGAGATCGGGCATCCCGTATGAGGTGCTGCATTCGCTGACCACGGCGGACGCGCCGGAGACCGTCTGGCACGTGCGGGATACCTTCCGCCGCTTGGAGCTGGCTGGCGTAAAATGCGACATCGATACGCACCGGACGCCGGACGGCGGGAACGTGACGATGTGGAATCTGATCCCGAAAAAGCTCATACCGCCGACACGCCTGAAGCGCTACTGCTGCGCGGCGCTCAAAGAGACCAGCGGGCGTGGGCGGTGGATCGCGACTGGCGTCCGGTGGGCCGAATCGCAAAAGCGCAAGTCCCGCGGCGTCATGGAGGCCCTGCACAGAGACAAATCCAAGCGGCTGACGCTGATGAACGACAATGACGAAAGCCGCATGCTGATGGAAAACTGCCAGCTAAAGGGGACCCGGACAGTCAACCCGATTATTGACTGGCAGGATGCTGACATCTGGGATTACTGCACGGCAGAAAAGATCTCGATGAATCCGCTTTACGCCTGCGGTTTTGAACGCGTGGGTTGTATCGGCTGCCCGATGGCAGGCAAGCACCGGAAGGTGCAGTTCGCGCGTTACCCAAAGATCAAAGCGGCGTATGTCCGGGCGTTTGACAGGATGCTCGCAGAACGGCAGACGCGGGGGCTGCCGTGCGACTGGCAGACGGGCGAAGACGTCCTGCATTGGAGCCTGGAGGACGGCGTGCTGCCGGGACAAATGGTTCTTGAAGGAATGGAGGATATATGACAGACAAGGAAATCGTGCAGGCGCTGCGGTGCTGTGCAGAGGGCGAGTGCAAAGACTGCGACATGCATGAGGATAAGCAGAGCTGCCAAGAGAATTTATTGGCCAAAGCCGCTGAAGCCATCGAGCGCCTGACCGCCGAGAACGCAGACCTGCGCAAGGAAATCGAGTGGAAGGACATGGTGATTGCCCTCGCCCAGAGAAAGCAGGCGGAGGCAGAAGCCGAGAGAGACGCGCTGCTGGAATACGCGAAAACGATGCAGGAATGCGAAATGTGCAAGAACGACACTTTTTGCCATTTGCGAGAGCCAATGGAAGATGATTGCCAGCACTGCCAAAGAGCCTCGGATTGTCCGTGCCAGAAATGCGAGGAAAATAACTGCTGGGAATGGCGCGGCTTGCCGGGCGCGCCGGAGGGTTAAAGCGAATGGGAATCTATGATGCAGATTGCGACTGCGTTAGAGAAGACGAAAGGTTTATTTGCAAATGCGCAAAATGCGGGTGTGAGCGGCTCAAAAAGAATAGCATATGCGTTCTGGTTAGAAAGCCGCATAGCCCGGCGAAAAGGCTTTGCTATATTTGCCAAAACTGCTACGTGGAAACGATAGAAAAACTCGGGATTATGGAGTAGGAAGGAGACAAGCATGAGGAAAGCTGTTTTGATCAGCATCCGCCCGGAGTGGTGCCAGAAGATCATGGAAGGGCGGAAGACTATCGAGGTGCGCAAGACGCGCCCGAAGATGGATACGCCGTTTAAGTGCTACATCTACAAATGCGGAAACGGCAAAGTCATCGGGGAATTTCTGTGCGATCAGATCATCAACATTAACGGCGCGGGAAGGATCCCGTCGGATGCTGCGCGGCCAACCTGCCTAGAGCCCGCGGAGCTGCACCAGTATCTCGGAGCTGCCACCGGCTTCGGCTGGCACATCTCAGATTTGCGCGTTTACGATACCCCGCGCGATCTGGGCGAGTTTACTGGCCTGCGGACAACAAAAGACGGCTTTGAGCTAAGTTTGATCAACCGCCCGCCGCAGAGCTGGCGGTATGTGGAGGAATTGCCGTGAAGATTTACATTGCCGGTAAAATCACCGGAGACCCGAATTACAAGATGAAATTCCGTATGGCGGAGAAGCACATACAGGAGCTGTATCCTCTCGCGGCGATCTTGAATCCGGCGGAATTGCCGGAAGGTCTGACACCGAAGGACTATATGCGGCTGTGCTTCGGAATGATCGATGCGGCGGATATTCTGTTTGCGCTGCCGGACGCGAAGGAAAGCAAGGGCGCGAAGTTGGAGATGGCATATTGCAGATATGTGGGGAAAGGGGTTTTGAAATGGAACGACTGACGGTTGAAGGTAACTTCTGCGACATTGCGCAGTGCCGAGACCTGGCGTGCAAGCAGGACGGCACCTGCACGCAGAGGCTGGTATGGGAAAGGCTCAAGGCTTACGAAGATGCGGGATTATCCCCGCAGGCGTGCGCGCAAGCCGCAGAAATCGAAAAGCAGCTTGCTTCCTACGATTTCTCTGCTAAAAAAATGCTGGAATTTATCAAAGCAGACAAGGACGGGCGGCTGGTGGTGATGCCGTGCAAGATCGGAGATAAATTATACAGAGTGTTTGCCGGAGAAATCTTCGAGCACCGAGTCGGGACCATGAAATACTTCGCAATACAGGGACGGTGGGGCATTGAAACGTACCCGTTCTGCCCATGCGTGGAAAGTTCCATAGGAAAAACGATTTTCTTAACCCGCGAGGAAGCCGAGCGGGCGCTGCAGGAAATGGAGGGCAAGAAGAATGGCAACGAAACGAGTCTGTGACCGTTGTGGGGCGGAAATAAACCCCACAAGCTCTGCGACGTATGTAAACGTACGAAGCGCGTTCCATGAGAAATCACCTGATATTGAGCTTTGCTGCTCCTGCGCGATGCAAATCAAAGAATGGCTTAAGTCGCGTGTAGAGGAGGGCAAGAAGGATGGCAAAACGTAAAAACATGATGGATATGATGGACATGACGCCGGTCTGCGAGCGGTGTGGGAAGGTCGCGCCGGTGGACGAAAAGCTATCGACTCCGAACTGGACAGTTTACCGGACAAAAGAGCCGTGCGAATGCGGCGGGAAATACACGGCGCGTGCGTTTTTGGACGACCGCGTGCTTTCCCCGTGCGATAAGGAGGCCGACCATGCCTGACGAATACATCAGCCGCGAGACGGCGCTGAAAGATTTTGAAGCCAGCAACGCTCACAATTCGTACTGGACGCCGCAGCGGGTAAAAACGCTCCTGCTCCGCCAGCCCGCCGCCGACGTTGCGGAGGTGGTGCATGGGCGGTGGATTTTGCACCATACCGTAACCGGCAATCCATACACGGAATGTGCAAATTGTTGCACAAATGTCGCAGTTAAGACGGATAAAGGAACATTCGCCAAACTCGATATGCGAGGCATGCCCTACTGTCCGTTCTGCAGCGCGAAGATGGATGGAGGGAACGACGATGTTTCGGATTGAGCTTTTATCGGGCGGCGTTTTCTGGGTATACGCCGTATACCCGCAGATCAGCGCGTTTTTGATTTGGAAAGACGACCACTGGGTTTGGATGGCGGCTGATAAATGTAAACCGTATGTCCAGCCGTGGATAAGCGTTACACCTAACGCGGCCTATCAGCCGGATGGACGCACGAGCGGAAAGGACGTGCTGCTATGAACACACACATTACAAACATCAAGGGCAGCTGGCAGGAGGTCGTGGACACCTGCCGCGCCACTTCCGGCAAAGGCTCTTTGGGACATGAGCCGAGCGAGGATTTTAAGCGCCGGATTCTGATTGCCGAACACTCGCCGATTCGGCGGATCTCGGTATCGTGGGTTTGGCAAGGCATTAAGAGCTGGATTGCGACGCACTGGTCAAGGCACAAATGGGAGTGCTTTATCTCTACGCAGAGAACAGACCGAACCGGAACGCCGAGGGACAAGCTCCCGCAGGACGCGCCGGTGATCTTCGAGGGAGAAGCGAACGTACAAGCCCTGATCGATTCCATGCGCAAGCGGTTATGCAGGCAGGCAGACCCGGAGACGCGCGCGTATGCCGAGGATTTCAAAGCGGCGCTGCATGAGATTCAGCCGGAGATCTCGGACGTGCTGGTGCCAAACTGCATTTACCGGTGCGGATGCACGGAGATGCAGACATGCGGTCTGTATGAGAGCTGGTCCAGACTTCGACCGGAAGTCATGAGTACCTACATCCAACACCGATACGACATCTACAACAGTATGTTTTGGAAAGCGAGGGCAAAACGTGGGAACGATACTGGCGATTGACCCCGGCAATATTCAATCCGGCTATGTAATCGTAGAGCATGACGGCGAAGAGATCCGCCGCGTGCTGGACGCCGGGAAGATCGAGAACCGCAAAATGCTGCAGCTGCTGGAGCAGAAACTTCAGTGGGACTGTCATCAAGTTGTAATCGAAATGATAGCCGGTATGGGCATGACAGTCGGGCAGGAAGTGTTCGACACCTGCGTCTGGATCGGCCGGTTTTGGCAAATCGTGCTGTGGGAAACAGGCTATGAGCCGACGCGGATCTTCCGCCGGGAAGAAAAGCTGGATCTGTGCGGATCGCTATCTGCCAAAGATGCAAACATCCGGCAGGCCCTCGTCGACCGCTACGCGCCCGGCCAGCCGAACTTTGGCAAGGGTACAAAGAAAGACCCCGGCTTCTTTTACGGTTTCTCAGCGGATATGTGGGCGGCTATGGCAGTGGCAGTGACGTATTTTGATAAATACATAAAGGGGGTAAAGCTTTGATGAGAGAGCCGGAGCGCTGCGCATACTGCGGCAATATCATCACCGGTGGCCGAAACAAGCGGATCAAGCTGCATTTCTGCAGCCGCACATGCAGCGGCATGTACCATAAGATGCACCCGGCCAACACGCGGCCGGGCAGCGGCCCGGAAACACAGTGGACGCCGGTGCAGATCGTGATCACGGCTGCGATTCCTGTATACCCGGAGCTGCAGCCGCAAGTCGGCAGGCGGTACAACGCGGAGCGGTACGCGGGCAGGCTTAATGCGATCTCATATATCGTGGAGATCGGCGGGAAGCGGATCTGCGTCAGGAGGAACGAATGCAGGGAGATTTAAGAATCAGCCCATATTCCGCACCGTGCAAGGACTGCCCCGAAAAGGGTTGCGGGCCGAAGCACGCGACATGCGAAGCATACATAGCGTACCGCAAGGCTGCGGACGAGTACAACAAAAGCAAGGTAGAGCGCACAGAGCGCGGGATGGAAACAAGCGGCATGTCCGCCAGAGCGCGGAAATATGATCGGGCAAAACGCGAAGGGAGGTTGCATTATTGATGGAACAGATTAAGGGCGCGAAGTACGACGAGGGCAAGCCGAGGCCGTCGCTCGTGCCGGTAGAGGCAATCACAACAATTATGGCACTGCAAGAATATGAACACGCCACAGAAGAAAGAAAAAAGCCAAAATTGTTATGTAAGACAAGAAAAGAGGGGTATGCTTGGAAAGGGCTATTTGAGTGCCCGTATTGCGGCGAATCATTTGAGGCATATATTAGCAACGTAATGCAAGGGAAACAACATAGCTGCGGGTGCATGAAAGGAGCTTTTTCAATCGAAAGCAAGGGCACGCATGGGGGAGCTGGAACGCGATTGTATCGTGTATATCGGCATATTGTCGAAAGATGCAATAGCGAAAACTGCAAAGAGTATAAATGGTACGGCGCACGCGGTATCCGATGCGAGTTTGAAACATTTGAGGAATTTCGGGATTTCGCTTACAGCCACGGGTATAATGATAGTTTAACGTGTGAACGGATTGATGTGAACGGTAATTATTCGAAAGATAACGTGACATTTATCCCGCTGGAAATGCAGGCACAAAATACAAGAAGCAACGTAAAAATCAACTACAAGGGGCTTACATTGTGTGCTGCAGAATGGGCGAGAATTATTGGCATGAATCAAGACACGCTTACAAAGAGAATTAGAACCGGTTGGTCTTCGGAAAAAGCGCTCGAGACACCAGTCAAAGGGCATGAGGCGGAAACCGTAGACATATCGCTCATCCCTGTAGAGGCTATTGAAGCGATTAGAGAGGCTAGGCTTTATGGCCTATCAAAGTACAAAGACGCGGAAGACTGGCGCAAGGTACCGCGTGAGAAGTGGCTGGACGCCCTTCTGCGCCACGTACTGCACATCTGGGATAATCCGCTGGCGCTCGACGATGAGAGCGGCCTACCGGCTCTGTGGCATGTTATAACTAACGCTGCGTTTCTGTGCGCGGCGTACAAAGCTGAGCTTCTAAAAGCGCAGATAGAATGGACTCAAAAAAAGGTGGATCGATTGAAAGCGGGCTATGAGCAGGATGCCAACGATGATCTCGAGAGTTACCGGAGTACGCCGAGTCTGGTCTGCACAGAGGAACTCTGTGATTGCTTCTCGATGCGATGCAGAAACAACTGCACGAAATATTTGGACGTTCGGGACTGCAAGCAGGTAGAGCCGGACGGGCCGGAGGAGGAACCATGAGCAAGCCGCGTGATCCGTGGTGGCCATATGCGAAGAATATAATTCGCAACTTTAAGAGCGGCGGCCCTATATCAGATGCTGAGCGTGCCGCCGTTGAGGCTGCGGTAGAAGAAACAAAGCAGCTGATCGACGGTGCGGAGCGGATACGTCTCATCGATCTTGTCCTCTGGAAGCGGACGCACACGCTGCAGGGGGCCGCGCTAGCGTGCTACGTCTCGGAGCGTACTGCGCAGGAGTGGCACAGGCAATTTATTCGCCTTGTGGGGCAAAAAAGAGGGCTTTTATGAAAAAGTCTGCGTCCCAGAGCCAAATTTAACATTTACTATAAGGGCGTAGAGATCAACTCTACGCCCCTTTTCATCGGCACCGCAGCGTTCTGCGGAAACCTCCTCCTCCTGTCCTCGTGTCTCCGTGTGTGAATAAATATATTTATTCACACCGGAGAACACGAGAACGAAAGAATGAGGCGGCTGGCCGGTGATCGGGCATGATGGGGAGGACAACATGGAGGTAAAAAACAGAAAGCTTTCCAGCATTACTGCATATGGCAAAAATGCAAAGAAACATGATAAGCGTCAGATCAACAACGTTGCGGAGAGCATCAAGCAGTACGGATTTGTGCAGCCGATTGTGATCGATCGTGACGGTGTGATTGTAATCGGCCACTGCCGCGCTATGGCGGCAAAGAAGCTCGGCATGGAAGAAGTACCATGCGTCTGCGTAGACGATCTGACACCTGAGCAGGTGAACGCCCTGCGGCTTGTGGACAACAAAAGCAACGAGAGCGATTGGGACTTTGACCTGCTGGCGGACGAGATCCCGGGGCTTGATCTGTCTGCGTTCGATTTTGATTGGGGGCTGCGGGACGAGTTGGACACGTCTGTTGTGGAAGATGACTACGACCCAGTTCTTCCTGCAGAGCCGAAGAGCAGGCTCGGCGACGTGTACCAGCTTGGCGAGCATAGACTGATGTGCGGCGACAGTACGTCTTTGACAGACGTACAAAAGCTAACAGGGGGGGTGCAGATGGATTTGCTTCTCACCGACCCGCCGTACAATGTGGACTATCAGGGCACCGCCGGGAAAATCAAGAACGACAACATGGAAGATACGGCATTTAGACGGTTTCTGACTGATGCCTTCTCCAATGCGACGATGGTAATGAAGCCAGGTGCACCTTTCTATATATGGCACGCAGGACTTGAAGGATATAACTTTTTTGGAGCTTGCAAAGATGCAGCTTTGCGCGTGCGACAGATGCTTATATGGGTAAAGAACATATCTGCGTTCGGTCGACAAGACTATCAATGGAAACACGAGCCCTGCCTATATGGAGAAAGCGAAATTGAAGAGGATGCGCACGAGCCTTGCCTTTACGGATGGACGGAAGGCAAGAAGCACTACTTCTTCAAGAACCGCAGACAGACTACCGTCCTGAATTTTGATAAGCCTGTAAAGTCTGCGGAGCATCCGACCATGAAGCCGATTAAGCTATTCGACTACCAGATGCAGTGTTCTAGCAAGCCTGGAGAGAATGTCCTTGACCTGTTTGCTGGCTCTGGAACAACAATCATGGCAGCGGAACAAAACGGGCGGCACGCGTACTGCATGGAGTACGATCCGAAGTATGCAGACGTTATCATCGATCGGTGGGAGAAATTCACCGGGGAAAAGGCGGTATTGCTGAATGACGATTGAAGAAGCGCAGGCAATCATTGATAAGACGAGCAGCCCGTACTTAAAGCGGGATATGGAGAAGTTTATCAAACGCCAGCAGAGAAAGGAGGGCGCACATGGCAAGACCAAGAAAGGAAATAGACCAGAAGTTGTTCGAGAACCTTTGCGGTCTCCAGTGCACTCTTCTGGAAATCTGCGACGCGCTTGATGTAAGCGATAAGACATTAGATGGATGGTGCAAACGCACTTATGGCGAACATTTCTCCGAAGTATTCTCTAAAAAAAGGGGCAAAGGGAAAATTTCGCTGCGAAGAATGCAGTGGCAGCTTGCTGCAAAGAACGCAAGCATGGCTATCTGGCTCGGAAAACAGTACCTCGGTCAGCGTGATGTTGTCGAGCTTGGCTTGCCGACGGATAACACGCAGGAGGACGCTCTGAGCGTAAGCCTGCGCGAAATGGCGGAAGGGTTGGAGAGCGATGATTAGCTCAAAGCAGCGGAAAATCCTTGCTTTCCCCTATTCCAAGTATGACGCGCTGATTTGCGACGGCGCTGTGCGTTCCGGCAAGACCTCTATCATGATGTGGTCGTTTGTACGCTGGGCGATGGAGAATTTCAGCGGTCATCGCTTCGGCGTGTGTGGCCGCACAGTGGATAGCTGCACCAAGAACATTATCGTGCCGTTTACGGCGATGAGCTTTGCGAAGGAGCGATATATCATCCGCTGGCGGCGCGGTGACAAGGTCATGGAAGTGCGGCGCGGCGCTGTGACGAATTACTTTGAAGTGTTCGGCGGCAAGGACGAAGCGAGTTACACGTTGATTCAGGGTCGAACGCTGGCAGGCGTGCTTCTGGACGAAGTGGTGCTTATGCCCCGCTCTTTTGTGGAACAGGCGCTTGCACGATGCTCTGTGGACGGTGCGAAGCTGTGGTTCTCCTGCAACCCCGGAAGCCCTCACCACTGGTTTTATCAGGAATGGATAAAGCGGCACAGAGAACGGAACACGCTTTACCTACATTTCGAGATGCGGGATAACCCCGGCTTGAGCGAAAGGACGCTTGAGCGCTATGAAAACATGTATGCCGGCATCTTCTACGACCGCTATGTTCGCGGACTGTGGGTAGCTGCGGAGGGTATTGTTTACAAGGACTTTGCCAACGACACGGAAAAGTATCTGATTGACGACCCTATCAAATGGGCGGAAGAAAACGATACAAAGTTCTCTGTTATTTCCATTGGCGTCGACTTCGGCGGCACGAAGTCTGCAACGAAGTTTCAAGCGACCGGAATCACAAAAGACTATCGCGTGGTCGCGCTGGAAGAGGAATACATCAAGAACGAGGAAATCGACCCTGACGCGCTGAACAGGCGGTTTGCTACGTTTTGCAAGCTGATAACATCGAAATACGGATACAGCCAGACGCGAGCAGACAGCGCGGAAACGGTTTTGATTCGTGGGCTAGATCATACGGCACAGAAGCAGAATCTCGGGACACAAGTCAAGAACGCGCTGAAAATGCAGATCACAGACAGAATACGGCTTGTCGTGCTCCTGATGAAGCAAGGCAGGCTCAAGGTTTCTCGGAACTGCCCACATTTGATCGATGCGTTTCAATCAGCAATTTATGACCCGGATAAGTTCGAGGACGAGCGCCTTGACGATGGGACATCCGATATTGACAGCCTCGATGCGTTTGAGTACAGCATAGAGCCTTATTACAAAGACCTGGAACGCGCCGGGCATACGATAGGACGGTGAAAGAGTGAACATACGCAGAGCATTAAAGGAGCTGGGCTTCGATACAGTTGGCATTGATTTCTACAAGCAGATCGGCGTGTGGGGAGACTGGTACAAAGGGAATGTCGAGGACTTCCACAGTTACACGGTATGGAATGGCATAGAAGAATTGGAGTGCCACAGATATTCCGTAAGCATGGCGAAAAAGATATGCGAGGACTGGGCAAACCTTCTGATGAACGAGCGGGTAAACATCACGCTCGAGGGGAAGAAGGAGCAGGAGTTCGTAGACACGATTCTCTCGGAAAACAACTGGGAGGTCAAGGCGAACGAATCGCAGGAGCGAAAAGCAGCGCTTGGAACGATGGCGTATGTTCCGGTCATTGAGGGAATGTCCATCAATCCGGACACTTCCGAAATTGTTGATTCTGGGCGCATTCGTATCAACTATGTCAGCGCGACGAACATTTATCCCCTGACATGGGACAATGGAATCATCAGGGAGTGCGCGTTCGCCTCTACAAAAAAGGTGGACGATATAAAGTACACATATATTCAGGTCCATAGGCTGAACGGCGGCGAGTACGACATCGAGAACCATTTGTATGATTCCGACGAAGTCCCGCTGACTAGTGTAAAGGGCTTTGAAACAATCCCGCCTGTTGTACACACAGGGAGCGACAAGCCTCAATTTGTCATTGACAGGCTGAATATCGCGAACTCCGATGAAAACAACCCGCTTGGTGTGGCTGTGTTTGCATATGCCATTGACCAGCTCAAGAGCGTTGATATTACATATGACAGCTACGTGAATGAATTTGTTCTTGGCAAAAAGCGCATTGTTGTGCAGCCGGAAGCAACGCGCGACGTGAACGGCAGACCGGTCTTTGATAAACGTGAGACTGTGTACTATGTTCTCCCGGAAGACAGGGCGAACAACGGGAATATCTTGCAGTCCGTTGACATGACGCTTCGTACCGAGGAGTTCAACACCGGTATGCAGGATATGTTGAATATCCTGTCCAGCAAGTGCGGCTTCGGTGAAAATCATTACAAGTTCGATCAGGGAAGTATTGCTACAGCGACGCAGGTTATCAGCGAGAACAGCACCATGTTCCGGACGATCAAAAAGCATGAGATTTTGCTCGAGCAGGCAATCACAGAGCTTTGCAGGACGCTGCTCCGCATGGGGAACAGGTACATGGAAGCTGGCCTGAATGAGGAAGTACAGATCTCTATTGACTTTGACGATTCCATCATCGAGGACAAGCAGACGGACTTCCTGCGCGATATGCAACTGCTGAACGCTGGGATTATGAACGATTGGGAATTCCGTATGCGCTGGATGAATGAGGATGAGGCGACCGCAAAGGCGGCACTGCCAAAGATGCAGGACATGGTAACTGAACAGCAACAGGAGGTAGAGTAATGGGAGACGAAAAAGTTCCTGCGGGAACGACATTCTGGGTAAACGTCGGTGACACCGCTGCGTCAGAATGGAGAGTATTCGGAACAACAGCTGACGATGCTGACGATAAAGAATCAAACGGAACATGAGCCATTACCCATTTACGCCTGCTTTGCTCGACACCCTCCCCGAAGAGCTTGCTGAACTATTCCGGGGACTGGAAGATACGCTTCTCGATGAGATATGCAGTAGGCTTGCGCTGAAAGATCAGCTGAACGAAGTGACTGTTCAGGCAATCCGGGCGCTTCGTTCGCATGGTATCGACACGAAGGAGATTGAAAAAGCAATCCGCAAGACCTCTGGAATCAGCGAGAAGAAGCTCAAGGAGCTTTTCGATGATGTTATTGCCAGAAACCAGAAGTATTACACAGACGTTATTGACATGGCAGGGCTGACACAGCCTGATATCCTGGTGAACACTGCAACCATCGAAGCAATCAGAGCGCAGACGCTTGATGAATTCCATAACATCACACAGTCTATGGGATTTTTGGTGGACAAAGGCAGGACGATGATCCCGCCTGCGCGTGCATATCAGTGGGCGTTGGATTCTGCTGTCATGCAGATTCAGAGTGGGGCGATCAGCTACAATCAGGCGATCAGGTCTGCAGTGCAGCAGCTTGCAGGTGGGCTGAAAGTCGTGAACTACGAAAGCGGGCACGTTGACAACATCGACGTTGCTGTTCGGAGAGCCGTTATGACTGGTGTGAATCAGATCTGCGACCAGTACACGAACCAAAGCGCAGAGTACCTTGATACGAGATACTTTGAAGTGTCTGCGCACTCTGGGGCGCGTGACAAGCCGGGTGCTTCGCCGTGGTCAAGCCACAAGGACTGGCAAGGGAAAGTCTATTACAAGAGTGAAAGCGAAGAACCTGACCCTTTGGGGCTTTACGATGACCTTGTGAAAACAACCGGTTACGGATATGTTGACGGTCTGACAGGAGCAAATTGTAGGCATCACAAATACCCGTTTGTTCCGGGAGTTTCGGAGCGAACTTACACAGACGAACAGCTCGAGCATATCGACGATGGTCTTGGCTGCACGTTTGACGGAAAGACTTACACAGCCTATGAAGCGACGCAGATGCAGCGCCGCATAGAGCGTCAAATCCGCGCGCAGAAAAAGCTTAGAAACGCATACAAAGAAGCTGGGCTTTCCGAGGACGCGACCTCCGCGAATATAAGGCTTCGGCGGCTGAACGCAGAATATAGCAGGTTCAGTAAGGCGGCAGGATTGCCGGAGCAGCCAGAAAGAACAAAAGTTTTCTACAAATAATTTACAGGTAAAACCCGCGAAGCACTGCGGTTTTATACAATCTATCGCCGCGACGAACTGCGGACAAAGGAAAGGAAGATAGAAATGGCACTGACAAGAAAATTGCTGAAAGGCATGGGCCTCACTGACGAACAGGTGGACACCATCATTGAAGCACATACCGAGACCGTAGACGGCTTGAAGGCTGATGTCAGCAAGTATAAGTCTGATGCGGAGAAACTGCCCGGCGTTCAGAAGCAGTTGGACGACCTCAAGGCGGCAGGCGATGGCGGATATAAGGAGAAGTACGAAAAGGAACACTCGGACTTCGAAGCATATAAATCCGGCATCACAGCAAAGGAAAGCAAGGCGGCAAAGGAAAAGGCTGTTCGGGCTTACTTTGAAAGCAAAAATATCACTGGCGCGAATCTCGATCTTGCTATGCGCGGCTGCGGAGAGGAAATGACCGCATTGGAGATGGATGGTGAGAAAATCAAGGACACAAAGAGCCTCGATGCACTTATCGAAGGAACTTATAAAGGACTTGTATCCAAGCCTTCTGTTCGTGTGGACATGGGCGCACGTCTCAGCGACGGTGGTAAGCCGATGACCAAAGACGAGATCATGCAAATCACTGACAGAGCGGAGCGGCGCGCTGCAATCGCCGCAAATATGGATTTGTTTAGAAAGGAAGATTAACTATGGCTGTTGATCCTAAGCTGATTAAGAAAACTGACCTTGCGCGTGTGCGTGAGATCGAATTTACCGAAATGTTCGGCTATTCCATCAAAAAGCTGATGGAGGCTCTTGGCGTTACCCGTAAAATCGCAAAGCAGGCTGGCACCGTTCTCAAAAGCTACAAGGCCACCGGAACGCTGGAAAGCGGCATCGTGGCCGAGGGTGACACCATCCCCCTCTCCCACTACAAGACCGAGGCCGTGAACTACAAGGAAATCACGCTCAAGAAGTGGCGCAAGGCCACCTCTGCCGAGGCGATCACAGACCGTGGATACGATCAGGCGGTGGAAATGACTACCGACGAAATGCTCAAGGATGTTCAGAAGGGCATTCGCAAGAGCTTTTTTGACTTCCTCGCAACCGGCACCGGCGCAGTGAGCGGTAAGAACTTCCAGACTGTTCTTGCACAGGCTTGGGGCAATCTGCAGGTTCTTTTCGAGGATGACGAGATCGGCGCGGTCTACTTTATGAATCCGCTGGACGTTGCGGATTACCTGTCTACGGCCAACATCACCTTGCAGACCGCATTCGGCATGACTTACGTCGAGAACTTCCTCGGGCTTGGCACCGTGATCCTTAATTCCAGCGTTCCCAAGGGCAAGATTTATGCCACCGCCAAGGACAACATTGTCCTGTACTACATTCCCGTGAACGGTGCCGATCTTGGCGAAGTGTTCGACTTCACAACCGACGCGACCGGTTACATTGGCATCCATGAGGAACCCGATTATACCAACATGACCGCGTCCGACACCGTGATCAACGGTATGGAGCTGTTTGCGGAACGCATTGACGGTGTGGTTGTCGGAACCATTGACGGCGGCACGCTTGGCTCGCTTACGGTCACCTCTGCCGCTGGCTCCAAGAGCGGCGACACTAAGCTGACCGTTTCGCCTGCAAAGGCTGCGGCGGGCAACAAGTATAAGTACACGTCCGGCTCCTCCGCGGCGACCGTCGCTTACGGCGATAATGTTGCCGGGTGGAAGGATTGGGACGGCAAGAGCGACCTGACCATTGCAAGCGGCCAGACCGTGACAGTAGTTGAGTGCGACGGAAATTACCACGCGCTTAAGAGCGGCAATGCAAGCGTGACGGCAAAGTGATAAGGAGGCGGCGCTGATGACTTACGCAGATTTTGAATTTTACTCTGGCTGCTACTACGGCAGCGTGAGTGAAGAGGATTTCCAGCGTCTGGCCGTCCGCGCCAGCTCCTTCCTCGATTATTACACGCAAAACCGAGTAAAAGACTACGCGGATCTCGAAGCTGTTAAAATGTGCTGCTGCGCTCTGGTCGATCAGTATATGCTGATCGACACGGCGCAGGAGCTTGCCAGAAAGAATGTGTCCGCCGGGCTTGCATCTGACGAAGGCGAATTGCAGAGCGAGACTGTAGGCGGATATTCCAGGACGCTTCGTAGCGGCGGTGATTCTTCCGTAGCTGCATTGAAGGCGGCTTCGGAGGCGAAGAATGCCCTTGCAAGTGTAGCGCGTGAATATCTAGCCCATACCGGGCTTCTTTACAGAGGCAGGTGTTTAGCATGTACGCTCCCCACACTGTAACCATCTACAACGTCACGCAGGAGCAAGATCAGGATTTCAATGACACGCAGAAGCGCTATATCACAGTGATTCGCGGTGTAATGCTCCAAGCATCGAAAGCGGCTAACGTCCGCGCGAGCGGGCTTGAAGGAGCAGATGCTGTGAATTTGTACATTCCGTTTTCTGCGGCTGCTGTAGACGGCGTGACAGGTGCGGAGAAGCGCTACGTCGGTCCGCAGGAGTTCTGGCGCGCAACTGATAAAAGCAAAATCTGGACGCTATCTACGGACGGTAACGGCGGCACAACCTTCTTTGTGAAGGGCGAAGTAGTCGAGCCGGACAAGACGGAAGAACAGATCGAAATGCTTTACGATGATGTGTACAAAGTGACAAAGGTGGACATGAAGGACTTCGGAAGTCCATCTATGCAGCACTGGCAGGTCGGAGGCTCGTAATGCTGAAATTCAGCGTAAAGGCAGATGGATGTGACGCGCTGCAGGAAAAGCTCGCGCAGGCCTGCACCAAAGCAGAGCATATTGTTGCAACGCAGGTGCGGAAGGACACAAGCCCATATGTGCCGTTCTTGACTGGGTCTCTCGACGAGAGAACGCAGGTTGTGGGAAATGCTGTTGTCTACCCCGGCCCGTATGCGCGATTTTTGTACTACGGGAAGGTCATGGTAGATCCGGAGACCGGGAGCACATACGCGCCGAAGGGCGGCACGAAAGTGCTAACCGACAAAAACCTTGTGTTTAACAAATCCGGACACGCACAGGCGCAGGCGCACTGGTTCGAGGCGTCCAAAGCTGAAAACCTTGATAAATGGATCCGTGTTGCGGATAAGGCGGTGAAAAATGGCCTCTGAAAAACAAAGAAAACTGGTATCCGCGGAGGAAGAGCAGGACATTGCCCGAAAAATGATGATCTGGGCAAACGCCTTTTCCGATGACGACATGCCAGCTGCAACGATCAACTATGAATTTCTTGCTGCGGATTCTGCAAGTATGGCGCTGTCCACTATTCAGGGCGCGTATATCACGCAGAAATACATCCTCGGCGGGCATGAAGCGGAATACCAATTTAAGATCATCGCCCGCATTATTCCCGGAAACAGCAACGACAAGCGCCTGAAATGTGACGCCATGCTGAATCGTTTTGGGGACTGGGCGATGCAAAACTACCCGTCTCTGGGCGATGGGATGCGCGTCAGGCGCGTGGAAGCGTCCAGCCGCGCGGCAATGTTCGCCCGGTACGAAGATGGCTCGGAAGACCATCAAATTCTTATGAAACTGACATATGAGGTGATTTAATTATGGCAGACATGACCTTTAATACCACTGCTGGCCAGACCATTGACCGCGAATTGCTGATCGCATACCTGAATACCGGCGAGGCGTCTACGCCTGTCTGGTCTCCGTTCGGCAAACGCGTCACGGATTCCAGCATGGAGTACGATTGGCAGGAGGATTCCAGTAAGGATATCCTCGGCACTACAAGAACCACCATGAAGAAGCCCATCATCACGCAGAGTTTTGACCCGTGCGAGCTGGACGCAGGCGACGCGGCGCTTGTCAAGCTGTGGAATCTGTCCATCAAGGATCAAGACGCGGCAGCTCTGGCGAATCAGGACGTTCTTATCGTGCATTTTTACGCAGGCACGGCCAAGACGGCAGTCTTTGCGGAGCGTTACGACGGCACAATGGTCAAGCCCGCAAGCCTCGGCGGTGAGGGTGGCGGCTTTGTCGGCATGCCGTTCGACGTGACGCTTGGCGGCACGCGCACGACCGGAACGGCTTCGGTCGGAAGCAACGGTGCAGTTACGTTCACGGCTGATTCTGCGGCGTAAGGAGGGACGCTAAATGGCAGATATCAGATTTGATACTGGTGTACAATCCTTCCAAATTAACGGCGGCGTGAGTGTAGAGTTCAACCCTACGGACAGCGAATTTGCGAAAAAGCTGTTTTCGCTGTTCGAAGAGTTGGAATCCAGACAGCATGAATACGCGAAACGCGCCGAAAACGAGACGGACCCGAAAAAAATCCTCGATTTGGCAGATCAGTTCGACACGGAGATCCGCGAAAAAATCGACGGAATTTTTGGAAAGCCGATTTGTACCGAAGTGTTTAGGACAAACGTAATGGCGCTTGCAAATGGTCTGCCGGTATGGGCGAATCTGATGCTTGCTGTCATCGACGAGATGGACGCTGGTTTCGATCTCGAAAAAACCAGACTGAGCCCAAGAGTAAAACAGTATACGGACAGATGGGCGAAAAGAAAGCGCTGATCTACGCGCTCCCGACGTCAGCCGAGGTAAACGGCAAAACATATCAGATTGAATCAGATTATAGAGCGGTGCTGGATATCCTCGCCGCTCTTTCTGATAAAGATTTGACGGCAGAGGAGCGCACCATTGCTGTCCTCGAGATATTCTACCCTGACTTTGACGATATCCCGCTTTCAGATTATGAGGAAGCACTGCGGAAATGTTTTAGGTTTATCGACCACGAGCAAGACCAAAAGGAGCAAAAAAAGCAGCCGACGTTGATGTCGTGGGAGCAGGACTTTGAGATGATTGTCGCGCCCATCAACAGAATTGCAGGCTGTGAAATCCGTGCATTAGAATATCTGCACTGGTATACGTTTTTATCCTATTATCAGGAAATTGGGGACTGCCTGTTTGCCCATGTGGTAAGTATCCGGGACAAGAAATCTCGCGGAAAGTCTCTTGACAAGCAGGAACGAGAGTTCTACAGGCGAAACCGTGAAATTATTGATTTGAAAACGAATTACACAGACGCAGAAAAGGATATTCTGGCAGCGTGGGGCGTCTCAAAATAAGGTGGTGAGAAAATGGCAGATGGGAAAATCGTTGTGCAGGCGGAAGTCGATGCAAAAAAAGCACAGCGGGAGCTTGATAAACTTACGGCGAGAATCGACAAGTTGGAAGCCGACTTGAAAAAGAGCGGCGGGGAGCAAAGCGTGATCAAGACACAGCTTGACGCGGCAAAGGAATCCGCAAAACAGGCAGAAACTGCGTTGAAATCGTTGCGCGCTGAATCCGAGCGGCTTCAGAAGGTCACTTCCGGCGAAGTGTCCGCCTCCCCGGACGCGTATATTTCGGCTTACAGCCGTCAGGCAGAAGTTGCGGCACAGATCAAAGAGCAGGAAGCGCTTCTGCGGCAGCAGGACAAGGACGTTGAGGGCCTTGATAATAAATATGCCCGCATTACCGACAAGGTAAACGAGCAATCAGCGGCGCTGGACACCGCAAAGCAGCGCGCAGCCGAACTGACAAAAGAAATCACTGGCGCGAGTGACGGTTCTGCTCGAATGGAGCTGGCCGCAAAGAAAGTTTCCGACAGCATGAACACGTTCAGCAAGCGTGTTTCCGGGCTTTTTAAGCGCGTTCTTGTGTTCTCTCTGATTACTCGAGCGCTGCAAAGTCTTAGAACATGGCTTGGAAAAACTATTATGAAGAACGACGAAGCACGCGCAGCTGTGGCGCGGCTTAAGGCGGCACTTTTGACACTCGCGCAGCCGATTCTTCAAGCCGTGATTCCTGTTTTCGTGAAGCTTGTGAACATTCTGACACAGGTTGTTACAGCTATCGCGAAGTTCTTCGGTATGCTCTCCGGGAAAAGCTGGTCTTCACAGAAATCAGCCGCACAAGGACTTAACGACGAGCAGAAGGCGTTGGAAGGTGTCGGCTCTGCGGCGGAGGACGCAAGTAAAAGCATGGCAAGCTTTGACGAGATCAACCAGCTAACCGATAATTCCGCTTCTGCGGCAGGGGGTGGCGCTGGCGGTGCGGCATCAACGGAGATCGCGCCGGACTTCTCGAATCTCGACATGGCAGAGGATAAGCTCCACGACATTCTCGGCTTGGTAGGAGCTATCGCCGCTGGGCTTCTTGCGTGGAAAATCGCTAGCTTGTTCACGAACGACCTGAGCAAGATTTGGGGTATCGCCCTTGCTGTTGCCGGTGCGTTTGCGCTTGTATACTTCTGGCTGGATGCTTGGAATAACGGAATCGATTTGCAAAACTTTCTCGGGATGCTGGCAGGTCTTGCCGCGCTTGCGGTTGGACTTGCAATCGCCTTCGGGCCAATCGCGGCAGGAATTGCATTAGTTGTAGGCGGTCTTGCTATGCTGGTTGTCGGTATCAAAGACGTTATCGAAAACGGCTTTAATTTGGTGAATACGCTTACGATCATCGCAGGGCTGCTTGCCGCCGGTATCGGCATTTCACTTCTGACGGGCAGCTGGATTCCACTCCTGATTGCAGGATTTGTTGCCGCTCTGGTTGCACTTGTTTCCTTTACCGGACATGGCGAAGAACTAATCGAAGGCCTGAAAAATATCATAGACGGATTCGGGAAATTCTTCAAGGGTGTGTTTACGGGTGACTTGAAGCTTGCCGCAGAAGGCGCGAAACAAATTTGGGAAGGGCTTAAGCAGACGTGGAATGCCATCATAAACTCCATCAAATATGCATGGGATATGTTCATTACATGGTTACAATCAAAAAGCCCCATGCTCGCGGCGATTTTCCAGACATACGGAAACTTTATATCCGGCCTATTCAACAGTATAAAGCAGTGGCTAAGCGGAATCATCGAGTTTATCAGCGGCGTTTTTACCGGAGACTGGACAAAGGCGTGGGAAGGCGTAAAGGATATATTTAAGGGGATCTGGAATGGAATCATTACCGCTGTTGAATATGCAATAAACTTTATCATCAACGGTATAAACCTCCTAATCTCCGCGCTGAATACCATTCATTTCGAGGTCCCTGATTGGGTTCCCCTAATTGGCGGTAGTTCTTTCGGAATTAGCATTCCCCTCGTGAGCAACGTTGCGCTTCCTCGTCTGGCGCAGGGCGCAGTCATTCCCCCGAACCGCGAATTTCTCGCCGTTCTCGGCGACCAGAAGAGCGGGACGAATATTGAGACGCCGCTGGCAACGATGGTGCAGGCCTTTAAGCAGGCCATGAACGATACCGGGGGCATGGGCGGCAGGCAGATCACGGTTGTTATGCAGCTCGACCACAGAGAACTTGGCCGCGCGGTGTATAACCTTAACAACGAGGAAACACAGCGCGTCGGCGTGAAGCTTGCGGGGGTGAAGGCATGACAAGCATTTTGAGCCTTGACGGCAAGGAGTATCCGCATCTGCATGTTGTGAGCCTAAAGCGTTCGTTTGCCGTCCTCGACGGCGACAACGCAGGCCGCGTCATGACTGGCGCGATGACCCGTGACATCATCGGCACGTACTACAATTACAGCATGGAGATCGATCCGGTATCCTCCGATCTCGCCGAATATGACGAATTTTATGAAGCGATTTCCGCCCCAGTAGACAGCCACGTCCTGACCGTCCCTTATGCACAGACTACGCTCACCTTTGACGCTTACGTCGCAAACGGCGAGGACGAGCTTGTATCCAAGTATGGCAGCCGCAATGATTGGCAGAACCTCGCGATTAATTTTGTCGCCATGAAGCCCAAGAGGACGCCAGTATGAGTGTAAAAGTTGTTTACGAGGACGTCGCAGTCGGCGCAGCTGACGCCGCGACCGTTGCGAGCAGCGACGCAAATGCATTTTCCATCATCCAAGATTTGCCGCACGGAACAAACCAGCTGTTAATCGAAACGAACGAGCTGAACCAGTGGATATTGGACGGCTCCCGGAAGATCCGCACGGCGGAGACTGCGGCGTTCTGGTCGGCGGAGCAGAGCAAGGCGGACTGCACCTTCGATACAAACCCGACGATTACTGTCACGCTGGACGGTGTATTCGCGTCCTCCGGCATCTTCTTTAACTTCGACGGCGGAGCAGGCGATTATTGCAGTGAGCTGACGCTCACGTGGTATAACGGTAATACAGTTGCGGCGACGCAGCCGTTCATGCCGGACGCGCAGAAATACTTCTGTGCAAAGCCTGTATCGGCTTATAACAAACTGGTAATTGAGATCACGAAGACAAGTTTGCCGTACCGGTACGCGAAGATTCGCCAGATCTTTTTTGGCATCGTCCGCGAGTTTGAACGGGCGGATCTGCGAAGCGTCAGTGTAACGGAGGGTATCAGCGTGATCTCGGACGACGTCGAAATCAACACACTTGATTTCACTCTAGACGATTCCGATGATATCGAATTTATTTTCCAAGAAAAGCAGCCAGTAAGTGCCTATGACGGAAGCAATCTGATCGGCGTGTTTTACATCAAGAGTTCGTCCCGGTCGAGCGCTCGCCTGTACGACGTTTCGTGCCATGATGCGCTCGGCGTCCTCGACGACGAGCCGTTTTCCGCTGCAATCTACAGCGGCAAGAATGCAAAGGATCTGATCACAAGCATTCTCGGCGGGCACTTTTTGCTCGACATGGACGAGAGCCTGCAGGCCGAGACCGTCACAGGCTATATTCCGGATTGCACCTCTCGCGAAGCCTTGCAGCAGATTGCGTTTGCGCTCTGTGCAACTGTAGATACGAGCGGCAGCCGTGGGATCTGCGTGCGTAAGTTGACTACGGATACGGCAACAGAGATCCCACTTGACCGGCTCTATACGGGCGGAAGTGTGGACACCTCCGCGATTGTGACAGAGGTGCGCATCACGGCGCACAGCTATTCCACGTCCGGCAGTGGCGACAGCGTGACTGTTGGCGGAAAGACCTACTACCACACGACAGCAGTCACGGCAAAAACCAACCCGGACGTCACCACCAGCACCAAACCGAACGTCATTGAGGTCAAGGACGCGACGCTGGTCAACCCCAGCAACGTCGCCACCGTGGCGCAGCACGTCTACGACTATTACATGCGCCGCCAGACGCACAGCGTGAGGATCGTTATGAAAGGCGAAGTCCCGGGCGATTACGTCGAGACCACAACGCCGTGGGGGACGAAGATCACCGGCACGATTACCAGCATGGGGATCCGGCTCAGCGGTATCGCGGCGGCGGACTGCGAGATTATTGGCACATAGAATGGAGGTGCGACATTTGGTACAGGGAGATGCTTACAACCTTATCGTTACCGTTAAAAATAAAGGGGAGCCGATTGACATCGAAACTGTCGAGAAGGTGGAGATATCGCTGCTTTATTTGCAAAAAAGTTATCCGGGTGAAATCGGATACGAAGACGGGAAATTTCTGTTTCCCCTCACCCAGCAGGAGACATTCCGGCTCCCGAAGCTCTGTCAGATGCAGGTGCGCGTGAAATTCAGGAGCGGGGACGTGATCGGCTCGGAGATCAAGCAAGTCAATGTAGCGCATGCGCTTTCAAAGGCGGTGTTGTGATGGGCGGCATCGAATTTGAACTCAAGAATCGTGAACCGGTCGACGTTTCCTTTAATGTTTCCGTGCGCGCTGACGGCGGCACCGGCGGCGGATACAACATCGGCTCCGGCCTCAAGCTCGACGCGGCCACCAATACCCTTTCCGTCGACACGGCGGAGGCCGTGG
>OQVS01000359.1_pt1 | contig 30647 bp, 23 predicted proteins | sample 1691601 | NCBI WGS metagenome assembly OQVS01 (sample SAMN03418268, study PRJEB22391) | human gut metagenome | biome: human-gut; feature: organic feature; material: feces | host: Homo sapiens | place: Tanzania | collected 2013-01 | reverse complement strand
GTTTTGGCTCTCCTTTTTATGCTTTGGCTTTCTTTGCTTTTGCTTTGTCGGCTTTGGCAACCTTGGCTTTGTCAGCCTTGGTTTTGTCAGCCTTTTTCTTTTCAGCCTTAGCTTTTTTCTCTTGCTCCTCTTTTTGTTTCTTTAATTGTTTGGCTTCAGCTTTGGCTTCGGCCTTGGCTTTCTTGGCATCAGCTTTGGCTTTCTTGGCTTCAGCCTTAGCCCTTTTCTCCTCTGCCTTTTTCTCTTCTTCGGTCTTGGCTTCCGTCTTCTTGCTGCCAGCCTTCTTCACATCCGTCTTCTTTGCATCGGCTTTTTTGCCTTCTGCAGGCTGCTGGCCGTTGGCGGGTGCAGGAATGACGTTGCGCGGCTTGCTCTCGGTGAGCATGGTGGCCTGCTGCTCCTCGATCTGCTTTTGCACAGACGAGGGTGCGCGGTCGATGGCCATGAGAGCGGCCTTGTCGGCGAGGGCTGTCTCTTTGGTCTTGCGGCAGATGATCTGGTTGTCAAACTCGATGTCGATGTAAGAATATTTGTTCCAGCCTGCCTGAGAGAGGCCATATTTGTAGAACTTCTCCAAGCGTGTGAGCTTGCGGTCGACAAACTGGTTTATGAGCTCCTGACGCTTCTCCTTGCTGTTGGCTTCGGGCAGTGTGCCGAGGTGAACGATGTGGTCGCCGACGCGTGGCACGATCTCTATGCTGCGGTCGGGCAGAACGTTGACCTGCACCACGAGGTTCTTCCACATGTCGTTGCCCATGATGGCCTTGCCCAAGGGCGAGATGTAACGGCGTGCGAACCAACGCGGTATGTTGCCCGTGGCGATGATGAGGTCGCTGGTGTAGAGCGAGTTGGGCATGATGCAGTCTTTGTCATCGAGATAATAGTCGTCGCCGTTCTCGGCCTTCACTCTTATCACGGGCAGCAGCTGCGTTATGCTCACGTTCACCTCGCCGTCTTCGGTCTTGTAACATTGGGCTGTCTTGACAAACGGACTCTTCTTCAGCTTGTCCTCGATCTCTCGCGCGTTGATGTCGCGCATCAGTTTGCCGAGAGGGTAGAGGCCGGCGCTCTTCAGACGTTTCGTTATCTCGTTGGCGTTGATGAACCCGTTGGAGCTTTCGTCTGCCACCACGATGTTGGCTTTGGTGCATACCCGTGCCGTTTCATCGGGTTTGTTGAACACGGTGAACGCACATAACAGGTAGACAGCGAGCACGATGTCTACGATGACGAGCAGCGATTTCTTCCAGTTGATTCTCACGTTTCTTTCTTGATGCTTTGTTGTTATAAAACCTTTGTGGCTTCTTGTCTTGTCTTTAGCCTTGTGTCGTCTTCAGCATGTTACGCCTCGCTCTGCTCCTTGCTTTCGATGATCTTCGTTATCTGCGGGCAGAGGTTGTCGAGGTCGCCGGCACCGAGCACCACGAGCACGTCAAAGTCGCGCTTCTTCACGAGGTCGAGCACGTCGTCCTTGCTGATGAGGCTCTTCTCTACGCCTGGCTTGAGGTTGTCGTAGATGAGCTTGCTTGTGACGCCGGGGATGGGCTGCTCGCGTGCGGGGTAGATGTCGCAGAGAATGACCTCGTCGAGCTGACTGAGCGCATCGGCGAAATCTTTATAGAAATCGCGTGTGCGGGTGTAGAGGTGTGGCTGGAAGATAGCTGTGATCTTGCGATCCTTATACAGCTCGCGCAGGCTCTTTGCACTCTGGTAGATCTCCTTGGGGTGGTGGGCATAGTCGGACAGGAACACATGCTTGTTGTTCTTGATCTTGAAGTCGAAGCGGCGCACCACGCCGTGATATGTCTTCATGCCGTAGCGAAGCTCCTCGGCTGTGCATCCGTTGAGCTGTGCCATGGCCATGGCTGCTATGCTGTTGTCGATGTTGATGGGCACGGGCTGTCCAAGCTCAATGCCTTTGACTGTCTCTATGGGTGAGACGAAGTCGAAGGTTATCTCGCCGTTGTCGATGGTGATGTTCTCGGCATGGAAGTCGCCCTCGTCGCGGCTATACTCGTAGACCTTCACTCCCGGCTGCACGTCGGCTTTCATCTCCAGATCCTTGTGTATGATGAGTGCTCCGCCTGGCTGTATGAGCGTGGTGTAATGGCGGAAGCTCTCAAGATAAGCCTCCTTGGTGCCATAGATGTCGAGGTGGTCGGGGTCGGTAGAGGTGATGACGGTCATCCAGGGGCGCAGCCAATGGAAAGAGCGGTCAAACTCGTCGGCTTCTATCACCACATAGTCGCTATGGTCAGAGAGAATGTAGTTGGTGCCATAATTTTTTGATATGCCGCCGAGGAAGGCGTTGCAGTCGATATGGCTCTGGTGCATGATGTGTGCGCACATGGTCGATGTAGAGGTCTTGCCGTGTGTGCCAGCCACGCACAGACCTTTGTGTGTGCGTGTGAGCGTGCCGAGCACCTGTGCACGCTTCTCTACGGTGAACCCGCCTTCGTTGAAGAACACAAGCTCTTTGTGCTCCTTGGGAATGGCAGGTGTGTAGATCACGAGGCACGACTTGGGGTCGCGGCATGCGTGGGGTATCTCGTCCACATTCTCTTCATAGTGGATGAGCATGCCCTCTTTCTCCAGCTGGTGAGTGAGGTCTGACGGTGTCTTGTCGTAACCTGCCACCACGAGACCTTTTCTTATAAAATAGCGAGCTATAGCGCTCATGCCGATGCCGCCGGCACCGACAAAATATACTGACTTGATGTCCTTGAGTTCCATTGTTGTTTCTCTTTACTCTTTTTCTTTGGTTCTCCTGTTCATTAATTCCTCCTGTTCTCCGTCAGCTCCTTTTCAGAGCTGTGTGGGCTGTGCATCATTTTCCTGCAAGCTTCAACACCTCATCGGCAATGATGTCGGCAGAGGCGGGCTTGCCAAGCTTCTTGATGTTGGTGGCGAGCTGTGAGAGCATCTCCTCGTCTTTCACCGTCTTCACGGCTGTCTCGAGCAGCGTGTCGGGAGCGTCGGCGTCTTTGATGTAGAGGGCGGCGTCTTTGTTGACGAGCGCCATGGCGTTCTTTGTCTGGTGGTCCTCAGCCACGTTGGGCGATGGCACGAGGATGACGGGTTTGCCTATGAGGCAGAACTCGCTGATGGAGCTGGCGCCGGCGCGGCTGATCACGAGGTCGGCAGCCTTGTAGGCGGCACCCATGTCGGAGATGAAGTCCATGACCTTAAGCATGGGCAGCGCCTTGTGGTCTTTCATCTTCTCGGCAATGGCGGCACTGTAATATTTGCCTGTCTGCCAGATAAACTGCACGCCGCTGTTCTCGACGATGTCGAGGTGTTGGAGCACACTCTCGTTGACGGTTCGTGCGCCCAGACTGCCTCCCACGAGCAAGATGGTCTTCTTCGAGGGGTCGAGGCCGAAGCTCTTGATGGCTTCCTCGCGTGTGACCGTGGTCTCAAGGAGAGCCTGACGAACGGGGTTGCCGGTCTTTATGATCTTGTCGGCGGGGAAGAAGCGTTCCATGCCGTCGTATGCCACGCATATCTTTGAGGCCTTCTTTGCCAGCATCTTGTTGGTCACGCCGGCATAAGAGTTTTGCTCTTGTATGAGACAAGGAATGCCCATGGCGCTTGCCGCGTCGAGGGTGGCGCCGCTGGCATAGCCGCCAACGCCCACAGCCACATCGGGCTTAAACTCTTTGATGGTCTTGCGCACCATGCGTTTGCTCTTCAGAAAGTCGAGAGCCACGCCGATGTTGCGAGGCGACCACAACGGACGTATAAATCCCCTGACGGGCAGACCGATAATCTCGTAGCCTGCAGCAGGCACACGTTGCATCTCCATACGTCCCTGGGCTCCTACGAACAGTATCTGTGCGTCGGGGCGTTTTGCCTTTATGGCGTTGGCTATTGACACGGCAGGAAAAATGTGACCTCCCGTGCCGCCACCGCTGACAATAATTCTAAGTTCCTTGTCCATCTTTTCTTTATTGTTCTTTTATCGTGTAGCGGTAACTCTTCTTATGAAAACTTGTTTTCAAATTGCCGAGTGCCGCCTAACTTATGCAAAGTTAGTGCCAACGAGCGCAATGAAAACTTGTTTTCAAATTGCCGAGTGCCGCCTAACTTATGCAAAGTTAGTGCAAATAACGTGAAAGACAAAATAATTTTTTCCTTTTTGTCTCTTCTTATTATATATAAGGTGTAGCTCAAGCCATTTGTCTACCTGCTGACGCCTCGTTTCTGTTGTTTTTTTCGTCATGCCGGCTGCACGGCTGCTGTCGTTGTCGGCGTGTTGTTTGTCATGAGGTCGGAGCGCTTCTGTGCCGTTCGGCTGATGCTCAGGATGGCTCCGAGGTACATGCAGTTGATGATGGTTGACGTTCCGCCCTTACTTATGAGCGGCAGCGGCTGGCCCGTGATGGGTGCCAAGCCCACAGCCACGCACATGTTGAAGAGAGCCTGTGACACGAGCATGAGCGCCAGGCCCATGGCAAGATAGGCAGGGAAATTGTTCTCGCACCTGTTGGCTATGATGCCCGCCCTGAAGAGCAGGATGATGTAAAGCAGCGACACGAAGATGGCGCCTGGCAGGCCCATCTCCTCTATGATGATGGCATAGATAAAGTCGGAGAACGCCTGCGACAGGAAGTCGCGCTCTTCCGAGTTGCCCGGTCCCTTGCCTGTTATTCCTGACGACACGATGGCAATGTTGGCATGTGAGCGCTGCGCATCGTCGTTGATGATGTCAACCTCTTCTGGTTTCACCTCCTTGTTGTCGATGAACTTGTCGATGCGCGATTTCCATGTGTCCAGACGGTGCAGCACTCCGCTGCTTCTGCCTTTTGATTCGCCGTCTGCTGCCTTGCCTGCCTGCACGGTCTCCACCTTCTGCTTGCCTTCGGGCAGCTTCTTCTCGTCCTTGCCGAAGCACATGATCGACATGAACGCCAGGCCCACGACGAGCGCCACGATGCCGAGTAGCTTGCCTATCTGTGAGAAAGGCACGCGGCCGATGACCATCATCATGCAGATGACGAGACATAGGAGTGCTGCGGTAGACAGGTTCTCAAAGAAGATCAGGGGCACGATGAGCATGCCGATGAACAAGATATACCTGAACGCGTTCTTGTCGGCTCCACGTCCGGTCTGCATGGCACTTAGGATCTGTGCCGTGGCGAGCACATAGGTGCCCTTGGCTATCTCCGACGGCTGAAACTGTATGCCCATGATCTTGATCCATCGGTGGCCGTCGTTGACTGCTCCCATGAAGAACACGCCCACCAGGGTGGCTATGGAGATGGCCAGCATGAAGGGCAGTGCCACCTTGAAATAGCGGCACGGTATGTTCATCGTCACGATCATGCAGAACAGACCCAAGATCAGCAACCCCACATGCTTGAGCACCGGTGCCATGTAGTTGCTGTTATAGGTCAGCTGCGACGAGGCCGAGTAGACCTCGATGACGCTGATGATGCAGAGGAACAGGAACACCATCCAGATGACCTTGTCGCCTTTGAAAATGTTGTTTAAAGTCTTGTTCATGTGTCTATTTTTTCATGTCTCTTACGAGCTGCTTAAACTGTTCTCCACGGTCTTCCATGTTCTTGAACAGGTCGAAGCTGGCGCAGCAGGGACTGAGCAGCACGGTGTCGCCGGGCTTTGCCAGCTCGCGGCAGGCAGCCACACAGTCGTTCATCGAGTGGGTGTCGCGCACGGGCAGACCGAGCTGGTCGAAGAAGTTGTGGAGCTTGGTGTTGTCGGCACCGAGATAAACGAGGGCTGAGCATTTCTTCTGCACCATATCCTTAATCTCGTTATAGTCGTTGCCCTTGTCCTTGCCTCCGATGATGAGGACCGTGGGGGTTGTCATGCTCTCCAGGGCATACCAGCAAGCGTCGACGTTGGTGGCTTTCGAGTCGTTGATGTAACGCACGCCGTCTACTGTTGCCACCTTCTCCAGACGGTGCTCCACACCGGGGAAATCTTCCAGTCCGGCTGCTATGGCGTCGTGGCTGATGCCGTAGACGTTGGCAGCCAAGCCGGCAGCCAACTGGTTGTAGATGTTATGCTTTCCTGCGAGCGACAGCTCCTCACGCTTCAGCTCGAAGAGGGTGGGGGCGAGCAACTTGTACATGCCGTCGATGATGGCACCCTCGCAGCCCTCTTCCATGTTCTCGGCGAACGGCACCTGACGGGCCTTGATGTCATACTTGGGCAGTTCGCGACGGATGATGGGGTCGTCGTTCCAATAGATGAACGCATCATCTGCCGTCATGTTCTGAATGATGCGGAACTTGGCATCGACGTAGTGTTGCATGCAGAAGTCGTAACGGTCGAGGTGGTCGGGGGTGATGTTGAGCAAGATGGCGATGTCGGCCTTGAAGTTGTACATGTTGTCGAGCTGGAACGAGCTGAGCTCTATGATGTAGACTTTGTGGGGCTGCTCTGCCACCTGAAGGGCGAGCGAGTTGCCGATGTTGCCAGCCAGACCGGCGTCTATGCCTGCCTTCTTGAAGATGTGGTAGATGAGCGAGGTGGTCGTGGTCTTTCCGTTGCTGCCCGTTATGCACACCATCTTGGCGTCGGTGTAACGGCCGGCAAACTCGATCTCGCTGATGATGTTGATGCCCTTGGCCATGGCTTTCTGGATCATAGGTGCCTCCTTGGGTATGCCCGGACTCTTTATGATCTCGTCGGCAGCAAGGATGCGCTCCTCGCTGTGGTGCTTCTCCTCCCACTCTATGTTGTGGTCGTCGAGCATCTTCTTGTATTTGTCCTTTATTGCCGACATGTCGCTCACGAACACGTCGAATCCTTCTTTCTTTGCCAGCACGGCGGCACCTGCACCGCTCTCGCCAGCACCCAATATTACAATCTTTTTCATAATAGAAAGCCCCTCGTGGCCTCTCCCGTGGGGGAGGTGCTCGGGATTTATGTTTTGTTGTTTTACAATTGCTTTTGTTTCTTGGTTTCGGCCTTACCTTTCCTTCGGCTTTTCTTAAGCCTCCGGCTCTTTACAGGCTTCAGCTTTTCTCCTTTTCTTTGGCTCGGCTTTGCTTTAACATTAACCTTGGCTTCGCTTTGTCTTAACCTTAGCTTAGCCTCTAATCTCAGCTTGGCCTTAATCTTAGCTTTGCCTATAACCTTATCTTAGCCTTGGCCTTAGCTTCGTTTTTCGCTTTTCGCCTCGCCATCAGCTTTTTATCTTATCTTCAGCGTGATGATGGTCATGGCAGCCAGAATGATGGTGATGATCCAGAAGCGGATGGTGATCTTCGACTCGTGGATGGCTCCCTCGGGCTTGCGGATGAGATATTTACACTCTGGGTCGAGCTGACACTGCTGCGTGCGGAAATTGTCATGGATAGGTGTGCGCTTGAAGATGCGCTGCTTCACGCCACGGCGCTTGCCGAGCTTAAAGTAGTAGACTTGCAGAATGACGCTGAGGCTCTCAACGAAGAAGATGCCGCAGAGGATGGGGAGCATCAGCTCTTTGTGGATTATTATTGCCGACACGGCGATGATGCCGCCGATGGTCAGCGAGCCTGTGTCGCCCATGAACACCTGGGCAGGATAGGCGTTGTACCACAGGAAACCGATGAGCGAGCCGATGAAGGCGCACATGAACACCACAAGCTCCTCCGATTGCGGGATATACATGATGTTCAGGTAGTTGGCATATTCGATGTGGCTGCTCACATAAGCCAGAATGCCTATCGCCACGCCTATTATCGCCGAGTTGCCGGCACACATGCCGTCCATGCCGTCGTTGAGGTTGGCGCCGTTCGACACCGCCGTGACGACAAAGATGGTCATGATGACGAACAGAATCCAGCCTGCCGCCGTCTTGTACTTGCCGCAGAACGACATGATGCTCGAATAGTCGAGGTTATGGCCTTTGACGAACGGTATGGTGGTCTTCAGCGACTTGGTGGCTTGCGCCCTGTGCTTGATGACCATCTCCTGGCCCTGGCGCTCGATGGCGAGGTTCTCGTTCATCTTTACATCGGGCGACATCCACAGCGTGAGACCCACGATGAGGCCAATGCCCACCTGGCCGACAATCTTGTAACGGCCTTTCAGACCTTCTTTGTTGCGACGGAAAATCTTGATGTAGTCGTCCATGCCGCCGAGAAAGCCGAGCCACACGGTGGTCACAATCATGAGCAACAGGTATATGTTGCGCAGACGGCCAAGCAGGATGACGGGCAACAGGATGGCGACGATGATGATGACGCCACCCATCGAGGGCACACCAATCTTCTGCACGCCGAACGGGTCTATGCTCGCGTCGCGCTGTGTCTCGGTGATCTGCTTCTTCTTAAGAAACTTGATGAACTTTTCGCCCAGCCATGCTGAGATGACGAGGGAGAAGATGAGGGCCAGCAGCGATCGGAACGAGATGTATCCCCACATGTGGGAACCGCTGATGCCGTATTGCTCTAAGAACCGGAAGAGATAGTATAGCATTTTTTGATTTTTGAATTTTGATTTTTGAATTTTGAATTGTTGCGGCAGAGCCGCAATTTTGATTTTTGATTTTTGAATTTTGAATTTTGAATTGTTACGGCTCTGCCGCAATGTTGATTTTTGATTTTTTGATTTCAGATTTATTGTGCCGTTGGCGCAATATTGAGTGAAGATTATTGAACATCGATTATTGAACATCGATTATTGAACGTTGATTATTCAACATCGATTATTGAATATTGAAAAAAATCCCAATTCTTAATTGTTAAATTCTTCATCGGCGAAGCCGATAATTAAAAATTCAAAACTCAAAATTCAAAAATCAACATTGCGGCTCTGCCGCAACAATTCAAAATTCAAAACTCAAAATTCAAAATTAAGAACATACCTCTCTCACAACCTCGTGGTCGTCGAAGTGGTGTTTCACGCCTTTCACGTCTTGGTAGTTCTCATGGCCCTTGCCAGCTATGAGCACCACGTCGCCCTTCTGTGCCATCATGCAGGCTGTGCGGATGGCCTCGCGGCGGTCGACGATAGAGATGACCTTCTTCATCTGCTGGGCGTTAAGGCCGGCGAGCATGTCGTTGATGATGTCTTGGGGCTCCTCGAAGCGTGGGTTGTCGGATGTTATGATCACCTTGTCGCTCTGCTTCACGGCCTCCTGTGCCATGAGCGGACGCTTGCCCTTGTCGCGGTTGCCGCCTGCTCCGCAAACGGTGATGACCTGTCCCTTGCCGTTGAGCACCTCATGGATGGCGTTGAGCACGTTCTCCAGAGCGTCGGGCGTGTGGGCGTAGTCGATGACGGCGGTGAATCCTCCAGGGGTCTGTATGGGGTCCAGTCGGCCGTTAACGCTGTGCAGCGTGCTCATGACCACGAGCACGTCCTCTGGCTTCTTGCCCAACATCACGGCAGCGCCGTAGACAGCCAACAGGTTGCTGACGTTAAACTTGCCGATGAAGTTGACGCCCACCTCATGTCCGTCGATGTCGAGATACATTCCTTCGAAATGACACTCAATGATCTTGCCTTTGAAGTCGGCCATAGAGCGGGTAGAGTAGGTCTTCACCGTGGCTTTGGTGTTCTGCACCATCACCATGCCGTTCTTGTCGTCGGCGTTGGTTATGGCGAACGCTGTCTTGGGCAGACCGTCGAAGAACGCCTTCTTTGCGTTGCGGTAGTTCTCGAACGTCTTGTGGTAGTCGAGGTGGTCGCGTGTGAGGTTGGTGAAGATGCCGCCCGTGAAGGTCAGTCCGCCGATGCGCTTCTGTGCTATGGCGTGTGATGAGCACTCCATGAAAGCATACTCACACTTAGCCTCGACCATCTTTGCCAACAGCGCGTTCAGCTCTATTGGGTCGGGTGTGGTGTGGTCAGCGGGTATGGCCTCGTCCACCACATAATTGCACACGGTAGAGAGCAGACCACACTTGTGGCCCATGCGCGAGAACATGTTATATAATAAGGTGGCGATGGTCGTTTTGCCGTTCGTGCCTGTAACGCCCACCAACTTCAGTTTTGTCGACGGGTCACCGTAGAACATGGTGGCGACCTTTCCCACGGCGTCTTCTGTCGATGCCACCTGCACATAGGTCACACCGTCAGCAAGGGCTGCGGGCATGTCTTCACAGAGCACGGCCTTTGCGCCAAGCTCTATCGCTTTGTCAATAAACTTGTGTCCGTCGACCTGTGTGCCTTTCATGGCAACGAACAGGTGGCCTGACTTTATGCGGCGTGAGTCGATGTTCACTCCCGTAATGTCAACGTCAGTGGAACCGACCACTTGTGTCGGTTTGATGTTTTTGAGCAATTGTGATAATACCATATTCTTATTTTTTTTAGCTCCTCCCCATCGCTTCCTTTATAATCATTTCCTTTATGAAAGAAAGATGGTCCTTTATAAGGATTATGCTTCTTTATAAGGATGATAGTCCTTTAAAAGAATGATGGTTTGGCGAAACTGTTTATTTCTTCTTTTCTTTTTCCTTTCTTATGAGGGCAGTGCCTACACCTTTTTAATATATAAGGCTTGGCTTGCACCTTTTATATATAAGCTTGCGCTTTGTTGCCAAAGGTGTTTTCTTTATCGAAGGTTGAGCGTACACCATTGGCCCTTTCTTATGTGCGTTCCCGGTGCTATGCTCTGCTTCTCCACTTTTCCTCGTCCGTAGAGCTTGGTACGCACGCCTCTGCTCTCAATGAGAAACACGGCATCGCGTGCTCCCATGCCCGTGACATCGGGCATCTGTCCGCGTGCTGCTATCTTTTCACGCTCCAAGGCAATGTGTCCGTTGCCGTTTACCGCCTTGCCCCATATAGGGTTGCCGTTGGCGTAAGAGCCGTTCCAGTCGGGGCGCGGGTTGTATCCAAGCTGGCTGAGCACATAGTCGGCAGCCAGAATGTTGCCGCTCTTCACCTCGGGCTGAACGACCGATGTCTCGTCGCGGGCGTCCTTGATGTCGAGCTTCAGGCTCTGTGCCATCACGCCCTCGGCAATGTCGTGGAACACCTTGCCGCTCATGCCGCCTCCCGAGGCGGGCAGACCGCGCTTCTGTATGCAGACGATGCAGCTGTAGCGTGGGTTGTCGGCAGGGAAGAAACCAGCGAAACTGAGCAGGTAGCTCACGCCGCCCGACTTGTATCCGCCCTTGCCTTGCGACACCTGTGCCGTGCCGGTCTTTCCTGCCACCTTAAACGATGGCGAGCCAGCCTTCTTGCCAAGACCGCGGCTCACGACGTGCTCAAGGATGGTCTGTATCTCACCAAGCGTCTTCTTCTTGCAGATGCTCTGGCGCAGAACCACGGTGGGATATTCTTTTACCACCTTTCCGTCTTTCATCGCTGCCTTCACAAAGCGCGGCTGCACCATCTTGCCGTTGTTGGCGATGGCGTTGTAGAAGGTAAGGGTGCTGATGGGCGGCACCTGTGTCTCGTAGCCAATGCTCATCCAGGGCAGCGTGGTCTTGCTCCAGTTGACGTACTGCTTTCCGCGCTTGTCGAGCTGCGGGAAGCGCACCTTTGCCGGTGACGAACCGTAGAAGGGCAGGTGCAGGTCGTCGGTGAGGCCCAGACGGTGTATGCCCTCCACAAACTTGGTGGGGTAGTTGCGGTAGTGGTCGTCGATAATTCTGCTGACGCCGATGTTGGAACTCACCATGAGTGTCTGTGGCAAGGTGAGCATGCCGTAGCCGCCGCGTCGCCAGTTGTGGTCACGCATCTCACGGCCATACATGGGCCACACGCCACCTGCTGTGTTTACGCGGTAGGTGGTGTCGACCACGCCGTCGTCGAGCGCAACCATTATGCTTGCTGTCTTGAACACCGAGCCCGGCTCCATGAGGTTGCTCACGGCGCGGTTCTGTCGCTCGCGATACTGTCCGTCGCCACATTTCTCCATGTTCACGATGGCTTTCACATCGCCTGTCTTCACCTCCATGACGATGGCCACACCCCAGTTGCCGTTGACGTCGGGCTCGCGTAGCTCCTGCAGCAGTGCTCGCTCGGCGAGGTCCTGTATGCCAACATCGATGGTTGTCACGATGTCGGCGCCGTCGACGGCTGGCTCGTCAATGATGTCGAGGAACGAGCGCAGCACCTTGCGGCGGTGCTTTATGCCTTTCTTTCCGCGCAGCACCGAGTCGTAATATTGCTCCAGACCGCAACGTGCCGTGTCCTTGCCTTTGTACATGTCGCCCAGTGTGCGCTCGGCGAGAGAGCCATAGGCATGCTTTCGCGCGTTGTTGTCTTCGGTGTAGAATCCGCTCTTGTATTTGTTGCCTATGTTGAAGATAGGCAGCAGGCGCACGTCGGCATAGGTGTTATAGTTGACACGCGCCGGCCAGATCTGCCAGTGGCGGCTCATCTTCTTGCGTCCCTCCTCCAGATGCTCTTTAAACTTCGCCGCGGGCATCTCCGGGAAGATGGCGTTCAGGCCGGCGGCTATAGAGTCGACCTTCTTTGGCCACAGCGTGTCCGTCTTTGAGTCGTGCATGGCCTGGAAGTCGATGAACAGCTTATATTCGGGCAGTGACGACACCATGAGCTGTCCGTCGCAACTGAGAATGTTGCCTCGTGCGGGCTGAATGGGCAGACTGTCAAACTTGACGCGCTTGGCCACCGCCATCCAGTAGTCGCGCTGTGCGGTCATCATGTATGTTGCCTTTCCGAGCATGACCAATGTGGCTAACGTTATGACGATGGCCAAGCAGCTGAAACGCTGTGGGGTTTTTTTATGATCAAACTTACTGCTACTCACTTTTTTTTCAACTTTAAAATTCCTTTTCTTTGTCCTAATTGGTAACTCAGCGTTGTCTTTATTCCTCCTTCGGCACCGTTATGATGTATGGCGGTTGCGAGGCGATGTGGAGCGTGCTGTCCTGACAGGCCCTTAGCATGTCGAGCACACGGCTCTCGCGGCTCTTCTCTGTCAGCTCGCTGGTGCTTGAAAGCGCTCTGAACTTAGCGTCTGTCAGCTCCTTCGTCAGCTTGTTTATCTTCACGAGATTGCGTTGGCAGGCGTAACGGTTGGAGATGTAGATGAAGACGAAGAACGTGATGAGGAAGAACACGCCAATCTGGTTTCTCACAACCTTGGCGTTGAGCATGTCGCCGTTGATGATGCTCCTCAGGTTTGTTGCCGCGTTGGGCTTGCTGTCGCCCTCGGTGGCACGCTCCTTCACCATCTCGGCAAACGACTTCAGCGGTCCTGTCTCGTTGTCGTCGTCTTGTGGTTTGTCGCTGTCTTGTGGCTTGTTGCCGTCCTTCTCTTTCTTTGGATCAGCTGGCTTTTGGGCGTTAGAGTCATGGCTCTTGCTGTCATGGCCCTTGCTGTTGTCACGGTCTTTGCTTGCAGAGCTTGCGCCGCCGCTTGTTCCAGCACCGCCTTTAGCGTCAGCGCCGCCGCTCGTTACAGCGTTGTCATTTGCCGTTTTGCTCTGCTGTCCCTCTTCAGGTGCGGGGTCGTCATATCCGGCCATGGCGGCTTTCAGCAGAGCCTCCAGCTGTTTGTCGTGTTGTTTGTTGTCTTTGTGTGGTGTCATTTTTTTTCTGCTATTCTAAGTTTCGCGCTTCTGCTGCGTGGGTTTCTTTGTTGTTCGTCCTCAGAAGGAACGATAACCTTGTTGTTGACCAAGGTGAACGGCGAGTTTGTGCGCCCGAAGAAGTCTTGTTCTGTCTTGCCCTCCGCGTTGCCTGTCTTCATGACGTTCTTCACGATGCGGTCTTCGAGCGAGTGGTATGTTATGACGCTCAGTCGGCCGCCAGGCGCCAACAGTTCGGTGGCGGCAGCGAGCATCTGCTTCAGCGCCGTCATCTCGTGGTTCACTTCTATGCGCAACGCCTGAAAGAGCTTTGCCATCTCCTTCTTCTCGCGTTCGCGGCGGAAGAGCGGCTCCACGGCTTTCATAAACTGCTGCGTGGTGGCTATGGGCTCTGCTGTGCGTGCCTTGGCGAGCGCGGCAGCTATGCGTCGCGAGTTTTTCAGTTCGCCGTAGAGATAGAACACGTCGGCAAGCTGCTCCTCGCTGTATGTGTTGACGATGTCGGCGGCTGTCTTGCCGGCGCGTTTGTTCATGCGCATGTCGAGGGGAGCGTCGAAGCGGAAAGAGAATCCGCGTTCGGCATCGTCAAAATGGTGTGACGACACGCCGAGGTCGGCGAGCAACCCGTCAATGTGGTCGATGTCATAATAGCGCATCCAGTTTTTCAGATACCTGAAATTGCTGCGCACGAAGGTGAAGCCGTCGCATCCCTCGGGCACATTGCGCTCTGCGTCGGCATCCTGGTCAAAACTGAAGAGGCGTGCCGTGGGGTCTAAGCGTCGCAGGATCTCGCGCGAGTGGCCACCGCCGCCAAAGGTGACGTCCACATACACGCCACCGGGCTTCAGACACAGAGCGTCGATGCTTTCGTTAAGGAGCACTGGCACATGATAGCCGTCGGCTGTAACAATTTTTTCGGTATCTTTGTTTGTCATTTTTTTTCGTTGTTGTCGGTTTTCATTACTGCCTGTATGGCCTTCGCAAACTCGTCGGGCTGCATGAACGGTTTGTCTGTGCCGTCATAGGGCCACAGCTCAATGCAGTCGTCCATGCCTATGACCTTGACGCTTCGCTCTATGCCCGTCATCTGCTGGTAACGGCGCGGTATGAGGATGCGGCCCATCGAGTCGGGCTGCTGCACCTCCACGTCTGCCACAAACTGTCGGAACATCATCTGCTGTTGCGGGTCCCAGCGGTTCAGGCGTGATCGCATGGTGTCGACGAGGCATGACCATGTGCTCTCGGGGTAGATCACGAGACAAGGCTGAAAATCGTCCTTGCGCAGCACCACACGTTCCTCGCCCAGTTCTTGCAGAACTTTGCGGAACACGGCGGGCACTATTGTGCGCCCTTTGGTGTCTACTTTGGCTTCTATCGTACCTATAAATCTCATGCGTACCTTAATAAGAGCAATTAGTGCCCAAAGTTACATAAAATCCTCCACTTTCTGCCACTTTTCACCACAAATTTTGTTTTATACTTCAATTTTCTGATTTTGCTCTGTCCGTGCGTCAGAAAAGTCTTTGGCTTCTCTTTGCTCACATTGTGCCTCAAAACGTTACAAAGGCAATAAAAAAGCATATTTTTTCTTGATTTTCTACAATATTAGAAAAAGAAATGTTATTTTTGCATCACATTTACACAAACATGAGCGAATCAGTAGAGAAAACCATAGATATAGACAAAATTTTGGCTGGCAAGATGGGCGCAAAGGTCAAGTATGTGCCGCGCTTTCTTGTGAAATGGCTAAAGCACATCATCCATCAAGATGAGGTGAACCGCTTCCTGTGGGAGAGCCGCAACTTGTCGGGCACAGAGTGGCTCAGCGAGTGTGTGCGCTATCTTAAGATGGACGTTGAGATTGTGGGTGAGGAGAACCTGCCCGACAAGAACGACGGCCGCCTTTACACCTTCGTGTCGAACCACCCGTTGGGAGGACAGGATGGCGTGTGTCTCGGCTCCATCATCGGACGCCACTATGACGGTCGTTTCCGCTACCTCGTCAACGACCTGTTGCTCAACCTGCCAGGCCTCAAGCCTGTGAGCATCGGCATCAACAAGACGGGGCGCAACAGTCGCGACTTCCCGCGCATGGTTGAGGCAGGTTTCAAGAGCGACTGCCACATGCTCATGTTTCCCGCCGGTCTGAACAGCCGTAAGCAGAAAGACGGGTCCATTCACGACATTCCGTGGAAGAAGACGTTTGTGTCGAAAAGTGTTGAGTGTCAGCGCGATGTGGTGCCTATCCACTTCAGCGGCAGCAACTCGAAACGCTTCTATCGCATAGCCGCTTTCAGCGACCGTTTCCTGCCGTTCAACCTCGCCATGATGTTTCTCGTTGACGAGATGTACCGTAACGTCGGAAAACATTTCACCATTCATATCGGAAAGCCCATTCCCTGGCAGACCTTCGACAAGAGTCGCACGGCGCAGCAGTGGGCACAGTGGGTGGAGGACCGCGTGTATGATTTGCCAAGGGAGAACAGCAAGTCTGAAAAACAATAATTTTACAGCATAGACATAAAATCGGAAAAATATACTGGATTTTTTGAAAACCATAAGAGAAAACAGAGAGATGGAAGAGCCAATAATCGAACCAGTGAGTAAGGAGCTGCTTAAGAGTGAACTGACGCCCGAACGGCAACTGCGAATGACCAACAAGAGTCATAACGAGATTTATGTGGTGACCGCCCACAACGCGCCCAACGTGATGCGCGAGATTGGACGTCTTCGCGAGATCGCTTTCCGCGAGGCGGGAGGCGGCACAGGCAAGTCGATGGACATCGACGAGTTCGACACATGCGACAACTGCTACAAGCAGCTCATCGTGTGGAACCCTGAGGCAGAGGAGATTATCGGAGGCTACCGTTACCTCTTAGGCACCGACTGGGAGATGGACGCCAACGGTCAGCCCAAGCTGGCAACAAGCCACATGTTCCATTTTTCTGACAAGTTTCTGACCGACTACATGCCCTACACCATTGAGCTTGGACGTTCGTTCGTGTCGTTGCCCTATCAGAGTTCGCGCATGGGCGCCAAGAGCCTGTTCGCCCTCGACAACCTGTGGGACGGCTTGGGAGCGCTCACCGTCATCAAGCCTAACGTCAAATATTTCTTCGGAAAGATGACGATGTATCCTTCTTACATTCGTCGTGGTCGCGACATGATTCTCTATTTCCTTAAGAAACATTTTGATGACAAGGAAAACCTTGTCATTCCTCTCAAGCCTCTTAAGATAGAGACTCCCGAGGAGGAGCTGCGCGAACTGTTCTGTGAGGACAGCTTCAAGGACGATTATCGCATCCTTAACCGCGAGGTGCGCAAGCTGGGTTATAACATACCGCCGTTGGTGAACGCCTACATGGGTCTCTCACCCACGATGAAGCTCTTCGGCACCGCCATCAACTATGGGTTTGGTGACGTCGAGGAGACGGGCATCCTCATCGCTGTCGACGAGATTCTCGACGAGAAGCGTGTGCGACATATCGACTCGTTCATCAATGAACACCCTGAGGCTCTGAAAATTACGAGTGGGGCGAATAATGTTATTTACAAGGAAAAAGAGTAAAAAGGCATAACAGGAAATATAACCTTCTGTTCATGAAATGGCCGCAGCTGTTCAAAGTTGCGGCCATTTTTCTGTTTATGGCATAACTGTTTGGCGCTATCTGTTTTATAGGCTATCTTTGCAGAAAATAACTTGCCTCTTTTTTAATTTGTAAAGCAGAAATAAAAAATCCTAAAAAACACAATTCTATGACATTTAAAAGATTAGCTTCGGCCATTGCTCTCGTTGCCATGATGCTGGCATCAACAGGCAAGGCCAATGGGCAAACTCCGCGACCAGAGTATCCGCGTCCGCAGTTTGAACGCTCAGTGTGGATGAACCTCAACGGAACATGGACTTATTCTTTCGATTTCGGCAAGACCGGGGAACAGAAGGGCTGGAAGGACTCAAAGGGCTTTGACGGCCACATAACAGTGCCCTTCTGTCCAGAAAGTTCGCTCTCGGGCGTACACCACACCGACTTCATCAACAGCATCTGGTATCAGCGTCAACTTAATGTCCCGGCAGCTTGGAGCGGAAAGAAAATAATGCTTAACTTCGGGGCTGTTGATTATGAGGCCCACATCTATGTGGACGGACAGCTCGCCATGCAGCACAAAGGCACAGGATCATCCTTTAGCTGCGACATCACACGCTTCGTAAAGCCAGGTCACACCCATAACCTTGTGGTTCAGGTGAATGACAACCTTCGTAGCGGCATGCAGCCTGGCGGCAAGCAGTGTTTTAACCTCCACTCAGAGGGATGTATGTACACTCGCGTCACAGGTATCTGGCAGACGGTGTGGATGGAAGCCGTTGATGAGGAGGCCCTAAAGAGCGTGTTTGCCACGCCCGACATTGACCAACAGCAGCTTGTCATACGCCCACAGTTCTATGGCCAGAACGCTGCCAATAAACTCGTTGTCACGTTGTATGACGGCAAGAAGGAGGTGGCGCGTAAGAGTGTGCCGTGTGGCGATGGCTCCGTGGTGGTGCTGCCAGTCAAGGGCATGAAGCTGTGGAGCCCGGAGAGTCCTTTCCTTTATGGCCTCAAATATCAGGTGGTGAAAGACGGCAAGGTCGTTGACGAAGTCAGCTCGTATGCTGGCATGCGCAAGGTGCATCTTCAGGACGGCTATTTCTATCTCAACAACAAACCTTACTATCAACGTCTTGTGCTCGACCAAGGCTATTATCCCGACGGCATCTGGACAGCTCCCTCAGACGAGGCTCTGAAGAAGGACATAGAGATGTCAAAGGCTGTTGGCTTTAACGGGGCACGCCTTCACCAGAAGAGCTTTGAGGAGCGCTACTATTATTGGGCCGACAAGCTCGGCTACTTGACATGGGGCGAGAGCGCTAGTTGGGGACTGAACATCAACAACGAGGAAGCTTGCCGCAACTTCATATCAGAGTGGGCTGAGCTGGTGGAGCGTGACCGAAACCACCCGTCGCTTGTTACATGGACACCGCTCAACGAAACATGGAACGCTGAGAACACTGGCGTCTACACGCGCTTTGTGCAGAACCTCTATGACATGACAAAGGCCATTGACGGCACACGCCCTGTAAACGATGCCAGTGGCGACTCGCATATAAAAACCGACATATGGAGCGTGCACAACTATTGCCGTACGCCTGAGGAGTTTAAACGCGATTTTGCCCTTGAGCCTGGTAAAGAGCCATACCGCAACATGCGCGGCGACCATTGGCAGTGGCTCGCTAAGTATGAGGGCCAGCCTTACATGCTCGACGAGTGGGGCGGTCTGGGCTATGTGGTGCCTGAGAAACGCCATGGCAACGACACATGGGGCTACGGTGGCATGATTAAGGATGCCGAGGAGTTCTACCGCATACTTCGCAGTGAGGTGGAGTCAATCAAGGCATTAAAGCATATCACAGGTTTCTGTTACACGCAGATTACGGATGTGGAGCAAGAGCAAAATGGCATCTATAACTATGACCGCACCCCTAAGTTCGACACAAACCGCATTAAGGAGATTTTCGAACTCATTCCTTCAAACATTGAGGAGAATAAAAAGTAAAAAGGCTTTTTAAAGGTAAAAAAGTAAAAAGGTAAAAAGGTAAAAAAGGGCTGACGCCGTTGGAAGAGAAAAGCGTCAGCCCTTTTTTACCTTTTTACTTTTAAACAGCGTTCATGACGAGCCACGTCAGATAAGCAAGGTAGACGATGGTGAGCACAGCACCTTCCCAACGCTTCACCTTATAGGTTGTGCGGCAGAAGAACCACATGAGCAGCATGCTGGCGAGCATCATGATGAGGTCGAGCGTGGTTATGCCGGCTATGTGCATGGGCTTAACGAGGCCCGTTATGCCGATGATCATGAGGATGTTAAACACGTTGGAGCCTATCACGTTGCCTATGGCTATGTCGCTGTTGCCCTTCTTTGCCGACACCATACTGGTGGCGAGTTCTGGCAGCGAGGTGCCACCTGCCACGATGGTCAAGCCAATCACAGCATCCGACACACCGAGACTGGAGGCCACGAACGAGGCGTTGTCAACAAACATATTGGAGCCGGCGATGAGGCACAACAGACCGACAACGAGCATTACGACCGCTTTAAGCATCGACGTTCCTGACGCTTGTGATGCTTCAGATGAAGATGCTTCATGAGCTGAGGCCTGAGATGAAGATGCTTTAGGAGCTGAGGCCTGAGATGAAGATGCTTCAGAAATAGCTGTTGCCGTTGCTGCGCCATTTGTCGCCACGGCTGCTGCGTGTTCCTCTGTTGTCTTTGCATATTTAAGCGTCACAAACATGAAGAGGCAGAAGCCAGCGAAGAGCACGGCGGCATCAACTCTTCCTATTGCTCCGTCGAGGCAGAAGAGGAGCATAAGCAGAGATGCCACCACAGCAAACGGGATGTCGCGTTTCACGCTCGACCGTTTCACCATGATGGGTGCCACCAGGGCAGAGCAGCCCACAATGAGCAGCGTGTTGAGGGTGTTTGAGCCCACCACGTTACCCACGGCAAGGTCGGGCGTGCCTTTCAGTGCCGACACCATGCTCACGCAAAATTCAGGCATCGATGTGCCCATGGCCACGATGGTCAGTCCGATGACCATCTGACTGACACCGAAGCGTGTCGCGATGTTCACCGCACCATCGGTAAGCCAGTCGGCTCCTTTCAATACGATAATCACTCCAAGCACCAACAGCACGATGTTTATCGCCATGCTGTCGGTGCACATTGTTTGTAAAAGTTGTGTTGTCATAAAAATAAAAATGTTATACGATCGGCAGCGAGGTGCCATTGATCTTTTGGTAGAAGTCGAGGGCGAAGATGTCGGTCATGCCGCTAATGAAGTCGATGACCGCCATGATGCGCGTCTCAAGGTCCTCGCTCTCGATGTCATACTGGCTACTGAAACGGCGGATGAGCTGTTTCGAGTGGTAGTTGTCGGGACGGCAGGCAGCGTCGACAAGCGTTTCCATGAGCGTCTCCATGATCTTGTAACCGCTCAGCTCCACATCGAGCACCGGCTTACTGTTGTATATCTTCCTCACGCTCAGCTTCTGACAGCGGCGGTAGGCATCGCGCACCTCAGGCGTTATGTGGTCGATGAGGCTACCCTCGAACGTGCCGTCCAGAATCTCCTCTTCGTGGTCGCAGAACGCCTTGGCACACTCGTTCTCCAGCTTGCCAATGACGCATGCACGCATATACACAATCTCCTCGTTCTCATCGCTCACGCCCTCATCCTTGGCACGCTGCTGAATGTTTCGGCGCGTCTCCTCGTCGAAGAACGACAGAAACAGGTCGGCGGTCTCTTCGTAGCTAAGAATCTTCAGCTTGTGCGAGTCCTCGATGTCCATGATCTCATAGCATATGTCGTCGGCAGCCTCCACCAGATAAACCAGCGGGTGACGGGCGTAGCGCAGCGGCTCACCCTCGGCAGAGAGACGGCGTATGCCCAGTTCCGTGGCAATGCGCACAAAGCTCTCGCGCTCCGTGCAGAAGAAACCAAACTTGCCGTGCGTGCCTGCCCAGTGGCTCTCGAACGGATATTTCACGATGCTCGCCAGCATGGCGTAGGTCATCACGAATCCACCCTCGCGGCGCCCGTGAAAACGGTGCGTGAGCAGACGGAAGGCGTTGGCGTTGCCCTCAAAGTGTATGAGGTCGTTCCAGAAGTCGGGCGACAGGTGTGTCTGCAGCTTTCGGCCCGCCCCCTCGCGGAAGAACGCCTGTATGGCCTTCTCACCACTGTGTCCGAACGGCGGGTTGCCCATGTCGTGTGCCAGACAGGCCGTGCTCACAATGGTGCCGAGCTCCTCAAACAGCGTTCCCGCCAACTCGGGGCGTCGCTGCTTTATCACGCGGGCTGTGTCGTTGCCTAACGACATGCCCACGCTCGCCACTTCCAGCGAGTGGGTGAGGCGGTTATGCACAAAGATGCTGCCCGGCAGCGGAAACACCTGCGTCTTGTTCTGCATGCGGCGGAAGGGCGCCGAGAAGATCAAGCGGTCATAGTCGCGCTTAAACTCGGAGCGGTCGTCATGGCGCAGGCGGTGACGTTCCTCCTGTCCAAACCGTTTGTTAGATATGAGCTGGTTCCATTTCATAGCGGCAAAGTTAATAAAAAAATGAGAAACGACCCATAAAAAATAAAAATGTAACAAAACAATCTCCTTATATGCCTTGAAAACAACGTCTTGATCTTTCTTGTCCTTAACCTTAATCTTAATCTTCCTTGTCCTTAACCTTCATCTTCTTCATTTCCTTTCTCCTCATCTTCTCAATCTTTAAATTTCTTTTCCCTGTCCTCATCTTCTTTGTTGTTTCTTTATAAAACTTGCGCAAATATATCTAAAAACACCCGTTAGCGCAGATTATCCGTTTTTAAACTTGCGCAAATATGTCTAAAAACACCCGTTAGCGCAATTTATTTATTTTAAAACTTGCGCAAACGCATGTTTTTGACTATATTTGCGCAGGTAATAATAAAAAACACTCTATTATGAATCAAAAACTGATAGGAAGAGAACAGGAACTTGGTGCTCTGAACAGATACTTCACTTCTGGACAGTCAGAGTTTATTGCTGTGTACGGTAGACGCCGAGTGGGTAAGACCTTTCTCATACGCAAGAGCGTGGACGACCAGTTTGCGTTCTTTATGACAGGTGTGCATGGGGCTTCAAAAACAGACCAGTTGCTCAACTTCAGCATAGCGTTACAAAAATATTCCAATGCGCCGTCTATCAGCATACAACGTAACTGGTTGCTCGCGTTTCATGCGCTTGCCACATATCTTGAGACGCTACCTGAAGGCAACAAGTATGTGTTCATTGACGAGTTGCCGTGGATGGATACTCCACGCTCGGGCTTTATAGCTGCTCTTGAAAACTTCTGGAACAGTTGGGCTGTGTTGCGCAACGACATAAAACTTATTGTCTGTGGTTCGGCCACATCATGGATGATAAACAACCTTATTCACAACCGAGGAGGGCTGCATAACCGTCTAACTCACCACATTAAGGTCAATCCGTTCTCTCTGCGCGAATGTGAGAACTATTTTTCCGCTTACAATTTCGGCTATAGTCGCAAGCAAATAGCTGAATGTTACATGGTTATGGGCGGAATACCCTATTACATGTCTATGCTTGACCGTTCGCTCAGTCTTGCCCAGAACATCGACAATCTTTTTTTTGCAGACAATGCCGAACTTGCCAACGAGTTTGAAGACCTTTATAGGGCGTTGTTCCGCAAGTCGGCAGCACATGTTGCTGTGGTCACAGCTCTTGCCACAAAGGAAATAGGCATGACACGTCAGGAGCTTGTCAGCGCTACCGATGTTACAGACAACGGCCTCTTCTCTACCGTTCTTGAGGAGCTGCAACAATGTGGCTTCATACGCGCTTATGAGCCTTTCTCCAATGGAAAGTCTGTAGCTTTACAACGTCAAAGTAGAGACACGCTGTTCCAACTCGTCGATTTCTACACGCTGTTCTACTTTAAATTTATCAGAAACAACCGCTACCGCGACTCTCATTTCTGGTCCGCGTCGCTTAACAGTCCGATGCACAACACCTGGGCCGGACTGTCGTTTGAGATGTTGTGTCTCAGTCATGTTGAAACGATAAAGCAGGTTCTTGGAATATCGGGCATACAGACTCTTGTGTGTTCATGGCGTAGCTCTGAAATGGCAGGCAACGGCGTACAAATAGACTTGCTTATAGACAGAAAAGATGAAACCGTGAACCTGTGCGAAATAAAATTTTGTAATGACGAATACGCCATCGACAACGATTACGAGCAACGCCTCCTTCGTAAGGTCAACACGTTCATCGCTGAGACGAAGACAAAGAAAACGGTCATTCTCACCATGATAACAACTTTTGGCATAAAAGAGAACAAACACAGCGACATCGTGCAGAAGCGCATTGTGCTTGATGACCTGTTCGGTGGCTTTTTTGTTTAAATGCCCAAACCATCATCCCCTTCAACCATTTTTAGCACAAAAAATGAAGCAATGTGGATAATAATCAGTATTTTTGCATCTTAAATACGCAAGAAAAAATTTGACAATGACAGATATTACCGAAGTGAAAGTAATCAACCGCAGCCATCACCCCCTGCCACAGTATGCAACGCCGCTAAGCGCCGGCATGGATCTGCGTGCCAACATCGACGCGCCCGTAACCCTTCGCCCGCTTGAGCGCTGCCTCATACCCACAGGCCTCTTCATGGCGCTGCCTCCAGGCTATGAGGCACAGGTGCGCCCGCGCAGCGGACTGGCTCTGAAGAAGGGCATCACCGTGCTCAACTCGCCTGGCACCATCGATGCCGACTATCGTGGCGAACTGATGGTTCTGCTGGTGAACCTCTCGTCAGACAATTTTGTGGTTAACGACGGCGAGCGCATTGCCCAGATGGTGGTGGCACGCCATGCACAGGTGCAGTTTGTCCCCGTCACAGAGCTCGACAGCACCGAGCGCGGCGAGGGAGGCTACGGCCACACGGGAGTAAAATGAACCCCATAACACATCCGACAATGCGACATATCCATTTCAACCATACACCCCTGGTCTTTGTGGCCCTGATCATGGCCTTGGTCTTCGGACCAGCGCTGGCAGGCAACCTGCCTTTCATGAAGGACAACCACAAGGACAAAAAGACCGCCATTTTTGAGGCAAAGGAGCAGGACAATACCTGCGCCTTTGCCGATAGCCTCTCGCGCAACGACAGCCGACGCTACGACTATTTCTTCCTTGAGGCCGTGCGACAGCAGAACGCGGGCAATCTTGATGCCGCCTTCGACCTGCTGAACCATTGCATAAGCATAAACCCCAAGGCGGCGGAGGCCTATTATCTCGCAGCGCTCTATTATTCGGAGCTCAACAACGACACCATGGCGCTCAACTATCTGCAGAAGGCAGCAACGCTCAGTCCGGCCAACGACACATACCAAGAGCAGGTGGCGCAATATTTTATAGGAACCAACAGCTACGCCAAGGCCATTGAAGCCTACGAGCGTCTATATAAGCACCACCGCGACCGTAGCGACATCCTCAGCGTGCTCGCACAGCTCTACCGTCACGAGAAAGACTATGACAACATGCTGCGCTGCCTGGAGCTGATGGAGGAGGTCGACGGCTCCAGCGAGGAGCTGACGCTGGCAAAGATGAACGTCTATGAGCTGAAGGGCGACAGAAAGATGGCATACAAGCAGCTGCGCTCGCTCGTCGACAGCCACCCCAACGAGCCCAACTATAAGGTCATGCTCGGCAACTGGCTCCTCCAGAACGACCGTAAGAACGATGCCTACAAGCTGTTCACGGCTGCCGTGGAGGCAGACCCCGAGAGCGAGTATGCCCTCACGTCGCTTTACGACTATTACAGACAAGCGGGCCGCGACTCGCTCGCCACACAGCTGCGCGACCGCATATTGCTCAGCGCAAAGACCAATATAAAAACCAAGACATCGATGGTCAAGCAGGTCATCGATGAGAACGAGGCTCAAGGCGGCGACAGCACACAGGTGCTCGCCCTCCTCGACAGGATGGAGCAAGCCTCTCCCAAGGACGCTAACGTGGCGATGCTCCGTGCGGTGTATATGGAGCTGAAGAAGATGCCCGACTCTACGGTGTGTCACGCCCTGCAGAAGGTCATCGACATCTCGCCCGACAACGCCTCGGCACGTCTGCAACTGTTGCAGAAGCTCTGGCCCATGGAGCGCTGGGACGACATCATTGCCGCTTCCTCACAGGCCATACAGTATATCCCCGACGAGATGGCGTTCTACTATTTTCTCGGTCTGGCCCACTACCAGAAGGATGAGAGCGACGCTGCCCTCGATGCCTTCCGCCGTGGCGTGGGCGAGATAACGCAGGAGAGCAATCCCGAGTTTGTGTCCGACTTCTACGCGCTCATGGGCGACATCCTCTACACCAAGGGTCAGGAGAAGGAGGCGTTTGCTGCCTACGACAGTTGTCTGCAATGGAAGAGCGACAACATATCGTGCCTCAACAACTATGCCTACTATCTGAGCGAGAAGAACCTCAACCTCACCAAGGCAGAGGAGATGAGCTACCGCACGGTAAAGGCCGAGCCCGACAACGCCACCTACCTCGACACCTACGCCTGGATCTTGTATCAGCAGAAACGTTATGCCGAGGCAAAGATCTACATAGACCAGGCGGTGAAGAACGACACCGACACGGTGCACGTCACGCCTGTGGTCATTGACCATGCGGGAGAGATATACATGAAGCTTGGCGACCCCGACCGTGCCGTCAGCTTCTGGCAGCTGGCCATATCGCGAGGTGGCGACAAGGCTCTGTTTGAACGAAAAATTAAAAAGGCAAAGAAATGAAAACAAAATCTATAGTCATGGCAGCAGCCTTCGCTGCTCCTTTGCTGCTCGGCTCCTGCGCCTCAAAGAAGGCTGTGGCCGACGGCACCGCAACACCCTCAACCTCGTCGAAGCACAACGCCAAGACCGAGGCGGACGACGACAACACCGTCACGACCATGGCGTTCCTGCAAAAGGTCAACGACAACCAGGTCTATGCCAACGACATCGTGGGCAACATCAGCTTCAACCTCACGGCTGGAAGCAAGGACATCACCGTGCCGGGAGCGCTGCGCATGCGCAAGGACAAGGTCATCCGTCTGCAACTCTTCATACCCATCCTCGGAACAGAGGTGGGCCGACTGGAGTTTACGCCCGACTATGTGCTCGTCATTGACCGCCTGCACAAGGAATATGTGAAGGCCGACTATTCGCAAGTCGACTTCCTCCGCCAGAACGGCATCACCTTCTACAGCCTTCAGTCGCTCTTCTGGAACCAGCTCTTTGTGCCGGGAGAGAAGAAGGTCGGTCAGGGACAGCTCAAGAAGTTTGACGCCGCGCTCGGCGGCACCACACCACAGGTCACGGTGACGCAAAACAGCGGACGCATGCAGATGGCATGGCAGGCCGACCGCCAGACAGGCCGCATAAACGAGGCCAACATCTTGTACCGCAGTCAGGCTCACGGCGAGTCGACGCTCAACTGGAAATATTCTTCGTTTAAGGCCGTGGGCGTGAAGCAGTTTCCGGCACAGCAGGTCTTCAAGTTTTCCACAACAGCCTCCAACAAGGTGCCGCCCGTGCAGGTGAGCATCAGGATGAACGACGTCAAGACATCGTCCAACTGGGATGCCCTCACGGAGGTGTCGCCAAAATATAAGCAGATCGACGCTACCGACGTACTGCAGAAGCTGTTGCAGCTTTAAGGCCGCGCAAAGGTACCCCTCTTTTTTATCTGAAAAAATCAATTAATGTCAATGAAAAGAATAATCATTGTTTCTCTCCTCGCTCTGCTCGCCTTCTCCACACAGGCGCAGCAGAAGCGCAACACGTCAAAGCAAAAGGCCACGGTCACACGCTCTACAGCAACAAAGCGCAAGAGCACCGCTGCCTCGTCGCGCAACAACGCGGCAAGAAAAGGTGCGCAGAAAACCAAGGGCAGGCAGACAGCTAAGAACAAGGGCAAGAACAAGAAAGGCACAGCCAGCTACACCAACGCCTCCATTCGCGGTCTGCAGAACCAGCGCTCGCAGGTGCAGAAAAAAATAAGACAGCAGGAGCAGGCCCTTCGCGCCAACAAGGCCGACGTGAAGAAGCGTCTGCAAAACCTCATGGTGCTCAACACCGAGATAGGGGAGCGACAGAAGAAGATTGACAACATACAGAGCGACATCTCCCACATCGACAACAACATTGGCATCTTGAACGCCCAGCTCAAGACGCTTGAGCAGCAGCTTAACGAGCGTAAGGCGCGTTACATAAAGTCGATGCGTTACATCACCCGTCAGCACACCTTCCAGGACCGTCTGCTCTTCATCCTCTCGGCGAGGGGCTTCGCGCAGATGTATCGTCGTCTGAGGTTTGCACGCGAGTATGCCGCCTACCAGCGTGTGCAGGGCGAGGCTGTGAAGGCCAAGCAGGTACAGGTCGACGAGAAGCACCGTCAGCTGCAACAGGTCAAGGGCCACAAGACCACGCTGCTCGCAAAAGGTCAGGAGGAACGCAAGGCTCTTGAGGGTCAGCAGACGGAGCAGCAAAACATGGTGGCATCGCTGCAAAAGCAGCAGAAGACCATTCAGCAGATCATAGACCAGCAGAAGAAGGTCAACGCAAAGCTCAACGCCGAGATCGACCGGCAGATAGCCATAGAGGTGGAGAAGGCCCGCAAGCGTGCCGAGGCTGAGGCCCGCCGCAAGGCTGAGGCCGAGGCGGCAAGAAAACGGGCTGCCGAGCTGGCACGCAAGAAGGCGCAGGCTGAGGCTGAGGCGCGTGAGAACGCACGGCGTATTGCTGAGGCGAAGGCGCGTGAGCAACGCCTCAAGGAGGCGGCGCGTCTGGCGGCACAGCGTGAGAACGCGGCACAGCGCGAACGTGCCGAGCAGGCGGCGCGCGAGGCCGAGGCAGCACGTCTGGCGGCTGAGCGCAAGGCTGAGGCCGATGCCAAGCGCAGCAAGAAGGAGATTGCTGAGGTCAAGGAGAATGCTCACGAGGCGCTTACCGTGCCGTCGGCTGACCGTGCGCTGTCGGGAGCGTTCGAGCAAAACCGTGGCCGTCTGCCCATGCCCATCACGGGCAGCTACCGTGTGGTGAGCCATTTCGGACAGTATAACGTGGAGGGCCTGAAGGGTGTGACGCTCGACAACAAGGGCATCAACATCCTCGGATCGCCTGGCGCACAGGCACGAAGCATCTACAACGGCGAGGTGAGTGCCGTCTTCGGCTTTAGCGGCTCCATGGTGGTCATGGTGCGCCACGGCTCTTACATCTCGGTCTACTGTAACCTCTCGTCTGTGTGTGTGAGCCGCGGACAGAAGGTGTCGACACGTCAGGCCCTCGGAACGGTGGGACGCGACCACATCCTTCAGTTCCAGCTACGGCATAACATGGCCAAACTCAACCCTGAGAGCTGGATCGGCCGATAACCTTTCAACCTTTCTTCTTATGACTTCTACACAGCTACAACCCGGAACCGTGATCCACGGCACACATAACGACTACCGCATAGAGCGTGTCCTCGGACAAGGGTCGTTCGGCATAACCTATGTTGCCAACGTGCGACTGAAGGGCAGGCTCGGCGCCATCGAGTCGGCGGCCATGGTGGCGATAAAAGAGTTTTTCTTGCGCGATGTGAGTAGCCGAAACGGACTGCGTGTGTTCTCCGTGAGTGACAGTACGCTTTGCTCCGACTATCGCCGTGACTTCCTGCGCGAGGCGCAGAATCTGTCGCGGCTTGACAACGACCACATCGTCAAGGTGCTCGAGACCATTGAGGAGAACGACACGGTCTATTATGTCATGGAATATCTCTCTGGCGGCAACCTCGACCAGCATATCCTCTCTCACGGCAAGCTCTCTTGTCGTGAGGCGCTCGACATAGCTATACAGATTGGCGAGGCGCTCAAGTGTATGCACGCCCAGCACATGCTGCACCTCGACCTCAAGCCGCTCAATGTCATGCGGGGCGAGGACGGACACATCGTGCTCATCGACTTCGGACTGTCCAAGTGTTTCGGTGCCGACGGACAGCCTGAGTCGAGCACACGCATAGGGCAGGGCACAACAGGCTATGCCCCCATCGAGCAGCACAGCTTCAAGAAAGCCGACGGGTTCATGCCCACGCTCGACATCTATGCTCTCGGTGCCACCCTCTTCAAGATGCTCACAGGCTGCGTGCCGCCCGAGGCGTCGGTGGTGCTCAACGAGGGATTGCCCGTTGACGAACTGTCGTCGGCAGGCGTGCCTCCAGCCGTCATAGCTCTCGTTGAACGTGCCATGCAGCCTCTGCGCCGCATGCGCCATCAGACCGTCGGCGAGTTTGTTGACGAGGCGCAACGTCTGCTGGCATCGGCCCCCTCGTCGGTGGGCAGACCGGCTTCTCCTTCTGCTGACGTTCCAACGCCTGTTGGTGAAGCAACCCGTAGGTCGGACGGTTGGTCTGACATTCCGAAAAGTGTTTTTGCTGTTCGTGAGACCATCATCCCCAACGATGAGACGACCGACCGCGAAGGTGCTGTCAAGGAAGACCGTCCTGCAAAGATAGAGGTGCGCTGGGAGCGGAACCTCGGTGAAAACACCAAGCAGAAGCTGCGCTCGTTCCTCTCTGGCATGAAACGTAGGAGGGTGTGGAACAACCATCCTTATGACGACGACGGCGACAAGGTGGAGGTCTTTACGCTTGGCGACAATTCGCTCGCAAAGGCCATGAGCATTATAAACAACCGCGCAACCGACGGCTATTTCCCGCGCCTGAACCTACAGACAGCGTTGCGTGCCGTGCTTCTGTTGGAGCAGATGACAGGTCTCTCGTTCCGTCTTGCCTCTGAGAACGAGGTGGTCTTTGACCATTATTATTCTGAACGCAAAGACCTATATCTTTGCTTCGACGGATTTAAAGATGGCTTCTATCTTATTCATGAGGAACAAGTGACTGGTGTAAGGTTTGAAGGTATGGAGTACATGACCAAGATTAACGCCCGCACCAATCTGTTTTCTGACGATTATGGAATGCAGATTGTCTGCGATGGCGCATCGCCCATGTGTGATGGTGCGTCGTTCAACCTTCGCGCCACACAGATGGTGCATGAAGAGATGCAACCCATCGGCAACTCGTTCTATAGGGTAAGAAGCGGCAACCAATGGAACATATCTTCCTACTTCTCGCCCGTCATGCCCTTGCTGCCCCAATGGCATGACAACATCAGCGATCTTTCTGTCCACACCGTACCGGGTCCTGCCTTCGGTTTGCCTTATGTGGGCGTTAAGGCCACCGACCTATCGGGCTACACCTATTATTATAAGTGGATCGGCAGCAACTTTGAGCTTATAGCCAAATATGACAAGAAGGAAAGGGAAGAACGTGAGCAGTTCACATAAGCCATCGATAGCCTGTTGATGTGATGTTTATGACAGCTTGTTGATGTGATGTTTACGACAGCATGTAAATGCGATTTTTTCTTCCGTTTTCCCCTGTTCTAAAGAGTCCCCGATTTTTGCATATTTATGCATTTTTGGGGGCTTTTTTAGTGGCGTTTTAAAAGAGCCCAACTTACGATTTGAAAGTGCCCATTTGACGTCCTCAAAGAGGCTCT
>OQVS01000358.1_pt1 | contig 30673 bp, 22 predicted proteins | sample 1691601 | NCBI WGS metagenome assembly OQVS01 (sample SAMN03418268, study PRJEB22391) | human gut metagenome | biome: human-gut; feature: organic feature; material: feces | host: Homo sapiens | place: Tanzania | collected 2013-01 | reverse complement strand
GCTTTGTCGAGGAGCACCATGTATATATGCTTCAGATGATTCGTAAGAGTATTGCTCAAACGCAAGATCTCGTTGATGAATTGTCCAAGCGTATCAAGGACATGCTTATTAAGTATGACAATGTGCTGGAATTACTGAAGGAGATACCTGGTTTCAACACCAAGATAGTCGAAGACCTTGTTTCTGAAATTGGTCTTGACATGTCAGTTTTCCCGTCCGAGAAGCATTTGGCATCTTGGGCAGGCATCTGCCCTGGCAATAATGAGAGTGCTGGTAAAAAAAAAGCGGAAGAATCACTCACGGTAACAAACAAGTAAAGGCTGTCCTGACAGAGGCAGCGTGGGCTGCGACCCGTACCAAGAACACATTCTTCAGTGAACGTTACCACCGTATCAGTGCCAGACGTGGAAAAAAGCGTGCCTTGATTGCTGTTGCACACTCTCAATTAACCGCTGCATATCTTATTCTCAGCACAGGGGCAAGATACCATGAGTTGGGTGCTCAATATATGCAAGCCAAGATTGAGAAGAAGCGAAAAGTTTATCTGACAGCAGAATTAAAGAGACTTGGGTACAAAGTTAGTCTTGAGAAAGAAATGAAGGCAACTAAATCTTGAGACAACACTCTATCTTAGGCCGATTCTTACTGGAACACCCATAGTCCGATTATGAAATTGGTCTCAACAGCTAAGCGGCAAAGACTGTGGCTTATGGACACGTGTATGAAACTTTTAAATCTTAGCTGTTACATAAAAATGCCGTATTTTACAGTCGCACTTATAGGTCTTATAAGTGCTATTCTTTCTTGTGTCAAAAACTCACGTAAATATAAAGTTAGTTTAAAACATATGTCCTACAGTAATGTTGGACGATAAAAATTTACGTATGAAAAGAACAACAATAATTCTTTCTGTTATCGTCATCGTCATCATTGCCGCAGCAACAATCGTCGAGAGCATAAAAGGCACACCCTTTGCCCACGACAACATCTACGGCACATGGTGGTTCCTTGCCCTGTGGGCAGCATTTGCCGCCGCCGGCACCGCCCTTGTCATCAAAAAGAAACTATACAGGCGCAAAAGCGTCTTCCTCATACACCTCTCATTCCTCGTAATCCTCCTCGGCGCCCTCCTCTCGCGGACCACTGCCCAGAGCGGCACCATGCACCTCCGGCTGGGCGAGTCGACAAACGTAATGAAGACAGCCGAAGGGAAGTCGGCAGACCTTGGCTTCAAGGTGGCTCTGAAAACCTTCCGCATGGACTGCTATCCCGGCACGGACGCTGCGATGGACTACGTAACGGAGATTGCGACGGGCGATGAACTACTCGTAATCTCAATGAACAAGATCGGCTACTACCACGGCTACCGCTTCATGCAGTCGGGCTACGACAGCGATATGCAGGGTTCTATCCTCGGTGTCTACCACGACCCGTGGGGCATCGCCGTCACATACCTGGGTTACGCCCTGCTACTTATCTCGCTCATTACCATGCTCTTGGGCAAAGACACTAAGATGCGGCAGCTCTACAGAAAGGCCACTGCCGGCAATGTCCTCAAGGTGGCAGCCGTAGCTGTCGTGATGGCTCTCTCGCCCCTCTTCTCCCTAAACTCACAGGCGCAGGAAAGGATAAACATCGATAGCCATGTGGCTGACGGATTCGGAAGAGTCTGCGTGCTCTACAACAGCCGCATCACACCGATAAACACTGTTGCCGTGGACTTCGTCACCAAGCTCTGCGGAAGGCCCTCGTGGGACGGGCTATCCTCTACGGAGGTATTCTGCGGATGGGTGTTCGACGTGCCCTACTGGGAAACGGTAAAGATGATAGAAATCAAGGACAAGAAAGCGCAGGAGCTGCTCGGGCTGAACGGCAAATGGGCTTCGTTCAATGATTTCTGGGATGAATACAACGAATATAAACTGGATAAACCACTGAAGGAGGCTCTGCGGAAAGGCGATACGAAGATGCAGAAAAGCCTGCGCGACGCCGACGAGAAGTTCAATATCGTGCGCATGCTCTACGGCGGCGAGATGCTGAAGATTTTCCCCTACCGCCAGGCTGACGGTAAATACAAATGGTTTGCCCCCGGACAGCCCCTCGGCAACATAAATCTGAACGAAAAGGAACTCACCTTCGTGCGCAAGTCGATGGACTATCTTGCCGAGAGCATCATCACGGGCGACAACTCTCGTGCAAGCGAGATCGTGAAGAAAATCTACAGTTATCAGCACGTGAAGGCAAATGACGTAATCCCTTCTAAATTCATGATTTACTCCGAAGTGTTCTATAACAGATTGAACACCCTGCGCCTGCCCACGATGCTCTATCTCGCCCTCTCGCTGCTGCTCTGCGTGGCGTCTACCATAGCATTGAACCGGAAGAAGAGAAAGATTGCCTCGAGGGCAGCCCTGTGGCTCACCGCCGTAATGCTCCTCCACACCTCGTTGCTACTCCTGCTGCGCTGGATGGTTTCAGGTCATCTGCCGATGTCAAACGGCTTCGAGACGATGCAGTTTATGGCTTGGGCAACGCTCCTGCTCACACTATTCATGGGCAAGCGTTTCATGCCGGTGAAAAACTTCGGTCCGCTGCTCTCATCGTTCGCCCTGCTCGTGGCAATGATAACCGACAGCAACCCTCAGATTACGCTGCTCATGCCCGTATTGCAGTCGCCCCTGCTCTCCGTCCACGTGATGGTGATAATGTTCTCCTACGCCCTGTTCGGCCTTATGGCGCTCATCGCCGCCGAAGGCATCTGGGCACACCGCCGCGGCGACCTTGCCAAGGAGGAGCAGCTTGCCGCCATGTCCGGCTTCCTCCTCTACCCCGCCGTCAGTCTCCTTGCCGCAGGCATCTTCATCGGAGCCGTATGGGCAAATGTCAGCTGGGGTCGATACTGGAGCTGGGACTCCAAGGAGACATGGGCTCTCATCACGATGCTCATCTACTCTGCCCCTCTCCACAGCGACCTGAAATGGCTGCGCAAGCCGCTCCACATCCACATATACATGCTGTTGGCATTCCTCAGCGTACTGATGACGTACTTCGGAGTGAACTATTTCCTCAGCGGCATGCACTCCTATGCGTAGCCCCCTGTGGCTGGCATCCCTTGCTTATCTGCAAGAGTTGCCGCGCCCCGGCTCCAGCCTTGCACACATCCAACTACGATGGGAAATACGACAAAGAGCATAGCCATCAGAAAAATAAACTGACAGCTATGCTCTCTTTATCTTATTATATTGAATATACCTTATATTCTGTTGTGGCTATACCTCTTACAAGCCTCTCGCCTTAAGCAGTCCCGAAGCATCGGGACTCTTCATTCCGGTGAAGTCGGTGAACATCTGCATCTGGTCCATAGTGTTGCCACGGCTCAGGATCTTCTCGCGGAAGGCCTGTCCCACAGCCGGGTCGAGTGCACCGTGCTTCTCGAAATAGTCGGCCACGTTCACTGCAAGCACTTCTGTCCACAGATAGCTGTAGTAGCCAGCAGCATAGCCTCCGCCCCACACGTGGTTGAAATAGCTGGTGGAATAGCGCGGCGGAATCTGCATGTTGAGCAGTCCGGCATTGTGCAGCTGCTCTTTCTCGAAGGCTCCAGCCATATACGGCGACGGCACTTCGTCCGTGCCTATCCTGTGCCATGCCAGGTCGAGCCATGTAGACGCGAGGTTCTCGCCGAGGGAATAGGCAGTCTGGAAGTTTATGCTCTCCAGCATACGCTCTTTCAGTTCTGCCGGCATAGGCTGTCCTGTTTCGGTGTGGCGTGCGAAATGGTCGAATATCTCAGGTATGATAGCAAACGATTCGTTGAACTGCGACGGCAGCTCCACGAAATCGCGCGCCACGGCTGTGCCCGACAGAGTGTTATACTTGCAGTCAGAGAGTATGCCATGGAGGGCGTGTCCGAACTCGTGGAACATAGTGGTCACTTCATCCCAGGTGATGAGCGAAGGCTGTCCTTCGGGAGCCTTGGCGTTGTTGCACACATTATATATTATAGGCAACTGTCCGCGCTGGCGGCTCTGCTTTGCAAATGCGCTCATCCATGCTCCGCCGCGCTTGGTGGGGCGGCGGAAGAAGTCGCTGTAGAAGAGGGCGATGGGTTTGCCGTTCTTGTCTATCACCTCAAACACCTTCATATCGGGATGGTACGTCGGTATGTCCTTGCGCTCCTTGAATGTCAGTCCGTAAACGCGGTTTGCAGCATAGAACACTCCGTTTTTCTGCACGCTGTCCACATTGAAATACGGCTTCACTTCGTCGTCGGAAATATTGAGCATCTCCTTCTTCATCCTGGCAGAATAATAGAAGCGGTCGTAGGGCTGGAGCTTGAAGTCCGCCCCCTCCGTCTTGCGCGCATACTGCTCGATGGCGCGTGTCTCGGCATCGGCCTTGGGTGCATACTCGCTGATGAGCTGACTGAGAAACTTGTCCACGTTGGCCGTATTCTTTGCCATTGTGTTCTCGAGCGAATAGTCGGCATAGCAGCCGTAACCCATTAAGGATGCCTTCTCGGCACGTAGCTTCGCTATTTCGGCCACAAGGGGGAATGTGTTATATTCCGGGTTGGTACCGTCGGCGCGATGGATACTTGCCATATACACGCGGCGGCGCAGTTCGCGGTTCTGCAGGCTTGCCAGTATGGGCTGCTGTGTGGTGTTTATTATCACGATGCAGTATGGCTTCTTGCTACCACGCATCTCGGCATCTTTCCTGCACTGCGCGATGTCTGCATCGCTCAGTCCGGCAAGCTGCTCCTTGCTGTCCACCCACACCACGGCATTGTTGGTGGCGGCCGGCAGCAGGTTGCCCCACTGCTGCTGCAGCTCCGACAGGCGCGAGTTTATCTGCTTCATGCGGTCCATCTTGTCGGCAGGCAGAAGTGCGCCTGAACGCACGAAACTCTTGTATATCTGCTCCGTCAGCCGCCGGTCCTCTCCCTTCAGACGGCTGTATTCGTTGTCGTAAACATATTTTATGCGCTCGAAGAGCTGGCTGTTGAACGAAATCTCATTGTCGAGTTCGGTCAGCAGCTGCATTGCCTTCTCTTCGGCGGCAGCGATGGCAGGGGTCTTGTGCGCGCTGGTGAGCCCGAAGAACACGCTGCTCACGCGGTCGAGCAGATTGCCACTCTCCTCATATGCAAGGATGGTGTTCTGGAATGTGGGCTTCTTCTTGTTGCCTACAATCCTGCCGATGTTGTCGCGCTGCTCCTTTATGCCAGCCTCTATTGCCGGCAGATAGTCGGACTCCTGGATACGGCTGAAATCCGGGGCTCCGAAGGGCAGGCTGCTTTTATGCAGCAGGGGGTTCTGTCTACTTGCGCCCGAAGTCTGGGCCGATACGGGGGCTGGCATCTGCAGGAGTGTTGCAGCAAAGCCAAGAGCGATGATGATGCTGTTTTTCATATTAAATATACTGTTTATGCTTTTCGATGCAAAGATAGTTCCTTTTTCAATGACTACCAAAAAAAGAATATCCAAAACCGGTGAATTTCTGTTAATACCCATTGCAGAACTTGCTTTTATATTTCTCCCAGTCTGACAAACCACTTCTTTATGCAATCATTAAGCTTCTCAACCTCTGAGTTTACACAACCCGGCAACGCGTCCGATTTTAACACAAAGAAACATTTAAATGTTAAAATCGCGACTGCCCAGCGCTCTGAGAATCGAATATTTTGGAGCGTCAGAAAAATTGTCCGCAAAAATCGAATTCTCGCACAGTTCGCGCAATATTTTGTTTTCCAGCGCGTTGCGCTTCTTGCCATTTTGGAAAGCCCCGGAAAATGCGGTCATTCCTATCGAACGCTTTAACCGTTCATTATGAATGGCTGAAGAGTTTTTGGTGAAAAGAACCGGACGTATGTCGTTTTCGAGGCGTTTTCCAGGTAATTCTGCAATCTAAAGCACTACATTCTGCAAAAACCGCCAGTCTTGAAAGCTGTCGCCAAAGCACCTAACCGTATGGAACAGACGGTAACAGCAAATAATGGTGTAAATAATTTTTATTTGTGCATGTTAAAATATTTGGGCGCAAATGTAAACACGCGTTAAAATAAAGACTAAAGAATTACGAACGCCATTGCTGCATGTGGGAAAACTCACGGACCAGCTGTCTGCAACACCACACAGCAACAAAAAACATGGGCGGCGTGATGCAGAAAGCCGAAACAGCCATCCACCAAAAACAAAATACACATACTATACAGAAGAATTAAGAAAGAGTATTTTGCCATTACAAAAAAAAACACTAACTTTGCATTCTGAATATAACAGTGTGGCGGATGCAGAATGCGCCACGGAAACGACAGAAGAAAATAGAAAAAGAAAAGACAAGACGAAATATGGCAAAAGAACTGAAACAGCTCACGAAAAGGGCTGAGAACTACAGCCAGTGGTTCAACGACTTAGTGATAAAGGCAGACCTCGCCGAGCAGTCGCCCGTAAGAGGATGTATGATAATCAAGCCCTACGGCTACGCCATCTGGGAAAAAATGCAGCAGCAACTCGACAAGATGTTCAAGGAAACAGGAGCACAGAACGCATACTTTCCGCTGCTGATACCGAAATCCTTCCTCTCGCGCGAAGCGGAACATGTGGAAGGATTCGCCAAGGAATGCGCCGTGGTGACACACTACCGCCTGAAGGCCAAGGAAGACAAGAGCGGAGTGGAGGTGGACCCGGCGGCAAAGCTCGACGAAGAGCTCATCATACGCCCCACATCCGAAACCATAATATGGAACACGTACAAGAACTGGATACATTCGTGGCGCGACCTGCCACTCATGTGCAACCAGTGGTGTAACGTTATGAGATGGGAGATGCGCACACGCCCGTTCCTGCGCACATCGGAATTCCTCTGGCAGGAGGGACACACCGCACACGCCACACGGCAGGAGGCGGAGGAAGAGGCACAGAAGATGCTGCACGTATACGCCGATTTCGCCGAGGAGTTCATGGCTGTACCGGTGGTGCGCGGAGTGAAAAGCGAGACGGAAAGATTCGCAGGAGCACTCGACACATACACCATCGAGGCAATGATGCAAGACGGAAAAGCGCTGCAGAGCGGAACAAGCCATTTTCTGGGACAGAACTTCGCCAAGGCGTTCGACGTGACATACCTGAACAAGGATAATAAGCCGGAATATGTGTGGGCTACATCATGGGGAGTGTCGACACGACTCATCGGAGCACTCATAATGACACACTCCGACGACAACGGACTCGTGCTGCCGCCGATGCTCGCACCGATACAGGTGGTAATCGTGCCGATAACAAAGGGCAAGGAGCAGCTCGACGCCATCAGCGAAAAACTGCAGCCAGTTATCAGCCAGCTGCGCAAGGTGGGAATAAGCGTGAAATACGACGATGCCGACAACAAACGCCCGGGATTCAAGTTCGCCGACTACGAACTCAAGGGTGTGCCAGTAAGACTGGTGGTAGGAAACAAGGACCTGGAGAACGGAACAATCGAAGTGATGCGCCGCGATACACTGAAGAAGGAGACACTGCCGTTCGAGGGAATAGTGGAACACGTGGAGCAGCTGCTTGCCGACATACAGAAGAACCTCTTCGAAAAGGCAAAGGCATACCGTGAAGCGCGAATCTACGAATGCGACGACTACGAAGAGTTCAAACAGAAAATCAAAGACGGAGGATTCTTCGTGTGCCACTGGGACGGAACAGCCGAGACTGAAGCCAAAATCAAGGAAGAGACACAGGCCACAATACGTTGCATCCCATTCAACGTGGAACAGACACCGGGAGTGGATATGGTATCGGGCAAACCCGCTACAAAGCGCGTAATCATAGCCAGAAGCTACTAAAAGACACGAAGAAAGGCGACACCGGAAACGGAAAGAACCGACGACACGACAAAAAAATAAACGCCAAGGCCCGGAAAACACAATACGGTTTCCGGGCCTTAATACGTGAAAGAAGGCAACGGCCCCCACCCCACACATAAAAGTAAAGAAAGAATGGAAGAGAAAGAAATGTTCAGACAAAACATACAACACTATCTCGAGAAAACAGGCTTCGCAGAGTTCCGCCCCAAAACCGCCATGTTCGATATGGACGGCGTGATATACGACAGTATGCCGAACCACGCCCGCAGCTGGCACAAGGCGATGGAAAGCATCGGTATAGAAATGCCGCCGCAGGACGCATACAGATACGAAGGGATGCGCGGAGTGGAAACAATACAGATGCTCTTCCGACAGCAGCGCAACCAGGAAATAAGCGAAAACGAAGCAAGGATCCTATACGGGATAAAGGCGGAAGCCTTTAGGCAATGCCAGCCGCCGCAGCTCATGCCCGGCATACGAGAACTGATGCAGCAGATGAAACAAGACGGACTGCAGATTATAATCGTGACCGGAAGCGCACAGCACACGCTCATAGACAGGCTCGAACAAGAACTCGAAGGAATGGTGAGTAAGGAACTGATTGTCAGCGCACTCGACGTGGAGCACGGGAAACCCAACCCCGAACCCTACCAGAAAGGACTGGAAAAAGCAGGAGCAAAGCCGAATGAGGCAATAGTAGTGGAAAACGCGCCGCTAGGCACAAGGGCAGGAGTGGCGGCAGGAGCGTTCACCGTGGCAGCAAACACAGGACCGCTGCCCGACGCGGCACTGCTCGGCGAAGGAGCCGACCTGCTGTTCCACTCCATAAAGGAGTTTGCAGGGAAATGGGAAAAATTCATAACTGAAGTAAGGGATTTCTAAAGAAAAACATTAACTTTGCAACATATAAAAACAGAAACATATTAAACACGACAGAATATGGCAAATACAGAAGAAACCAAAAACGAGGAGAGAAAAAGCCTCAGCTTCGTGGAACAAATAGTGGAAAAAGACCTCGAGGAAGGAAAGAACGCTAAAAGAATACAGACAAGATTCCCACCGGAACCGAATGGATACCTGCACATCGGACATGCAAAAGCCATCTGCATGGACTTCGGAGTGGCAGAGAAATACAACGGCGTGTGCAACCTGAGATTCGATGACACAAACCCAAGCAAAGAAGACACCGAATACGTGGACTCCATACTGAACGACATCAAATGGCTCGGATTCCACTGGGGCAACATCTACTATGCCTCCGACTACTTCCAGAAACTGTGGGACTTCGCCGAATGGATGATCATGCAGGGCAAGGCATACGTGGACCAGCAGACAAGCGAACAGATAGCCGGACAGAAAGGCACACCGACACAGTCTGGAACTAATTCGCCATACAGAGACCGCCCGGCAGAAGAAAGCCTGGAGTTGTTCAGAAAAATGAACACGGCAGAAGCCGAGGAAGGCTCGATGGTGCTGAGGGCAAAGCTCGATATGGCAAACCCCAACATGCACTTCCGCGACCCGATAATGTACCGTATCATACAGACACCACACCACCGCACAGGCACACAGTGGCATGCCTACCCTATGTACGACTTCGCACACGGACAGAGCGACTATTTCGAGGGAGTGACACACTCCATATGCACACTGGAGTTCGTGCCACACCGCCCGCTCTACGACAAGTTCATCGACGAACTCAAGACCTACGAAGGGGAAGCAGACAATATGGACGACTTCCGGCCAAGACAGATAGAGTTCAACAGGCTGAACCTGACAAACACAGTGATGAGCAAACGAAAGTTGCACGCACTCGTGGACGAGCACCTAGTGGACGGATGGGACGACCCGCGTATGCCAACACTCTGCGGAATGCGACGCAGAGGATATTCGCCAGAAAGCATCAGAATGTTCATTAACAGCATCGGATACACAAAGTTCGACGCGCTGAATGATATGGCCCTGCTCGAAGCAGCAGTACGCGAAGACCTGAACAAGAAGGCCATTAGAGTGTCGGCTGTGGTGAACCCCGTAAAACTCGTCATAACAAACTATCCCGACAACCAGACTGAAGAGATGGAAGCCGTGAACAACCCCGAGAACGAGGCAGACGGCACACACACCATCACATTCAGCAAAAACCTCTGGATAGAGCGCGAAGATTTCATGGAGAACGCTTCCAGAAAATTCTTCCGAATGACACCGGGCAAGGAAGTGAGACTGAAAAACGCATACATCGTTATGTGTACAGGATGCACTAAAGACGCCGAAGGAAACATCACCGAAATACAGGCAGAATACGACCCGACAAGCAAAAGCGGAATGGAAGGCGCAAACAGAAAAGTGAAAGGAACACTGCACTGGGTGAGCGCAGACCACTGCTGCAAAGCGGAAGTGAGAGAATACGACAGACTGTTCAGCGTGGAAAACCCGTCGGCAGACGAACGGGACTTCAGAGAACTCATAAACAAAGAATCACTGAAGGTGAGAACGGAATGCTACGTGGAGAAATACGCAGCAGAAAAACGACCTGGAGAATACCTGCAGTTCCAGAGAATAGGATACTTTATGGCCGACAAGAATTCCACAACAGAACACCTCGTGTTCAACAAAACCGTGGGTCTAAAAGACACATGGGCCAAGATGAATGATAAAAAATAATGACAGAAGATCTGAACTACAACTATTTCGAATCTGAAGAATTCAAAAACAGCCTTTCCCTCTTCGAGCAATGCCGCGAAGAGGGGAAGAGTTGCATACTCGGCTCCGACGAACTTGCAGACATAGCAGAATTCTACTATGAGAACGGAAAATACACATTAGCAAGAGAGGCTGCCGAATATGCCACAACAATATACCCCGATGCATGCGCGCCAAGAGTGTTTCTAGCACGATTCAGCCTCGCGCTGAAAAAAGACTGCAACGAGGCATGGGAGAACATATCCAGAATCAGCGACACCACACTGCCGGAATATTTCACCATCCTCGGAGAATACCAGCTCGCAAGGGGCAACAACAAGGCAGCAACAGAAACATTCGCCGACGGAGAAACCACAATACACGAGGACGAAAGACAAGACTACAGGCTCGACGTGGCGTTCCTGCTACTCGACTACTCGCTCACAAAAGAAGCGACAGAATGGGCACAACGCATCACCGACAAAAACAGCCCGGAATACAAAAAGCTATGCGCACGGCTACACTTCGAAAAAGGAGAGCACGAAAAAGCCATAGAAATACTTGAAAAAGCACTCGACAAGAACCCATTCTACACCGACTACTGGAACCTACTTGCAACGATACAACTATCGGCCGACAAATACTCTGACGCCGCAGCAAGCAGCGAATACGCCATCGCAATTAACGATGGATGCGCAGAGTCGTACCTGAACCTGGGAAACGCATACTTCAAGCTGTGCAACTACGACAAGGCAATAGAAGCATATACACGATTCGCCGCACTCAACGAAAACGAACTGGGAGAGATTCTGCTGGCACGATGCTACTTCTGCAAACAGATGGCAAAAGAAGCCATTAAACATCTAGCAGAGGCACAGAAAAGATGCAGCGACAACAGGCAGAACTTCGTGGACATACACAAGGACCTGGCAATAATATACGGATGGACGGGCGAAGGCAGCAAGGCTTTCAGGCACATAGACATACTGAAGAATATGAACTACGACGACCCGGAACTTAACCTCATCGAAGGAGGAGTACTGCTCGGGATGAACAAGTTCAGCAAGGCAAACGAAGTGTTCATGCGTGGATACGAGAAAAGCGAACTGCCGAACGAATACCTGTTCCAGGTGGCTGTGAACTTCTATGAGCACAATTTCGACGATGTGGCGTACCAAATGCTGAAGGAAATATTCAGGCTGGAACCACAACGCACAAGAGGGCTGTCGTATATAGCTGTATGCTGCAACTATCTCGGACTGAAAGACGAATTCCTATTCTATCTCAAGGAAGCAGTGGAAAAGAATGTGGACGAGGCTAAAGCCGTACTCTCGGAAATTTTCCCGGCCAGTGTTACGCCGCAGGACTACTACGAATTCGCACTAAAACATTTCGACAAGAACAATAAAAGAAGCGATACTAAAGAGGAAAGGGACAAAGACTGACAGTCAGAACAGAAAAAATTACAAAACTAACGCTCCGGATAATGAGAAAAACATGATAAAAAAGAGCGGTTGCCTTCACAGGTGACCGCTTTTATTTTCAATAGGTATTAGTCCTTTTAAGGTAAAAAGATTGTTTTCAGGATAACGTTTGCAAAGTTAGCGTTTTTTTTTTATATTCCAAAACTTTTGCATACTTAAATGTTTACTTTTAAATCGTGTACCCACACAAAAAAACATTTTCTCCAAAATTAACATATATTTCTCAATTTGTCAATATATGAAAAAGGCTGCGCAAAATCTATGCACAGCCCTTTTTGGGTAGTATTGTTCCGCCGGATGATGAATCCGGAGACGTTTTTTAGTCAAGATTCAATGATTTCTTTATTGCCTCTATCTTATCCTCAGCAGCCTTATTGCAACGCTCGAAGCAGCCGGCACACTTGAACGACGGGTCTTTTACCTCGATGTAGAACTTGATCTTAGGCTCGGTTCCCGAAGGACGCACACTTACCTTTGTGTTGTCTTCACAGAACCACTGCAGCACGTTGCTTGTCGCAGGCATGTCCAGTTTCTCCACTGTACCGTCAGCCTTTGTCGCCTCAAGCGACCTGTAGTCCTTTGTCAGCACAATCCTGCTGCCGCCAAGCTCCTTCGGAGGATTGGTACGGAAGTTCTCCATCATCTGCTTTATCTCGTCGGCACCCGTCTTGCCCGGACGCACAACGTTCACTGTGAACTCCTTCGAGAAGCCGTACTCCTGATATATCTGCATGAGCAAGTCGTAGAGCGTCTTGCCCTGGTCCTTAGCCCAAGCTGCAATCTCGCAGATAAGACATATTGCTGCAGGAGCATCCTTGTCGCGCACCTTGTCGTAGGGCAAGAAACCGAAGCTCTCCTCGCCGCCGCCGATATAGTTCTTCTTCCCCTCGGAGATTGCTATTTCGCGTGCAATCCACTTGAAACCGGTGTAGCAGTCGCGCAGCTCCACATTGTTCTTCTTGGCAATTTCGGCGATAACCTCTGTCGTGACGATGGTCTTCACTAGGAAGTCAGTCGGGTTGAGCTTACCCAACTTCTTCTTGTTCTCGATGATATAGTAGCAGAACATCATGCAGGTCTGGTTTCCATTGATTATCATCCACTCGCCCTTGTCGTCGCGGCACACGATGGCAAGACGGTCGGCATCTGGGTCGGTGGCAACCACGAGGTCGGCGTTGAGCTTCGTTCCGAGCTTCATTCCGAGGGTCATGGCCTCTGCATTCTCGGGATTCGGAGAAACAACGGTGGTGAAGTTTCCATCGATGACCATCTGTTCCGGAACAACGTTTATGTTCTGGAAGCCCCATGAGCGCAAGCACAGAGGCACAATTACGCGACCGGCTCCGTGCATCGGTGTGTATACGATGTTGAGATTCTTCTGACGGTTTATCGCCTCCTGGTCAATCATCACCGTATGCACAGCCTGCATATAATTGTAGTCCATCTCGCCGCCGATAATCTTGATGAGGTCCCAATTTGCCTCGAACTTCACGTCGGCAATTGCCACTTTGTTCACTTCCTCAATGATGCCAGTGTCGTGCGGAGCAATAACCTGTGCGCCGTCGCTCCAGTATGCCTTGTAGCCATTGTACTCCTTCGGGTTGTGGGATGCCGTAACGTTCACTCCAGCCTTGGCTCCGAGCTCGCGGATAGCGAATGATACCTCAGGTGTTGGGCGCAGGCTCTCAAAGAGGTATACTCTGATACCGTTGGCGGAGAAAATGGCTGCTACGGTCTCTGCGAACAGGCGCGAATTGTTGCGGCAATCGTGGCCCACCACTACACTGAGTCCCTCTTCGCCGGGGAACGCCTTGTGGATGTAGTTGGCAAATCCTTGTGTAGCCATTCCCACGATGTATTTGTTCATACGGTTTGTTCCTGCGCCCATAATTCCGCGCAGTCCGCCTGTACCGAATTCCAAATTCTGATAGAAGGCGTCTACGAGTGCCGACTTGTCGTCTGCCCCGAGCATTGCCTTCACTTCGCCACGTGTCTCTTCATCGAATGCCGGAGAGAGCCACTGCTGTGCCTTCTCCTCGCACAGCGCAATAAGTTCCTTGTTATTTTCCATAATCTTTTTATGTTTATATTGTTGTTTTTACTTTGTCTGGCCAGACACACGAATATGTTTTCATGTGCCTGCCCCTGGTGTAGCTTGAGCCTTTTACGCAAGTAGTCATTATGTTATTGCAAAGATAGTTTTTTTTTTTAGAATTCCTTGGATTTGGTTCTATAAATAACAAAAAAAAGTCGTTTTAGTTTTCACCAAACCAAAACGACTCTGTCTTATTGTGTTTTATATTGAATGTCTCTCCCTTCTCTCTATACTATTCCCTGCGCCATCATTGCCTTTGCGACCTTGAGGAAGCCTGCCACATTGGCACCCTTGACGTAGTTGATGTAGCCGTCGCTCTCTGTGCCGTATTTCACGCAGTCGGCATGGATTTCATCCATTATGCCGTGGAGTTTGCGGTCCACTTCCTCACGGCTCCAGCTCAGGCGCTCTGAGTTCTGGCTCATCTCCAGTCCGGACACTGCCACTCCGCCTGCATTTGCCGCCTTTCCTGGAGAATAGAGGATGTGTGCATCCTGGAACACCTTTATCGCTGCCGGTGTGGTCGGCATATTGGCACCCTCACTCACGGCAATGACACCGTTCGCCACGAGAGCCTTTGCAGCCTCCTCGTTTATCTCGTTCTGTGTTGCCGACGGCAGGGCTATGTCGGCCTTTTCGAACCAAGGCTTAGCTCCCTCCACGTATTTCACGCCATATTCCTCGGCATACTCGCGGATGCGGCCGCGATCTATATTCTTCAGTTCCTTGATGAACGCGAGCTTCTCTGCCGTTATTCCGTCTGGGTCGTAGATATATCCGTCGGAATCGGAGCAAGTAAGCACTTTTGCACCAAGCTCTATGCATTTCTCTATAGTATACTGCGCCACGTTTCCCGCACCGCTCACAAGCACTGTCTTGCCATTCAGGTCAAGTCCCCTCGTCCGGAGCATGTTCACAAGGAAATACACATTGCCGTAGCCCGTAGCTTCCGGACGGATGAGCGAACCACCGAACTCAAGTCCCTTGCCCGTAAGTACACCACTCCACGTATGAGTGAGCTTCTTGTACATTCCGAACATATACGCCACCTCGCGCCCGCCCACGCCGATGTCACCTGCCGGAACATCCTCGTCGGGACCGATATGGCGGTAGAGTTCTGTCATAAATGCCTGACAGAAGCGCATTACCTCAGCATCGCTCTTGCCGCGCGGCGAGAAATCCGAACCGCCCTTTGCGCCGCCCATTGGGAGCGTAGTGAGCGAATTCTTGAATGTCTGCTCAAAGGCAAGGAACTTCAGAATTCCCAAGTTTACCGATCTATGGAAACGTATACCTCCCTTATACGGACCGATGGCATTGTTGTGCTGCACACGATAGCCCATATTGGTCTGCACAGCCCCCTTGTCGTCAACCCACGACACACGGAAAGAAATTATGCGGTCTGGAATGCAGAGGCGCTCTATCAGATTGGCACGGTCAAACTCCGGATGCCTATTATACTCTTCCTCTATCGTTGCCAACACCTGGCTCACCGCCTGGATATACTCCGGCTCGTTTGGAAATCTCTGCTTGAGATTATCCACTACGTTCGCTGCTATCATCTGTCTGTTGATTTTAAGTGTTTGTTAATATCCTGTTTACCTATTGTAAATGCACGCTGCATTTCTTTGACAATGCAAAGATACGTATTTTTCGCCACAACAAAAACAAATACGCAACTATTTTTCTGTTTTTATGTAAAAATGTAACAAACAAACAACAATAGACTACATTTAAGACAGAAACAGTACTACATTAAAAGCTGAAGCACAACAGAAGTTACAGGACAATCGTCCTACCCTCCTCCACAAGTTTCTGCACCTCCATTCTTGCTATCTTGCCGGTTTCCGTATACGGTATAGATGGAGTGGAATGTATTTCCTTCGGCTGCCAGTATTTAGGAAGAACTTCGCCACATATTTCCTTTATCCGGCACAAGGCAGCATTGCGCCCTGCCCCATCGGCCAACGCCACGAGCAACACCACAATCTCGCCATATTGCGGATGTGGACGCCTAGTAACGGCAAAGTCACAGCTAAGCCTACCCCTTAGCCTTTCCTCCACCTGTTCGGCGTGGATTTTCACCCCACCACTATCTATCACATTGTCGCGCCGCCCGACTATACGGAAGCGTCTGCCGTCGGGATGAAACTCAACGATATCGTTGGTCATGAGCCTCTGCGCACATACAGCAGGCGCATCAATAATCAGACAGCCCTCATCGTCTACCGACAGGGCGACACCGCTGAAGGGCGTGTAGTAGTCAGAAGCACCGATACCACTCAAGCGCCGCAGTGCTATATGCGACAGGGTTTCGGTCATGCCGTATGTGCTCCACACTGCATTGGGAAACGAACGCAGGCGCGCCGCCAGCCCTGTATCCACAGCCCCGCCACCAATTATCAGGTTCCGTATGCCACGCAGCAACCTCAGCTCATGCTCCGACTGCATACTGCAGAACACCTGCATCGGGACCATAGCTGCAAACGTGGGCGCCTTCTGGAGGGCAAGGAGCGGATGCGACGATGGGTGCACACTGATGAGCCTCATACCGCCGACAAGGCTGCGCACCACGACCATCTTCCCGGCGATATAGTCGAGAGGCATGCAGAGCAGCGCCGTGTCGGCAGCACCAAGCCCGAGGAAGGAGCACGTAATCCTTGCACTTGCCTCCATCCGGCTCTTTTCCACGCTCATTACCTTCGGCTTGCCCGTGGAACCACTCGTGTGCACAGTGATGCAAGAACTCTCGCTACGCCATTCGGCAAGGAATTCGTCGAGCGTCATAGCCCTGCTGAGTGTTGCTTTTTCATCCATATCATATTGTTTCTTATTTCTGTCGTAGCCGGCAAGTTATCGGTATAAAGCGCTCCCGTGCCAAGCCCCTGCGCAAATGTTATTCCTTCGCCGTAGATATGCGCAGCGAGCTGGGCTATAGCCCCAAGACCAATGCTGCTCTCAAGCGCACTGGTTATCCAGCTGCCCATTCCGCGCTCACGGGCAAGGCGCACCCATTCTGCCGTACCCTCAATGCCGCCATGCAAAGAAGGCTTGAGCACGAGGTATTGCGGACGCACACTGTCGAGCAGCTTCCTCTTCTCGTCTGGCTTATTCACCCCGATAAGTTCCTCGTCGAGAGCAATGGGCAGCGGTGTAGTGGCGCACAGCTGCGCCATTTCCTTCCACTGGTGTTGCTTTATGGGTTGCTCTATGGAATGGATGCCGAAACGCGACAGGGCATCAAGCCTTGCCGGAGCCTCATCGGGCGTGAAGCCGCCGTTCGCGTCCACACGCAGCTCTATTGTCTCCTTCGAAAACCGTCTGCGGATGCTACGCACGAGATTGAGTTCGCTCTCGAAATCTATGGCTCCAATCTTCAGCTTCACACACCGGAAGCCTGCCGCTATCTTCTCCTCCATCCTACGGTTCATCTCGTCGAAACTGCCCATCCAAACGAGTCCGTTGATGGGAATGCCCTCTTCGCCCCGTGCAAAGGCTGTGCCGAAGAGGTCGTTTCCCTTTTCCATATTCAGTAATGCCGTCTCCATGCCGAAGAGCATAGACGGGTATGCAAGCATCAGCTGTCGGTCTATCACACCCGTTGTCTCAAGACGACGGCACATCCGGCAAAGCGTCTTTTCATAATCCGGTGCTGCATCGCAACTGAGGTCGGGAAGCGGGGCACACTCCCCCACCCCCACCAGCCATAGGCGCGAAGTGTCGCGGAGCGTGACAATCCAGATGTCGCGCTCCGTATAGACACCTCTCGACGTTCCTGCCGGATGCATGAAATGCAGTGTCTTTTTCTCTACTGTTGTCTTATACATTATTATATATAACTGTGGTTCTACTATCGCGACAAGCAACTCCCCCACCAAGACGCTTACGGCAGCTTGGGATACTTCGAGAAGTCCGGCTTGCGCTTTTCGAGGAAAGCCTTTCCGCCCTCGTGTGCCTCATCGAGGAAATAATAAAGCATGGTGGCATCACCGGCAAGCTCCTGTATACCAGCCTGTCCGTCAAGCTCGGCGTTGAGTCCTGCCTTTATCATACGCAGTGCGAGCGGACTGCGTTCCATCATTGTATGCGCCCACTCCATACACTCGTCTTCAAGTCTTTCGAACGGCACCACCTTGTTCACCATCCCCATGCGCTCTGCCTCTTCGGCAGAATACTGGCGACAGAGGAACCAGATCTCGCGCGCCTTCTTCTGCCCCACGATTCTTGCCAGATACGACGCGCCGAAGCCAGCATCGAAGGAGCCTACCTTCGGACCAGTCTGCCCGAAGATTGCATTCTCGCTCGCTATCGTCAGGTCGCACATCAGATGCAGCACATGTCCGCCGCCGATGGCATATCCATTGACCATGGCTATAACAGGTTTCGGCAGCGAGCGTATCTGCTTCTGCACGTCGAGCACATTCAGGCGCGGCACTCCATCCTCACCCACATATCCGCCGCGCCCCTTCACGTGCATATCGCCTCCCGAACAGAATGCCTTGTCGCCGGCTCCCGTCAGGAGCACAACGCATACATCCTGCGCCTCACGGCAATAAGCAAACGCGCGACTCATCTCCTGGGTGGTGAGCGGTGTGAACGCGTTGCGGTAACGGGGACGGTTGATAGTTATCTTTGCCACTCCCTCACACTCCTCAAACAATATCTCCTTGAAGTCGAAGCCTTCAATCTTGTTCCATATTCTGCTGCTCATAGTTTTTTTGCTTTGATTTTAGTTTTATCTGTTTCGATTATTGTCTTATATATTTCGATAATTGTTTTATCAGTTCGGATTGTCACTGATTTATATCCTGCATGATTCTCATTTGCCTTTTCCGAGCACACACGCCACAGTATCGTCAAAAAGCTGATGCGCCCTCGCATCTTCCTCCACACACGTGAACACCTCGAAGACCACCGGCTGCTGCCACGGCTCCGCCACAAAGCGCGGAAGCAGGGCGCAGAACTCCTCCTCGTTGTGCGCCGAGAGATACAACGCACCGTTTTGTCTACTGATGCCCTCTGCCGTAACGGCGTGTGTGCCTGATATATACGGCATGCTCGCGTGCGAGGCATCGAGCCCCGGCAGACGGTTGAAGATGAATCCGCCTCCATTGTTCAGAAGCATAACTCTGAAGTTTCCACGCAACTGAGCGTTCCACAAGGCATTCTGGTCATAGAAGAAACTGAGGTCGCCTATTACACAGAACACTGCTGACGCTGTGGCAAGCGAAAAACCGGCTGCAGCAGACAGGCTACCTTCTATGCCATTCACGCCACGGTTGCACCAGACATAGCGCGAGGTGGAATACTGGCATCCGAGACGCACTGCCATACTGTTGGCATAATGCACCTCGCAGCCAGGCGATGCCTTGCAGCTACCAGACGATGCCTCGCCACAACCACTGCCGCCTGTGCCGCCATACTCTTCACAGAGCCTACGCTCAAGCTCTCTTACCGCCATCATCTGCGAATATGGCGGCACGAAAGCATCCACTACTCTGCCCACACTCTCCAGACAGGGGCGCACTTTCGACGACAGCGCATCGTCAGCGGGTTTTCTGCGGCACGTCTCCTCAAGGAGTGCCCTCAGGAAAGTTTTTGCCGGACAGCAAGCCACTCCCGTCTGTTGCCGGAACATGTCGTGAGCCTCCCCGTCTTCGTTTACCTCCCAATGCTGCCGGATGTCAGCCGAACGCAGCATCTTCTTCAAGCTCTTGCTCACCAGTGTGCCGCCGAACGAAAGCAGGAAGTCGACGCCTGTATCCTTCAGGCACTCGCCAATGCAGGGCACAGCCTTGTCGAAAGCCACGCTGCACGAAGAGGCAAGCGGCTCGTTCAATACAATATAATATGTGCCCAACTGCCGGATTATCCCGTCAAGCTCTGCATCGTGCCTGCTAATCTGCCCTATCACAATCAGTCTGACGGCAGCCGACACGAAGCCGTCCACCACCTGCCACATCTCCTCTGGCAAACCGGTAGCACTCTGTCCGGCAGCAATACTGCCCATGCCGACCCCTTGCGGAAGTATGCTCTCGGTAAAGCGGAACAGCGGTTCATCTATGTGCACGTTGATATGCACCGGCCCCTGCTCACCGCCCACGCACCCGTTGAGCACGGCATTCAGCGAGAGAGCCGCGTGGTCTACTGCAGTCCTGTCCTCCTTCCGTATTTCCGAAAGGTCGATTTGCCGCTTCACAAAATTCCCCAGCACCCCGTATTGGCGGAGCGTCTGCCCGTCCAGCCGGTCTATCCACTCCGCGGGGCGGTCGGCCGACACCACGATGAGAGGCACATGGCGATAGTATGCCTCTGCCACGGCTGGAGCTGCATTCAGCACTGCCGAACCGGACGTAACGCACACTACCACTGCCTCGCCCGAGGCAAGCGACAAGCCAAGTGCATAGAAGGCGGCACTGCGCTCGTCGGTCACGGGGAAGCACTCTATCTGGGGGCATTCCACGAAGTTGTGTACCAGCGGAACATTGCGCGAGCCAGGACACACGACTGCCTTTCTCACTCCTTTTTCCACAAGAAGCGAGGTGAGCAGATTTACTATATGTTTGTCACTATACATTCCTTGCCACCTTATCTATGAATCCGTTAAAATCCTTTTCATCACGAGCATCTTGCTCACGGTTTCCTTCCACTCCTCCTCTTCCCTGCTGTCCGGCAGTATTCCGCCTCCGGCAAAGAGTTCCGCCGTGTCTGCCGCCAGTTTCATGCAGCGCAGTATAACGAAAAGACGAAAGTCGCCGTCCTTACACAGTCTGCCACAGAATCCGCTGTAGTATTCCCTGTCCAGTGTCTCGTTTCCGGCTATGAAGCGGCCGGCAACACCAACGGGCAGTCCACACACTGCCGGCGTGGGATGAAGAGCCGAAGCCACTTCGGCTGCCTTCACGCAGCCATCCACAGGAGTGAAATAGAAATCCGTGCGCAGATGCACTATGTTTCCGGCATTATATGTATAAGGCCCATGCTCGCGGATGCTTCCCGAATATCTGCCTACGGTCTCCCTTATATAGTCTGCCACGTATCTCTGCTCCTCCCTGTTCTTGTCCGACCACACCGGCTCGGCTGTGCCGCTGACCGACGGCATCGTTCCGGCAAGGGCGATGGTATGCCATTCTCTGCCACCGCGCTCAAGCAGTATTTCCGGTGTCGCCATAAGCCACGTACCCGTGCGGCGCGTGCCCACCACGGCAACAAACGACTGTCTGTTCATCCGGCACGCTCTGCCGAACATTGCCATGATATCAGCTTCACCCTCAAAGCCGAACGCGGTTTTCCTCGAAAGCACAAGCTTGCTTATCTTTCCAGCCCTTACAGCGGCGTGGAAGCGGCTGAAGTCTGCGGCATAGGAATCTCTGTCTGCCACCTCGCCGCACAAAGTCAAGCCGATGTCAGCACAAGGCAAACCACTCATGGGAATATCCACAATACCATCATCGGGAAACACAACAATGGGCAGTTCTCCACACAACTTATAAGGTGCAAAGACGAAGCATCCGCTCTCCGGCACTCTGTCCAAATCATGCAAGAAGAGCATCCGCGCCTCATCGCATTCTATCATGTGGCACTGCGTGTCGCCAGGATAGCGGAACAAAACAAAATTGTCCTTCATCTACTTCTTGGGAGTTAGAATATAGTTTGTCACGTGTACGATGGATATCAACTCTCCATCCGAATTCGTAATCTGCACGTCCCACACATGTAGCTTGTGGCCCTTGCTCACGAGATGGGCAAGGGCGGTGACCGTGTCGCCCTCCTCCACTGCCTTCACGTGCTCGCCGCTCACGCTCACACCCACGCACACCTTGCCCGGGCACAATGCCGTGGAACCGACACCGGCAAGATTTTCGGCAAGGGCAAGCGATGCGCCGCCGCTCAGAAAGCCGAAGGGCTGACGATTGCGCTCGTCCACCTTCATCGTCGCTATGCAGGCGTCTTCATCCGGAATGGAAATGAAATTCATACCGAGAGCCGTAGACAAATTCGGCATCCTCTCTATTATGTCCTTGATCTTATCTACATTCATATCCTAAAAATAAATATTATTCAACGGCTGTATGATTCTCCCGAAACAACACTCCGACCTCTTTCTAAAAATTATCCCCCGATTCACATCGGAGGATAATAACAACACAAACACAAATACAACACGCCTCGAAAAGAGGCATGCGTTTACTGTTATTGAATCTAATCGGTATAATCCCTTACGAGTATTGTTTCTTTCATACGATTCTCAATTAACGATGCAAATATAGCAACATTAATTCAAACGATGAAATCGTTTACGACTTAAATTGCAAAAAATATTAATATTTATTCAAATAATCGTGTTTTTCCGCGTTTTTCGAGATTTCAGGCCTTATACGCCGCTTGCATTACACACGATATGGCACTAATGCTGACACCCCAACAATCATATCGAGATTCCGCAAATGAACAGTGATGAATATTCATATGCCCCACTTATGGATAAGAAACAACCCATTTACGAGTGACAAATGGCATACTTGTTATTTAAGAGTCTCCTGTAGGCAACGAAAAAAGTGTGCCGTCCGCCTTTATCTTGTCCAAAAGGCAAACAACACACCCTGCATAGCATTTTCCACCAGGCTATGACACACATGTGGAAAATTTATTTTCTATATTCTACTCCAAGCCAAAGAGTATCTTCAAACCGCCGTCAACACCGGAGAAGCCCATAAACGCAAGACTCAAGAGACCTGCCGTAATGAGCACAATCGACATTCCGCGCATTCCCTTCGGGATGTTGACGAAAGCGAGTTGCTCGCGGATTCCGGCAAAAACCGTCAGAGCGACGGCAAAGCCTATCGCCGTTGAGAAGGCGTAAACGACGCTCTGGATGAGAGAGAAGTCCTTCTGGATAACGAGGATGGCAACACCGAGCACGGCACAGTTAGTGGTAATCAGCGGAAGGAATATGCCCAACGCCTGGTATAGTGCCGGCGAAACTTTCTTCAGCACAATCTCCACCATCTGCACAAGCGAGGCGATGACAAGGATAAACGCGATGGTCTGCAGATACTGGAGACCGAACGGATTCAGCACGAATGTCTGCACGAGATACGTTACTATCGTTGCCAACGTCAACACGAAAGCCACAGCAGCTCCCATACCCAACGATGTACTAACCTTCTGGGAAACACCGAGGAACGGACAGATTCCCAAGAACTGCGACAATACTATATTGTTTACGAATATAGCCGAGATAAATATCAATATGTATTCCATGATTACGCCTTCTTAATTTTGTTTACTATTGCAATGAGATAGCCCAGAGTGATGAACGCACCCGGAGGCAGGATGAAGAGAAGCATATTGCATGTCTCCGGCAAGAGGTTGATGCCGAAGATTGCACCCGCACCCAGCAGCTCGCGCACCGCACCCAGCAGTGTAAGGGCGAAAGAGAAGCCGAGTCCGATACCTATACCGTCGAAGATGCTCGCCACCGGACCGTTCTTGCAGGCAAACGCCTCTGCACGGCCAAGGATGATACAGTTAACCACGATAAGCGGGATGAAGAGACCCAGCGTAGCGTATACGGCAGGCACGAATGCCTGCATTATCATCTGAAGAATCGTAACAAACGAGGCTATGACCACCACGAACACCGGTATGCGTACCATATCGGGGGTCAGGTTCTTGATGAGAGAGATAACGAGGTTCGAACAGATAAGAACAAACATTGTGGCAAGTCCCATCGACAAACCGTTTATTGCTGATGTAGTAGTGGCAAGAGTAGGACACATACCCAAGAGCAGAACGAACGTAGGGTTCTCCTTTATTACGCCGTTCATCAATATTTTAAAATAATTCATGGCTCTACTTTTTATTTGTTTGTTTGGTTATCGTTTGCCTTTGTCGCTCCACTGTTGGCGTCGGATGCCATACCTTTCTTATAGGCACCGTAGGCATTGGTCACTGCAAGGAGGAATGCACGGCTCGTGATGGTGCTCGCCGTAATGGCATTAACGCTACCACCGTCCTTGCTCACTGTGAGGTTGTCGGCTGAAGGGTTCTTGCCGATGATGCAGCCCTTGCCGTCTTTCTGGAACCAAGCCTCAGCCTTCGCTCCAAGACCAGGGGTCTCGGCTGTCTGGAGGATGGTGTAGCCAAGGATGTCGCCGGCAGGATTGAAGCCGACAAGCACCTTCAGATCGCCGCCGAAGCCGCCAGTGGTGCTTTCCACTGCCGCACCAAGACTCTTACCCGAAGCATCCTCAGTGGTGTGGATTACGAAGGTTGCCTCCTTGCCGTTCAGTGTCTGGCGCACAGTATCGTTTGCTGCCACTTTCAGGTCGCCGCCGCCCATCACTTTTTTTATACCGTCGGTCAGTGCCTTCTCGGCCTGAGCCTGGATCGGAGCAGTGGTGACGTGGTTCACATAGGCAAGGATTGCTCCCGTTACGAGCGACACTCCCACCAGCACTACAATCATATTGGTTATCGTAGATTCGAGTTTCTTCATTTTATTTGCCCTCCTTCTTTACTACTTCGCCGAAGCGTTTTGGTTTGATATAAGCATTGATGAGCGGAGTGAACGCGTTCATGATGAGAATGGCAAACGACATTCCCTCGGGATATGCACCCCAGTTGCGGATTACTACCGTGAGGAAACCGATGGCAACGCCATAAATCAGCTGTCCCTTATGCGTCATTGGCGATGTAACATAGTCGGTTGCCATAAATATAGCTCCAAGCATCAGACCTCCACTGAGGAGTTCTGCAACGGGAGAGGCGTAAACGGGATTGGCAAGATGCATTATTCCGCTGAACACGAATACTGTTGCGATGATACTCACCGGGATATGCCATGTGATTATCTTCTTCCAAAGCATATAGCCAAGACCGAGAAGCAGGGCAAGGGCACAGACCTCGCCGATTGTACCGGCACCATTGTTCAGTCCGGGGTTACCGAGAAGCATACCCATGGAATCCGGCAGCTGGTTGAGAACGGAAGCGTCGCCCGACTTTATAGCTGTCTTCATGATGCTCAACGGTGTTGCCGCCGTTTCCGCATCTGTATAGCTGAGCATTTGTCCCACCTTGGGCCAGGATGTCATCTCCACCGGAAACGAAACCAGAAGGAAACAACGGCCCACGAGTGCCGGATTGAATGGGTTGCAGCCAAGACCACCGAAGCTCATCTTGCCCACACCTATTGCCACCAGCGCACCGATGATGACCATCCATACAGGAAGGTTGGAAGGAAGGTTGAAGCCGAGAAGCAGCCCCGTAAGGATTGCGGAACCGTCGACAACGGTTGACTCTGCCTTCAACAGATATTTTGTTATTGCCCATTCAAAGAACACGCATGCGGCAACGCTTGACGCACAAACTATTGCCGAGCCAATGCCGAAGAAATAGAATGAAACGAGCAACGCAGGAATCAGTGCGATGATGACTCCGTACATATTGCGCTCCACACTATCAGTACCATGGGCATGTGGCGATAATGATACTATTAATTTACTCATTTTATTAGTTTTATTCTTTTGCTGCAAAGCCTGAGGATAAAGGCTGTTGCAAGGATTTTTCCTATTTGTTCTTTTGTTCGCAGAGGAATGTGGCGCATCTTTATTTCTTTGCGCTCCTTGCCCTGATGATTCCCATTACGGTGCTCTTTCCAAGACGGATATTGTCGAGCAACGGACGATGAGCAGGACATGTGAACTGGCATGAACCGCACTCTATGCAAGAAGTGATGTCTTCCTGCTCTGCCTTATCCCAATCGTGGAATGAACTAACCGTAGCGAGGAGGAAAGGCTCAAGTCCCATCGGGCACGCGCTCACGCACTTGGCACAACGGATGCACGCCTGCGGCTTCTTGCGCTTCGCATCTGCATCGGTAAGGATGGTGATACTGTTGGTTCCCTTGCATACCGGCACATCCGTAGTGGTAAGTGCCTTACCCATCATCGGTCCTCCGGCAAGCACCTTGTTGTCGCCTTCGGGCATTCCACCGCAGAATTCGATGAGTTCCTTCATCGGTGTTCCCATACGAACGAGGAAGTTTCCGGGCTTTGCCACCTTCTTTCCTGTCACTGTAGTATAGCGTTCGAACAGCGGCTTGTGCTTCATCACTGCCTCGTATACGGCGAATGCCGTTCCTACGTTCTGCACTATGGCACCGACATTAACCGGAATGGCTGGAGGAGCCGGAACCTGACGGCGGATTACAGCATCCACCAGCTGCTTCTCGCCACCCTGAGGATACTTCTTTGCAAGCGGAACAATCTCCACATTCGGGTTGCCTGCCGTCTTCTCTTCGAAGAGCTTTATTGCCTCGGGCTTGTTGTCTTCAATACCAATGTAACCCTTGGTCACTTTTGCTCCCTTCATAAGCAGGTCGAGACCGACGAGAATCTCGTCGGCATGTTCCATCATCAGGCGGTAGTCTGCTGTGATATACGGCTCACACTCCACACCGTTGATGATTACACACTCTGCCTTTGCGCCTGGAGGAGGACACAGTTTGATGAACGTAGGGAATCCTGCACCACCCATACCCGTGACACCGGCAGCCTTTATACGGTTCACTATTTCCTCCGGTGTAAGCTCCGGATGCGCAGAAAGGGTTTCGAGCTTGTCGGAACGGTCGATTGTATCTTCCCATTCGTCGCCTTCTACATTGATTATGATACACGGCTTGCGGTAGCCTGTGGCATCTACGGCAGTGTCAACCTTGAACACTGTTCCTGAAACAGACGAATATATTGGAGCGGAAACAAAACCTCCCGCCTCTGCAATGAGGGTACCTACCTTAACCTTGTCGCCTTTCTGCACCACGGCTTTCGCAGGAGCACCGATATGCTGCGACAATGGAAAAATAGCCTGCTTGGGCAAAGCGGCAACTTGTGTTGTAACCTCTGCCGTTATTTTGTTTTCTTCCGGGTGTACGCCACCGATTCTAAAAGTTCTCAATTTCATTTTCTTTATGCCTCCTTATTAGGTTCAACATTTGTTGTTGCTGCCGGCTTTGCATTTGCTGCTCCAGTTACTGGAGCTTCTGCTGCTGGAGTTTCTGCCTTCGGTTTCCTCGGCGGGAAATTTACAGCCAGGATGGCTCCCGTAGGACAAACAGCCTCACACTTGCGACACATACGACACTTGTCCTGATCAATGTAGCTCAGGTTGTTCTCCACTGTTATCGCTTCGAACTTACACTCTTTCACGCACTTGCCGCAACCAATACAAGCAGCCTTGCATGCCTTCATGGCAACGGCACCCTTGTCTTTGTTCACGCAACCAACATACACGCGACGGCCCTTCGGCCCCTTTTTGCGAAGCTCTATCACGTGGCGTGGACAAGCTCTGGCACAAGCGCCACAGCCGCCGCAGATGTCTTCGTTCACTTCCGGCAGACCCGTTTCCGGGTTGATGCTGATGGCACCGAACTGGCAAGCCTCAACGCAGTCGCCGCAACCAAGACAACCGAATCCACATCCGGTCTCGCCGGCACCGCAAGCATTTACCGCCGAGCAGGTGTTCAAGCCGTCGTAAACGGCAACACGCTGACGAAGCTCACAAGTTCCGTTGCATCGCACCACGGCAATCTTTGCTTCCGTGTTCGACACTGCGATTCCGAGCAAGTCGGCAACCTGTCCCATCACGGCAGCACCGCCGACAGGACAAAACAATCCCTCGATAGACCCATTGTCGGCACCCTTGACGAGAGCGTCTGCCATACCGCCACAGCCAGGAAATCCGCAGCCTCCGCAGTTTGCACCAGGAAGAACAGCTGAAACCTGTCCGATACGTGGGTCCTCATACACTGCAAATTTCTTGGAACATACATAAAGTATCACTGCTGCAACGAGCGCAATACATCCCAAGACAATAAGCGCGATCATGATAAAATTCATAATGTATTTGTTTTTAATTTTAGTAGTTCACGATTCATAAATATAAATTCACGGTAAACCTTATGCCCTCTCACTTCATACTGCTTTCTCAATGCCAAACGTAACCTTGCGATTTATCAGCCTGCGCGAGAGATACAGTATTATATAATAAGGTACAAGAGCTGACAGACTGGCAAAGGCAGCCGTCATTTCGTCGTAACCGGCGGCCGTCATTGCAAAGAGCACCGTCACCATAAGGATAAGCGGAACAAGCATTGCCAACGCTACGGCAAACATTCCAGCATTGTATGTTGCCGTCACCGTCACCTTCTGCCCCACAGTATACCCCGACGGGTCTACGTATATGTCTACAATCTTCTCCTTGCTTTCCGACGTGTTGCAGAGTTTCGCCGCCTTGCACGACAGACATGCGGAGGCTTGCACGATTCTTACCTTCACGCATTTCCCCGCTATCGACTCCACTACACCTGTATGACTTATTCTGTTGCTCATTACTTCTTCGCGATAATTTTGCAATATAGAGTTTGCAACTGCAAATGTAATACTATATTTTTATATTCCAAAAGAAATAAAAATAAAATACAAAAATAACGCAAATGTTTTTGAATTTATTAATCATTAAACGTTTGCGTTATTTGTTTTTACTTATTTTGCAGTTTCTGTCACATCCAGACGGATACGACACCATACCATTTCCATTTTCAAAAAAGTCGTGTTTACTCTTTCATCAAATTCTCAAGAAAACTGTCAAGGTCTTTGTCCCATCCATCCATAATGTCGCCGCCGATGATGTTCATATCATCGTCTACCACGAACAGTTCCGCCACATGCTCCTTATCGTCGTTTTCCAGAACAAAGCTGTACGGTTTCAGAAGGCACAGGTTCTCTATCTCAGCCGACATATTCTTCAGTCTGCCTCTCAACAGTGCCGCTGCCGAATCATAAAAGTTCTCATCCTTGTTCTCTATCCATTCTTCTACGACGCACCGCGTTATCTCGTCATCATCGTCGTCGAATGCCATAAGGTCTCCACTATCGGGAGAGATGCGCAGATGGATATCGGTAATCATCGAAGGTTCCTCGGCGGAAGTGAATTTCTGAATCACCTTACGTATGAATCTGTCCACCTGCATCACACTTTGTTCTTTGTTGTTTCCCATACTATTCAAGAGTTAGTTTTTTATAATTTCATTTTTTTCTTGCACGGCTTACTCTCATTGCTCATGCGGTCGAGTGCCGTCACGGCGAACACGGTCTTCCTGCCAACGTGTGCAACACCGGTCTTGTCCAACTTATAGAAGCAGTCTGACGTGATGCCAACAATCTTCGAAGCGTCACCGATGTTCACCTTTCCATCGTCAAACCTGTATACTACGTACTTCACAGCCTCGTCTTTCCATCCCTTGCCTTTCGGCTTCGACCAGAAGAGCACTTTGTCGCCATCTATATCCATAAGCTTCAAGCCTTTCACTTTCTTTGGTGACTTGCCGTCGATGAACGGCATAAGAGGATGAAGTGCCGGATGTTTCCAGTACACATTGCGTAGCACATTCTGATAATTGCCCACATTGTCCACTACTGCCTTGGCGTACCACAACACGGTTCCCTTCACATTCGGCAGTTCCGAATGCAGCTTGAACTTTGCCGGCATCTGGTTTATGTTTGGATTCTGCAGGTCTGCCTTCTTCACGGTGCGCTCCACGTCTTCGCCTATGTACAGCGGACGGTTGGCGGCATACTTGTTCCACCACTTTATCAGCGTGGCATAGTCGGCAGCCCTATTGCCGATCTCCCAATAAATCTGCGGCACACAATAGTCGAGCCATCCGTTGTTCACCCACATCAGCACGTCGGCATACAGGTCGTCGTAGTTCTGCAACCCGTTGGTGTTGCTTCCTATACCCGGAGCCGACTTGGCATTACGGTATATTCCGAATGGCGACACTCCCACCTTGACCCACGGCTTTATGCCGTGCACCGTCTCGTAGAGCTGCTTCACGAAGAGATTAACGTTGTCCCTGCGCCAGTCGCCCTTGTTGCGTATGCCGTTGCTGTTGCTGCGGAAATCTGCATCGTCGGGAATAGTCTGCCCGGCTGCCGGATAGGGATAGAAATAGTCATCCATATGGATGCCGTCGATATCATACCTCTCGGTTATATCCTTCACCACCCTACAGATATAGTCGCGGTTCTCCTGCTGCGCCGGATTCAGTATGAGCAGTCCGTCGTAGGGGAAGACACTTCCCGGACGGCGTATTGCCACGTGGTTTGAAGCGAGGTCGGAAGTGACCTTCGTCTTTGCCCTGAACGGGTTTATCCAGGCATGGAGTTCCATCCCCCTCTTATGGCACTGCTCTATCATCCACTGAAGCGGGTCCCAATAAGGCACCGGAGCTACGCCCTGCCTGCCTGTAAGGAACCGGCTCCACGGCTCAATCTTGCTTTCGTAGAGCGCATCGCACTCGGGACGCACCTGGAATATCACAGCATTCACGCCGTCCTTCTGCAACTCGTCGAGCTGCCAGGCGAGCGTGGCCTGCATCTTCTTTGTGCCCATACCGAGGAACTGCCCGTTGACACACTGTATCCATGCACCACGGAACTCGCGCTTTACGGCTTGCGCTGCCGCATTGCCGCACCACCCGAAAACCGTCAACAGGCA
>OQVS01000357.1_pt1 | contig 30677 bp, 36 predicted proteins | sample 1691601 | NCBI WGS metagenome assembly OQVS01 (sample SAMN03418268, study PRJEB22391) | human gut metagenome | biome: human-gut; feature: organic feature; material: feces | host: Homo sapiens | place: Tanzania | collected 2013-01 | reverse complement strand
CTCCATGACGACGGCAGTGTTATCTCGAATGCTCCGAAGAACGAAGCGGCGAACAGGAGGTTTCTCTTACTCAAGACCAGTTTAAGGCTTTGGCTTATCTTATGAGGAGATGTTTCTATACAAGAGATATGTTGAATGAAATGCGTGTGACTATCAGTTGTTGCGAATATCCCTATAACGTCTATTCTTCCCATGATGGAAAGAACTGGGAGCTGGAGGTAGAAAAGGATTGATATGACTAATCTTGACTTCTACCAATATCCTCGTGGCAATAACGATGGAGGTAAATTAGACATAGACGTTTGTCCGACCGTGACAATCAACTCGTGGCAGCAAAATGAATTTTTGATTGAAGAATATGAATAACGTATGCTTAGAGCAAAAGCTATATCCATAATGGTGAAGAAGGTAGAGCAGACCTCTATATTTCAGAACATGCAAACAAAAGGTCTGATAACCCCTCGTTCACTACACAGCGAATGTTTTACCCTTACGTCTGCAATGGGATTAGGGGGAGGACAAACACCAATAATAGTTAAGGTATATGACTAACATCATAATTTTTCAGCGTTGTGGTGACCGCGACAAGGAAGCCTATTCTTTCTGCCGATGTAGTGTTTACACCATCCCTGCCAACCCAATGAGCGACCGCATACAAAGAGCAATTTTAGAATATATATAACAATGATCACAAAACTCAACTTCACCGACCGCACCATCAAGAGCTATGCCATCCGCAAGCTCACGCCCAAGGAGTGTTTTCGTCTGATGGGCGTTCGCGACAACGTAATAGCCGTTATGCAGATGACGGTGGCTTCTGTAATGCAACGCATGAAAAGCGTTTTAGGCAAATGTTTTCCCACTGTACGGTTTGACAGGATTAAAAACAAGGAAGACGTGATGCTGATTTCTGCCTCACAGCAGTATAAGCAAGCTGGAAACAGCATCGTGGTGGACGTGTTGGCCCACATCTACGAGCAGCTTTTCTACCCCGTACCGCCCAATCCACGCCCGGGCAAACAGCTCTCGCTCTTCGACGACCCCGAAGATACCCTGCCCGCCCTGCCGCCCATCGCCAACAAGAACGAAGAGAAGATATTCCTCACCACGTTCTCCGGCTACGACTCGCAGCTCATGGCAGCCGACGTGCTACGGGAGTGGCATCCCGACTTCAGATGGACGTGCAAGGGATGGAGCGACATCGACAAATACGCCTGCCAGATGCACAACCTTGTCTTCCCGCAGTTTGCCGACTGCGCCCTGGGCGACATCACCAAGATAGACTGGCACAAGGTGAAAGACTCGCTCCATGGCCGTGAAGTGGACCTCTTTACTTATTCCTCGCCCTGTCAGGACATCAGTCAGGCAGGCAAGCAGATGGGCTTGCAGGAGGGCAGCGACACCCGAAGCGCACTGCTTTGGCGTGTGGCGGATGCCGTAGAGGTGCTTCGCCCGAAGTATCTCTTGCAGGAGAACGTGGCGGCACTGGTAAGCCAGAAGTTCATGCCCGACTTTCAGAAGTGGCTCGACAAACTCTCGTCGCTCGGCTATGTGAGCCGTTGGGCGCGACTCAACGCCAAGAACTACGGTGTGCCACAGAACCGCGACCGTGTGTTCTGCCTCTCCATGCGCCGTGACGTAGCCTTCGACTATCAGTTTCCCGAACCCTTCGAACTGCTTACCCGACTGGAGGACGTGCTCGAAGAGGAAGTGTCCGACCGCTATTTCCTCAAGGACGATGCCGTGAGCAAGTTCCTCAAGGCAAACGACTCTGACAACGCCCTATTTCTTCAGTTTGATCTGCCACCGACACATGAGGCGGCAATGTTCCTCAAGACCGTGCTTCAGATATTCATGGAGCGTCACGACGGATGGGACAAGGGCATTGAGTGGAACGAAAGAGAACTGAGCTATCATCGCCCTGCCATCGCCAACCTCTACAAACTGTTCAAGGAGAGCCCAAAGAAACTGGACGTGGAATATTGGCGCGGCTTCTATAAAATGTATAAGTGGAACTTGGAGAGACAAAAGGATGCGAACTGACAACCCACCCGACCGTACAATCCGCATCATAGCTGATATGATTATGGGTGGTAGGTTGCTCACCTGCCCTGCCTCGATGTTCAATACAGGACGCTTAAACGGAGCTTTTCACGGCATAGCAATAACCATCATGTCAAGCATCGATTGCGGCGATGCATTCTTTGTAGCAGTAGAATTATGAAGAAAATCAACCCGTGTCACGCAATACAGAATGGTGGAGTACTATTGCACCGGCAGTTACTTCCCACTATTTCAAGGCAGGTGTACGAGACTTCCTTTTCGCTCTTGCCATACCACATTGTTGTCTGATTATAGAGTATGAATAGCATCCCTCGCCCCATCGTCCTCGGCTCCTACAGCCCCTCGCAGAACGGCATCATCGTGTCACCACACGGCATAGCCTTGTGTATTGCCGGTGGGGGTAAGGGTCACGACGTGGATAAACCGAAAATATTGATAGAGTATGATTGACCGTTCTGTCCTCGTCCACTACCGCACCGAGGAAGCCAAAGCCTTCCGCCGTGAGCATGGCGATCGGGGGGGGTGTAAATACGGCGATAAGTATCACCGCCCCAGCCCATGGCCGTGGAGCAATTCGATAACAACAGTAACAAAAGACAACCTCCTATGCTACACTTTCACATAGCAGCCTTCCGAGGCCGTGACCCCGACAATCCGTCCGACCGCAAGCATCCCTCCAACGGACGCTTCTGTCAGCGAATGGAGATAAACGGGGGAAGTACAACCAACACCCTTACGTCAGTAGGCAAGGATAATATGGCATTGATAGAATATTTGTAAAGAAAATAATATGAATATAAGCGAACTTATAAATCGCCTTGAACTTTTGCGTAAAGAACATGGCGAATTGGAAGTAACAGTCAATGGCGACGAGTTTTCAGATGCTGATTTTGACTGTAACAAAAACACCATCGATATTGAAGGTGTAAATGGTATATTTTTCAATCCCGATTATGTGTAACCAAATTCCTTTCGTGCAACGCACATCGCAGCTCTGCCCACGTCGGGGGTACTCCACGGCATTGTCCGCACGCTACGATGGATGGGCAGGACTATACGACGAACACGGGCAGCACACTATGGTATTGATAGAATATGATTAGACAGCAAATCATCAATTCACCCCCCCAAGTATGTACTACAATCTGTACGCATTATCACAAAGACGGAGCAAGCAATATCATACAAGGTACAAGTTCGCTCATCAAAGCACCAGCAGTATTTATTGAATATGAGTAACCGTAAAGACCTTATAAGAATGAAGTGGCGCGATGACGACACCATCCGCTTCTATCGCGACACTCCCGACAAGCGAGGAGTGAGCGAATTGGTAATAAACAATGTGTGTGGGGTAGCCTATACGATAATATCGGGAAATGTGGCAAACGTCCTCATTCCACTGTAAGAGTATGAATATGATTGACAAGTATTACATCGGATGGGTACGTTCCGGGAAGGATGGTAAGGGCCTCGTAAAGAGCCGACCGCGCAAGCAGATAGCCAATGCCGTGACAACATCGCCACCAGGCTGTTTTGCCGACCCTCGTGACGGACTCGGCAACACCACACCGCATATAGTATATGAATTTGAATAAGATATGAAGCTAAGAATTGTTCCAATGGAAGCCTACAACGGTTGCATACCCGTGACCGTTTGGATGGTTCAGAAATTTGTTGATCACTTCCCATTCGGCAAATGGGTAAATATCAAAGGTTTTTCCGACAAGAAAAAGGCAGTGGCACTAATGTCACTTTTGTATAATATGTAATAAAATTATAGAGACAATGAAAACAGAAGAAAACAAGCGCATGTTGGCTCTTTCCTATATAGTGGCCGACTTAAAGACAGAGAACATAGAGCTTGAGCAGCGCATTCATCAACTCATGGACGAATACAACAACGTGGAACATCAATTGCGAGGAATGGAGAAGCACAAGGACGAAGACCCGTCAAGGCAGACGCTCGGTGAGATGCTGAAGATGCGTGAACATTGCGACAAGCTGGAATTGGAGAACGTGGAAAAGAATAGGTTTATAAAAGCAATCGAATCTTTTGTAAAGGAGAAAAACATCTACATGATGAAAGGAGCGTCCTGCGGCTACAGACAAGGCCACCCTGCTATATGCTCTACGACCTGCCTGGAATGCGACTCTTGCTTGAGTGTCATTGAAGGCCTCGGCGTGATCTGCCAACAGGCTCTTTTGGGGTTGAATATTAGGCCTGTCAGATGATGACTGACACCACGCGCCCCCTCGTAGTCGGCTTGATGCAGACACCACCCTTTACGCACATGTTTGATGTGCTGCGTCGTGTGTATTCTGCCCGAGGCCTATGTCCTGCTTGTCTTGTACCTACAGGAGGCAATCAAGAGATAAAAGTATTAATAGAACTATAAAAAAAGATTGAACATGAGAGAATTTGTGATAAAGGCATTGCGAAACTACGGCTATCGCTTTCTTGAGAACCAGAACGGTTGCTACACTTTTGGCAAACCGCTTGGCTACGGCATACTTCGTGCGGATGTGCGCGAGGTTGAAAACTCCGTAAGTGTCATGCTGATTGTTAAAGGAAACGTGAAGGACGGCAAACGCCCTAATCTGATATGGAAGCGGACGAGCCAGGGCTTTCTGGAAGAACATGAAAAACAGAAGATGTACGAGGCTTTTGTGCAAGCCATTGCCGACTGTGAGGCAGACATCTTCTCTAAAACGTCTGTGGCTTGGTTGCAAAACCGAGACGTGAGATACGACTTCGAGGAGAATGTCCATATCGAGTAAAAGGAATAATCTAAATTTGCACAAGCATACGAAGAAAAAGGGACGGTCACAGTCGTCTGACTAAACAAAACTGCGTAACATTTCATCTATGATACAACATCAACACTGGGAAGATTCAATCCGAATACTCGTCACCGACGAGCAGCATCATGGCAGCATACAGGTGTTTATTCCTCACCGCACCGAAGACAAGCCTTTAGATGGCGCAGCTGATGCTCTCATCTACTCGCTGTGGGTGGACGAAGCTCACCGTGGCCATGAGGTGGCAAAACACTTGATGGAGGCAGCCGAAAGGGAGCTGAAGCGTTGCGGCATAGCGAACGTCGCAATATCGTGGGACGGACGCGACTCTCCCCTATGGGTGTTGCATTGGTACGAAAGGTTGGGTTACGAAGAAAAGGCGTTAGGACATCAATGCAGCACGCTTCTCAAACGGCTGTAAGGTGCACATTTCTTTTTATTAATGAATTTATAGAGAACAATGAACACATTTATATCTACTTTTTTAGGATGGGCATTCTTTCTTGCTGCCATCTTCGGCTGGACTTTTTGCCTCGCCTTTGTCGTTTGGCGTGTGCGGATAATGCACAAGGAACGTCTTGCAAAGAAAAGTCAGCGAAAGAGCGAGGAGAAGCGAAAGACTGTCTCTGACGACATGCCGGTACTCCTCAACCCGAAAGATCGTCGCGAATACATGCTCAACCACATCGAGGACGGTCGTTTTTACGAAATCTCGTCGCTCCATGGCTCTGACACCACCATTGTATGCGCAAAGCGATATGATGCCGAAGAACAAAGGCTCTATTGCTATGCTTACCTTTGGATAAGCGGATGTGGTGTGTATAATCTGCACATTAGTGACCCTCGCGGTATATTTAAATTACGCGATTTTATTGGCAACAAGCCCCTGCGCATCGACTTCGACTGTAATCCTCACCTCGTTGTCTTTGAAGAAGAGAATATTTCTCCGTATATCACAGATAGAGACTACAACGACTTCGTGCAGAGCTTGCAAAAGGCTGGGTTCGACTGGAATATTGAGAAGGACGAAGAGAACATACTGGGCTCTTACAAATATTGCTTGAAAGAAACAATAATATAATAACAAATACAACAAGCAAATGAAAACAAAAAACATTATTACGGCATCCATACTACTTGTAGTTGCCATTGTTATCGGCTCGCTGGTAGCCACCTACTTCAGTTACAACAACCGTGAGATTGCGCTTCGCCAGCAAGCCGAAGCGCAACGAGGCAAGATTGAGGGCGTTCACGACAAGATGTGGAAAATCATTCAGCAGAAGGCGCAGGTCACCGACGAGTACAAGCAGACCTTCGAGAAGATTTATCCGCAGCTTATTGCCGGACGCTATCAGAACGACAGGGGCACGATGATGAAGTGGATTAAGGAAAGCAACCCCAACTTTGATGTATCGCTCTACCACAACCTCATGCAGGCCATTGAGATACAGCGTACCGAGTTTCAGACCTCTCAGGAACGTATGCTTGACATCATCCGCGAGCACGAAACGCTCACTCGCACTTACCCTGCCCGATGGTTTGTGTCAAATACCATGCCTATCGAGTATAAGGTTATTTCGTCGTCGCGCTCCAAGGAAGTGATGGATGTAGGCGAAGACAACGACGTGGATCTGTTCGGCAAGAAAGAGTAAAGGTGTATGGAACTACTCGTTTTTCTCATCCCCTTCTTTGTGTCGGCTGTGTTGCTACTGTTTTTCCGCAAGCAAACAACATGGTGGGAACATGCCATACTTATCATCCCCTCGCTCCTTGTGGGCGCAGCGATGATATGGGCGTTTGAGCGCGTAGAGTCAAGCGACACAGAATACCTGGGCAGCTACGTCACGAAGATACGCTATTACGAGCCGTGGAATGAGCAGGAGGAGCATACCGAAACCTACACCGACGACAAAGGCGAGAGTCACACTCGGACCTATTACACCACGGTAAATCATCCCGAACGTTGGACCTATTATGACCATTCGGGACGTGAGCGAAAGTGTTCCAATGAAGACTTTTCGGCTATGAAGCGTCGCTTGTCGGTGGCTTCGGAGTTCGTGGATATGCACCGCCACTATTACACCCGTGACGGCGATGCGTATGAATACCGATGGAACGGTCAACCCGCTACGCTCTACTCCGTTACCCGTGAACATGAATATGAGAACAAGGTGAAGGCTTCGCGCTCGGTGTTTAAGTTTGAGGACATCAGCGAAAAGGAGGCTCGCCGACTTGGTTTGCACGATTATCCCAAGATACGGTTTTGCGACCAGTCGCCTATCATCGGAGCAATGTTCTCTGCCCGTCAGGAACGAGCCATCCGCGTGCTCAATGCCCGATACGGACCGAAGAAGGAGTTTCGCCTCTATCTGCTTTTCTACCGCAACAAGTCGCTATCCATTGCCGACCGACAACGCTCCTATTGGCAGGGAGGCAACAAGAACGAGCTTGTGGTGTGCGTAGGTCTTGACAGCCGTAACCGCGTAATGTGGAGCGATGCCTTCTCTTGGTGTGACTCTCCCGTGCTTGCCGTGAAGAGCCGCGACTGGTTTACGTCGCACCGACTTGACCTCTGCGCTTTCGCCTCGTACATCGAACCGATTGTGCAGAAGGAGTGGAAACGAAAGGAGTTTTCCGACTTCAAGTATCTCTCGGTAGAACTGAGCAATAAGGAGTATTGGGCCATCATTATCATCATGCTCTTGCTCAACATAGGGCTGAGCGTGTGGGTAGTGAGGAACAATTATAAAAATTAGTATAAACAATAACAATTAAACAAAAACAATTATGAATTTCATTTTTTCAACACTCATCGTGATCCTCATCATCCTGTTGTTCACCATTTTTGCAGCATGGATAGACAAGTTCAACGCAAAACACAAGGAGGCGTTCATTGAGAAAGCCATCGACAAGGTTTCATCGCTTCTAAACTCCAAGATTGCATTGGTGATGGAGCAGTACAAGACCGGACCGTGGTATCTCGCGGTTTATACCAAAGATAGCAACTATCCGATATGGGTCTCTAACAACAATATCCGTAGCGTACACCCTGACCCGAAGAACCGCAAGATCATTATCAAGCAGTTCTGTAATGAGGATATGGTGATCGAGAATGTGGAGAACTACGAGCTGTGCTCGGGCAACGAGATGTGCGACTACGACATGTAGGCGGGCGCAACTAACAATATATTTTGACTGGATGTTTTCATTGATAATATAGAACTTCGAACTTTCCATTTAGCTCTGCCGTCCGTGAGGATAGCAGGGCTTTTTGTTTATTCCCTCCCCGAGCATGTCCGCCCCTTCTCCCCGTCTTTCCCTATATTTGCATTATAAAAACATTCAACAAAACACATATTCAACACAATGACAACAGTTAGCAACTTAAGCGAGCTCCAACAGCGTAGTGAGGAGCTCCAGTCGCAAGGCTACGAGGCCGTTCTGCCTGGCGCGTTCTGTGCGCCCAAGCAGGGAGGCAGCAGTGTGTGTTCGTGGGGCGATTACATTCACCAGAAGCTCACGGCTTCCGCCACCATGACCGGAGCGGAAGGCAATGCGGCAAGACGGGAGATTTCCGCCGTGTTCGGTTCAAGCGGTGGCGAGAACAAAGCTAAGCCGCAGGGTGTGGGCACACCCGACCTTGGCTTTATGGAGTGGGGATTGGGCAACCGACTGCCTAACCTCGTGTATCTGCTCTCCAAGATGTCGCCCTTCACAGCAGCGGGAGTTGACTTCGTGAAGAAAATTCTCGTTGGCCGTGGTCCTTCGCCCAAGTATCACTACACGCAATACGTCGGTGGCAATATCACCGAGAAGTCTATCCCCTACCCTTCGGCTGGCACCTTGCTCCGCGAACAGATAGCCGACCTCAAGGCTAAGGAAAAGCAAATGTCAGATTCGGATAATCAATCTTCACAATCGGATAATCAATTCTCAAAATCGGTTAATCAACTCTCACAATCGGCGAACAATTCTGATAGTGAAGACAGCGAAGAGATGAAGTCGCTCAAGGCGGCACTGAAAGAATGGAAGCGCACCGATGAGGAGTTGCAGGCGTTTGTTGAGAACAACGACCTCCACAAGACCTACCTTGAGATGGCAGGCGATATGTCGCTCATGTCGCAATGCTTCTGCGAGTTGCAGCTTAACCAACGCCAGTTGGACAAGAATGGCCGCCCCGTGCCTACGTCGCAATGGAACCCGAAGATTGTCGGCATAAAGCCACGCTCGGTGTTCACTACCCGACTGGAGCGCATGGATAGTCAGTATCGCATCAACTATGCCTACCTCTCCAATCAATGGCTCGACTCCACCCAGACGCTCACCGAAACCGACCGTCGCATTGCCGCCGTGCCTTATCTTGCAGCCGACACAGCCGTAGCTGACCTCAACCGCCATGTGCGTGAGGCACGTCAGCAGCGTGTGAGCCGCAAGAACCGTCCCACCCGCTTCATCATGTCGCCACGCGACTTCGGAGGTCCTTACTATGCCGATGCCATGTGGCACAGCATCTTTGCCGGAAGCATCTTTGAGTATGCCTTCACCATCATCGACGACCGACTAACTCGCAAGCGCAACAGCAACATCATCGGTCGCGTGATCTACATCCATCAGGAATATCTCAAGCAGCTCTACACCCAGCAGGGCGAGAACAAGAGCAAGACGATGGCTCAGATTCAACAGGAGGTGTTCACCGACATCAACCGCTGGCTGTCTAATCCCGACAACGCAGGTCAGGCTCTTATCTCTGCCGTGTTCACCGGATTGGACGGCAAGGAGCACAAGGCGTGGGAGATTGTGGAGATTGAGACCAAGGCCAACTCGCAAGCGCAAGCCGAAAAAACCGAGCTTCAGGAAATATCATCCATCATCTTCTTCGCCATGGGCTTGGACTCGAAGCTCATAGGCAACACCCCAGGCGACGCTACATCATCGGGCGGCACCGACCTCCGCGAGCGTTTCCTCGTAAAGCAAATCCAGTTCGCCCCATTGCAGCAGCTCATGCTCCGACCATTGGAGGTGATCTCACGCTTCAACGAATGGGATTCTCACTTAGTGTGGCAGATTGACCGAGAAGTGCTCACCACACTGGATAACTCTAAAACGGGGGTGACGATGCAGGAATAGTAACGAACAAATAATATAGAGAATGATAGAACTGAATAAGATATATAATGAAGACTGCCTCGAAGGAATGAAAAGGATTCCGGACGGGAGTGTGGATTGCATTGTGTGCGATTTGCCGTATGGTGTCCTCAACAAGCAGAGCGAGGGAGGAGGATGGGATAGTATTATTCCACTTAATTCCTTATGGGAACAATATCAGCGCATTACAAAACCCAATGCAGCTATAATCCTATTCGGACAGGGTATGTTCACGGCAAAGCTGATGATGAGCAACGAGAAGATGTGGCGCTATAATATCACTTGGGATAAATGCCGTACAACTGGCTTCTTGAACGCAAAGAAGTTGCCATTAAAGCAAACGGAGATTATTTCCGTTTTCTACAACGGACAGCCAACCTATCATCCACAAATGCGCAAATGTCTTCCACATGAACGTAATCATAGCAGAGGAAGGCAAGAGAAAGAGCAAACTAACAGATGCTACGGAAACTTTGGCAAGGCAGATGATGTTATAACTGACGAAAAATACCCAACTAATATTGTCGTATTTCAGAGGGATATTCACAATAGTTTCCATCCCACCCAGAAGCCTGTCGCTCTTATTCAGTACCTCATTCGCACTTACTCCAACGAGGGCGACACCATCTTAGACAACTGTATGGGTAGCGGCACCACCGCCATTGCAGCCATCCGCGAGAAACGCAACTTCATCGGCTTTGAACTCAACAAGGAGTATTACGACAAGGCTTGCAAGCGCATTAAGCAGGAGCAAGCGCAGCTCACGCTGTTCTGACAACTCAAAAAAGGATAATTCCTAATCGCCAACAGCGACAATTTAAAATTCAAAACTCAAAATTCGCATAGCGTATGATAATTTCAACATTAAAAGAACTTCGCTTTTATGTCCCCAGTTGCTCGTTTGACAATATTACATCGCTTCAAGCGCAGCTTGACAGTAGCGAAAAAGACGTGTTAAAAGACAAGTTAGGTAAAGATTTATATGATCGCCTTTGTGGGTATTACAATTCCATATCTCCTGATGACTTCTATATGGATATAACCAGCGGAACCTACAGCACAGAACCATGGAAAGTATTGCTCTTGTGTTCACAGCGTATCGTAGCAGCCGATACCGAGGCGCGTAACCTGCCTAAACAATCCTTGTCTGTCAACGGCATGGGTGTGAATGTAGCTTTGAGCAGCGATTTTGCCGCCGCTTCCGAAAAGCAGATTGCTGACAGTGTACAGAGCTACAAGAACGATTTGATGCGTGATATAAACATTCTGCTTAACACCCTTGAGACATGGGCTAAATCCGACACAGACAATGCTGACATGAAAGAAATAGTCGGGCTATGGAAACATTCAAATTTCTACTATCATTGTCACGGTCTTATCTTTTCATCTTGCGAAAGTCTATACCCTTATCTCTATCACATGGACAATCGCTATAAGTTTATTTGTCTTTTGCCAGACATCCGGTTTATTCAGGAGGAATATATTGCCGAAATGGTAGGACAGGATATTCTCAAAGAAATGATTGAGAACGAAAACAAGGATGATGTCTTATTTAATAAGATACGCAAGCTAACGGCTGCCTACATCATAGAGCGCACATCCGTATTGTCGTTCGACAAGCAACGACGCATGACGGCTCACAATGATATAGTGCATCTACAAGCGTCAATTCTTAAAATAATCAAGGAGCGCACCGAGCAGCCCCAATCCTCGCCCGACACCCAGTCCTCAACCAACACCACCGACTCAACAAGCAAAGGCTACGAGAACAATCAGCCAGACAGCAAAATATTCGTGTCGCCATTGCTGTATTAAAGTTATTCGTCGGCAAAACAAAAAATAACTATGGAAGAAATAATCCGCATCCTAACCCCTGCCATCTCCGCCCGTATGCTCACCTCCGAACAGCGTGAAGCCTTCGAGCGTGGTCTTACTCTTCTTGAGCAGAATCCACGGGCAATGTCGTTCGTAAAGGAGAGCCGACGATTCCGCGACTACCATCGTCGTGTGCGTCAGCTCCTCACCTATCTGCAAACCATGCAGACCTCTCGCACGGAGATAAAGCGTCACGTCGGTCGCCCCACCAAGGAGGAACAGGCGCTCTATGCCGAGCAGCAGAAGGAGAAAGCTCTTGAGGAAGCGCGTCGCTCGCTCTTCCCCGACCTAAAGCCCGACCTCACCTTGCAGCCTCTCACCTACGGCGGCATCGTAGCCAACCCCAACGGCGAGACCATTGCGTCCACCATGCCCAACCTCATGCAGCTCCGACCGTTCCTCTCCGAACGTCTGCAAGAGCAAGTCAACACCGTGCGCTCCCTGCGCAACGAGATGGCAGCAAAGGCAGAGCAAGCCAAGACCATGGCCGAAGCCAACGAGAAATGTCAGGCACAAAGACTCTCACCTTTATATAAGGAAGAAGAGATAGCCCTTCTCGCCACCCGTGCCGTGAAGATAGAGAGCGACATCCTTCCTCGCATCTACATCAACGTAGACCGCGAAATTGGCGAGGCTTACCTTCGTCTATCCCCACGCACCGGCGACCCCGAATATATCGCCCGAATAGAGAAGGCGTGCAACGTGCCACCGCAGAACCTACGCGCTCAGTTCCGTCCCTTCTATGACAAGGCACTCGCCCGTGACCCTCTCTTCGCCCAGTCGGTAGCCGACAAGATAGCCAACGACCGCCCCGAAGTGAAAGCCGCCCGCGACGCAGCAGCCAAGCACAAAGCCGAAGCCGACGCTCTCATTAAGTACATCATGCGCAAGGACAAGCCATCCACCAAAGCCCGCGTGAAGGGCCTTACCGACCGCATAGAAAAACTCCGCAAGAACTACGCCGACATCGTGACCGAAGACGAACTGAAGGGCTACGAGGCAATCCTCCTTAAAGTTAAGGAAGAAGTGGAGAGTGAAGAACGAAGAGTGAAGAACGAAGAATCCAATAGAAAAACGATAACGCGATGAAAGACCCTTTTGAAACGTTAAAAGATCTCTGTACAGAAGCCTGTCATGAGCGCAAGGCTTGCACCGAAGGCTATCGTGCCATGCTCGCCGCCGAAAACATCAGTCAGCTCATGGCTGTGTGGCGAGCCAACTGGGAGGATGTTGTTGAAAGCAAATATGCCGACATTATTAATGAAAAGCTGCCGTCCTTATATCCTTCGTTAAAAAAAGAGATGAACGCTGCCGGCATCTATGTGAACGAATGTCCCAAGGTGACTCATGAGAACATTCTTGTTATCGTGACCGACTGCGATGATGTTGTTGAGATTCATGACCACGCCCGGTGTTATGTCTTGGGCGCAGCTAACGTCTGGGCGTGGGGTCACAGTCAGGTCTATAGCGAAAAGAGCGACGACGCCCGCATCATTTTGAGACAACACGCTTACGGACATATCGGCAAGGGTCACGTTATAGCCTACGACTTTTCCCGTCTTCGGTTTTCGGCAACAAAGGCATGGCTCCATGACGGCACGTCCTGTGAGGCACATGGGGGCGAGGTACACGCCGAGGGCTATCGCACAATATCGGCCTTCGGCGACACAAAGGTGTTCAGCAAGACCGACCGTAACATTACGCTATATGGCAACGCCCACATCGTGGTGTGACGCGCATGAAGACAGCAACACGAAACAATACATATAAAAACAGAAACAATGAACAGTAAACTGACTATACTTGCTAAGAACACTCCCCTTACCGTCAGCGAAGACTGCTCGGTTCAGCTCGAACTGAGCAATCCGCTATTCAACGACGTGGAGATGTTTTCCTATCCCGTGGCGTTGCCTGTAGATGGCAACAGGCACGTTTTGAAAAACATTGATGATGTCAACTCGGCCGTGCGCCCTATGAGCTACGAGCACATGCCCATACAGATTCTTGCCGACGGTGTGCCTCTCGCGTTCGGTCCTGCTGTCATTCAGGAAGACGAACGTGTAGATGACACCCTGTCCCTGAGCGTCGATGCAAGCGTGCAGTCGTTTGCTGATCTTATAAGTAACCTGAAATGTAACGAGGTCCCCATTCCCGCAAAATATCATGACAGCCTACTTATAGGCGAGAAGATTGACGAGGTAAACGTGAACGTGAGCTACACCACCGACGTGGTGGTGCAATATGAAGGCAAGAAGGGCAACAAGAAGATTGGTTCGGTGGGCAGCTACAGAACGTCGGGCACGTTCTCCCCCCAGGCCCTCGGTTTCTCTTTCCCCGGAAAGTGTCATGAAACCCCGTCGTTTCTGGCTTACAAGAAAGAGGATCGCGTCTACACTGATGGCACGAAAGTGACCATGCCGGAGGTGGAGCAGTCGTATATCAACGTCAGCGATTCCTATCCCGTAAAACCGTTCTGCAATGCCCGCGTGTGCTACGGCCACCACGACATCAATGACGACGGCACCACATCCGACTCGCTCGTTGAATATCTCAAGGAGGATGACGGCAAGGAGATGTTTGAAGATTGCGGTCCTATCTGGGCACTCGATGCCGACCGTCCCCAGTCGGGCATCTGTTTCTATGTGCTGTTCTTTCTTGACTGTCTTTTCGATCATCTCGGCGTGACGTTTGACAACTCGGCTCTCACGGCTGTCGGCGACTTCAAACGCCTCTGCTTCTTCACGACAAAGTGTGCCTACGACACCAAGCCGCTACATTATGGCGACACCTATAAGGAGAACGATCCCGAGGTGTTGGCAGGCAAGAAGAAGGCGGGAGACATAAAGTATGGCTGTTTCCGCAAAACCTGCTCATCGGGCAAGGATGCGCAGGAAAATCTGTTTAACAGCGTGAACGACTGGCTCGACTCGCGCGGTTGTGGCGGCAAGCTAAAACTGGAAAACCCGAAAGACAAGACCTTGCAGCAGATTGTCTACTATCCTGTCATGTTCCGCTTTGTCGATGACATTGACAACCGCTTTCCCGACAAGGTGTTCAAGAAAGCCGAGATCGTAAAAATGAAGGAGGACAGCAAGAAAACTGCCATCGTGGGACAGGACGGCGTGGCGAGCATTACATCGAAGAGCTACATAACGGCAGCCGAGATGAACGCGAGCGTGGTCAACATGTATGCCAACGAGAGAAATTTCCCTGACGAGGACGTGCAGTCGGTCATCGACTCACTGGAGCAGCAGTTTGGTATAAAGTTTTATTACGACTATGAGCGCAAGCACGTCACGGCTTATCTCATGCGCGATGTTTTCCGCAAGCAGAACGATAAGCCACGGCCTTTCAACGCCGAAATTCTGTCAATGGTGCCGATCACGGAGAAGATCACGGGTGTGCGCGTGGGCTATTCGGCCGAGAGCGAGAGCAAGGAACAGAAGAAGAATATAACGGACAACATCAAGGACTATGCGACCGATTACGACTATATTGAATACCCGAAGGACCGTACGGTAACGTCGCTCACCTACAAGGAGATCATTCATACGGTCTACAACGGACAGATGAATGTGTTCGTGGACTTGCAGACAGGCAACAGTTATCGCGTGAAGATAGACTCTCAGTTTACCAACACCAACGACATGCGCCCGCGGTTGTTTCGCGTAGCTGCATACAAGGGTGTTGAGTTTGGCGACTGCTCTGATGTCAACGAAGACTATGTGCAGGAGTATAAATCCGACTTTGTGCCCGTGCCTCTTGTAGACATCAACTACCGTAAAGCTCTCTCGGCGAGCTTCGACCGCTTCTTCTATACCGACGGGGATGTGCAGCCGTCTGAGGGTAGCAACATTGACGGCTATATGGCCACCGAGGTGAACAGCAATAAAGCCGAGTGTGTAATGGTGCCGTTCATAGATACCGACATGGAACATGAGTTTGTGGAGCAGTATATCAAGAACCCGCTCTCCTCTACCGTTGCCGACTTCTACGTCACCGAGGTGCTGTCGCTGCGTGAGAGTTATGACCCCTCGAAGACCGATGACGGAAACTCGCCCTTGCAGTCGTATGATTGGGGTCTTACTGTCGCCATCATGCGTGGAGGTGGAGACGGATCAAGCCGTGAGACCTACGATTACGATTATGACGGCTTCGGCAACTCGAAATGGCGCACAACGGTGGGCAACTACGCTGTTACGTCCGACTCAATTGACAACTACGGCAATTCTTACGCCTATAACAGCGTTGATACCGAAGAGCATTTCTCTCTCACTCCACGCGCATGGGTGCAGCCCGATTGGGCGGCCAGTCCGCTTGTGGTCAGCACACCTTCGGTCAAGAACCGCGGATGGATAGACACGTTCCTGGTTGATAACGTCTATTTCCTGCTTAACCGCAAGAAATTTTATGTGCGCTGCCTCGCTACGGTTGCGCAGATAGCCGACATTCCCAACCACTGGAAAGAGTGGTGGAACATCGGAGGGCGCAAGTGTCTTGTCAACAAGGTCAACACCACGATAACCGGTACCGACGGCATGGGCGAGGTGGAAATGGAGGTCTATGCGTTCTGATCCTCGTATCTCCTTATATATATTATATGCAAGCAGCAATGATCACCAACAAAACAACAAGATAAATTATGGCAACATCAATATCTCTCGCTTCCGGATCTATCCTTAACGGCAACCCTATTGTGTTTAACGTGCAGCCGCGGCGCATCTACGGCACGCCGCCGTCGTTTCATCGCGTCATCCTTGATGTAGTGTGTGGCATGAGTGGCGGCGATATGGAGACTATATCCCTGTCGAAGCCCGTTCTTGCCGAGAACGGAGCTTCGGTACAGATAGACGTGTCGTCGGCTCTTCGCTCGTTTCATGATGCCTATACCTATACGGCAAACCCGACGGCGAGCTACCCTTTGGTTAAGTTTAACGTCAAGGCCCATGACGAGTATATGTATGACGGAGAACTGAAAACAACGGATGTGTTGTGGTACCCAGCAGAAGATCAGTACATGAACACTCTGTTTGGCTCCTTTTCCGACCGCGAACGCTTGACTGCATCGGGCACCACCTTGCCTGTTACCCGATTGTCACGAAAGCCCCAGTCGCTACCTCAGTTGGTGTGTGTAGGCGACCGTTTTGTCTATTCGGCTTCTTACGCCGAGGGACAACTCATTCCTAAAAGTGCCGACCTTGTTGCACCCACCCCCTCCTATGTTGACATTACCAAGGAAGGCTTGCAGACCGTCGGCGACCAACAGCTCTATGCCCTTCCCGCCACCGAAGCACAGAACCGCGCAACATTCCGTTTCGTCAACTCTTTCGGTGTGGTGGAGAGCATCAGTGTCCCCCAGGTGAGCGGCAAGACCTTCACTCACAAGGCAACCGATTATATTAAGACCATGCCGGAGACCTTCAACGTGTTCTCCCGCGCAACGGTAAGAAAGATCTCTGACAAGGAGGTATGGCGCTTTTCCACCGATCCTTTAAATGAGGAATGGCTTTCGTGGTATCTTCACGAGTTTTTAATGTCTAACCATGTGTGGCTGCTGTGTGGCTCTCTCTTTGTGCCGTGCCGTCTGAGCATTGACGACGAATATGAAATGAAAAACGACACGCAGGGAAAATATTATGCTGTCGAGTTCACGGTCAAGATGGACATTGACGGCAGTCCTCTATATTGATTTATTATTTATTAGTTATTATTTATTATTTGTTATTTGTTTGCAACCTCGGGCACGCTGCTGTCCCGAGGTTGCTTTTGTTTTCCGACGTATCGTTGTCCTAACCAGTCCTGACGTTTTTTTTATCTTTGTAATAGAAATAAAAAAATCAACCATTACAGAAAACTATAATAACACAGGACATGGCACAAGACAACAACGAAAGCCCGACTTACACGATGACGCAGGCGAGAACCCAGGACTACTGGATCTCTCCGTCGGCTTTATATATAGAGCTGAACGCCCTCGGCATACCTAATTTCATTCAGGCTTCTTATGCAACAGGAGCTCAGGTTCTCGTGTATATAAAAGGCATCGTTTCTTATGACAACGGCCATAACTACCGACGCTGGCCCCTGCGGGCTGTGCCTACAATGTTTAATACGAACAGCGAGAAATATGTCTATGTGGCCATTCCGCGCAATTTGGACTCCAACGACTCTGCTCTTGTCGTATTCCCTTCTGAGCTTATTGACCTCTATGGCAAGAACGCCGATGGAGGACAGATTGGCTCTGAAGACAAATACTATATTTACCTACAGGCCAAAATCACATCATCGGGCGACAACGGAACAACGGCTCGCGAATGGGACGGCGGCAAGACGGTGGCCACTGGCTACCTTGCTTCAGACGAGGCAATATCGGCAGGACTGGTTGACACGGTGTGGTATCAGTATAGCACCGTTGATCAGACCGTGACGTTCCTCAAGGACCTTACGATGAAGATCGGCACTAAATTCAGACAGATCTTCGTCAAAGCTCTTACCGTCGTGTCGGGAGGTAGCATAACGTTCGAGAATCAGGGTTGCGTCGTTGGTGTTGCCAACAGCGCAACGCCTGTAACGGCGGAAGACCATATTGCAACGCCTAAGTATGTTGACGACAATGCACTGTCTAAGACCCACGACGACAGCACGCCTCACGCTCTGATGGTAGGGTCTCTCACGTCTGACGGCAAGATGACTGTGCGAGGCGACACACAGCTGCAAGGCGACACGTTCTTCGGTACAGGGCCTGTGGATGACAAGACGGACACGCCCCATGTTGACGGAGGGAGCGGCGATGCCCTGCTCGGGGACGTGGTGCTGAAGGCGTTGCAGAGCAAGGACTTTGATGCGCTGCTTCAGCGAGGCTTCGGCTTCACGAAGGGCGTGAACGGCAAGTTTACGCTCAGCGTGACCGACCTGCTGGTGTGGGGCAAGGCTATCTTCAATGAGCTGGAGATACGGAGGCTGTCGAGCATAGGCGGCAACGTATATCTTAGCGGCGCTTCGAGCAAGATTGCGCATGTGAAGGAGGAGATGCAGGACGGACAACTTGTGGGCTGGCGTTGCTACATTCTCGCGGATGACGGCACAACGGCGACACAGAACGGCTGGAAAATGTATGACCAGGCGCGGTGTCAAACCTTTGATATTGCTTCGGGCAGCCATGAGGGTGTGGGCAACCGCAACTACTGGCGACTTGTAACGGGCGTGAGCAGCACGAACGAGACGATTACGGATGCTGACGGCAACGACCTCTACAACGGAAAGAAATTTGCGTGGGTAGTGCTCTCGGCTACCGACTGCGAAGACAGACAGACGAACGATGTGCCAGCGGCTGGCGATGTTATCGTTCTTGACGGTCACAGGCAGTTTGCTGAGGACGACCCAAGGGCCATGAATAACGACGCTTCGCGAACGAACATCATGATGCTTCAGACAACGGGTAGTGAGGGCAGCGTGCCTAACATCATTTCGTTGCAAGGCATCGTTGACTACAAGCACAGCGCGTCAAACAACAAATATAGCAACACGGTCTTTATTCTCTCTCCCGAGGAGGTGGTGTTCCTTAGCTCACGATTCAAATGGATAAGCGCGAGCGGTGCGCCGATTACGCTTGTTAATTTCCGCGGCGCGTGGAAGCAGGGCGAGACCTACTACTATTATGACCAAGTGAGCCACAACAACGCTATCTGGACTTGCATCGTTGCGGGAGACAGCAGCACAACGGAAGAACCTACAGACGAGAGCGAGGTGTGGCGAAAGGAGCTGACGGGCGGCATACCTGGCCCCTCTGGTGCTGACGGCCTTGCCTACGTCTTGCAGGTGACGAGCGACAAGGGCACGGTGTTGGTGAACGGCGCGGGGTCACTCCTGCTCACAGGCACGCTGTACAGAAACGGCGAGGATGTGACCTCAACCATTGCCGAGAGCAGATGGTCATGGTACAGGGTGTCGGCAGACACGGCAGACGATGCTGTGTGGAACCGTCTGCATGAGGGTGTGGGCAACACTTGTAGGATCACAGGCGAAGATGTGTCGCGTGTGGCACAATTCGGCTGTAGGGCTTACGTTCAAGACACATCGTCTGCAAAGGTCCTCACCATCGACTCGTTGGAGCAATGATATAAAAAAGATATTTAACGACATAACAATAAATAAAAAAAAGAGAAAGACATGGCAAAAGTTTTAGCAAATGGTCAAATCACCATCGTTGACTTGAATGACGGCAAGGCCGTACAGTGTTTCACACAGGCATCGCTCGGCGACACCCAGATTTACACCCCCGACACCAACACCTACACGCCCAGCTACTCGGCAAGTGCGCCCAACGTGATAACGGCCAAGGTGTATGTGACGGGCAGCTCTGACGACCAGGCCCCCACGTCGGCATGCACAGGCTGGTCGTGGAAGATGGACGGCGTGGCGGCCACTCCCGTGAGCGGCAAGAGCTGGCAGCTGAACATATCCGCGAACATAGCCAAGGACAGCCCGAACAAGCAGATAGAGTGGTCTTGCACCTATACAGACCCCCAGACGGGTGCCACTACAAAATGTATGGGCTACAAGACTATCAGCATGGCGAAGAGTGGAGGTGCCTTGCAGATAGTGCAGATAGAGACTCCCGACGGCAACACGTTTGACTCGTCTAACGCGAGCAAGACCCTTAGAGCCGTGGCAAAGTTCTTCAGAGGCAATGTACAGGACACGGTGGTGACGAGCATGAAATGGGCAAAGCTCAACATAAGCGAAGGAACATGGACCGACATCTCGGCAGGCGTGAGCACGGCCAACGGCGTGAGCACACTGAACGTGGTAGCAGACGATGTGCTCAACTTCCAGACCTTCAAGTGTACCGTAACTGACGGCAAGGACACAGCCTATCAGATTGTGACCTTCTTCGATGCCTCAGACCCTTACGTCGTGGAGGTGTTTTCGCTCACGGGCGACAAGATCGTGAACGGAGCACAGAACACGGAGCTGTATGCCCGCGTGTGGCGCGACGGCAACATTGTGGAGGACGGCGCGACGGTGAAGGCCGACACATCGCACACGACAAAGTTCACTTACAAATGGACGAAATATAACGCCAACGGCGTGGCTACAAACTGGAACGGCACAAGCAGTCCTGTACACACGAGCAAGCTGCCCTATGTGACGGTGAGCAGCGCGGACGTATCGGTTAGAGCAACGTTCACCTGTGAGGTGAGCACGAAATGACCCTAAAGACGAGAAAGAGATGGTAATAGGCAAAGGATATATCACTATTGCCGTGATTCACGACGGCGTGGACGGTGCTAATGGTTACACCGTCTGCGCTACGCCGTCGGTCATTACGCTCGGCATAAGCAAGGTGTCGGACACGGAGTTTGCTGCCGATGTGTCGAAGAACAACACGTCGGCGATAAGAGTGTTCAAGGGCAATGTTGACGTTACGAGGAAATGCAGGGTGACGGTGTCGAGCACAGAGAACTGTACGGCGACGGGGCCTTTCGAAAACGCATCTGGACTGGTAAAGGTCACGCGCATGTCAACCTATACGGCAGACGACGTGACCTATCCCTTCACGACAGGTTCTGTGACGGTGACCATCAATATTGGAAGCACTACCCTTAGCCATACCATCGCCGTGAACGTTGACATGAGCAAGGTGTGGGGCGGTGTCGAAACCTTGGTGAATGGTCTGAAGAGCGAGTTTGGCGAGTTTCAGCAGGACTTGCAGAGCGAGAATCCCAACGTGCTGACGAAATATACATCCAGGATTGAGCAGACGACAAAGAGCATCTCGGCTAAGGTGGCGCAGGAGACGGTGGGCAGACTTAACCTGCTGCCCGGCACGGCGTTTAACGTAGCAGCAGACGTAACACAGCAGCGACCCGATACGTTCCCTTGCACCATACTGCCTTTAGGTGGACTTGAAGGCACAGGAGCGATGGTTGTAAATCAGACAGGGTCTACAACGACAACATGGAGCGGTCTTATGTGGAAAGGGGTGGTTCTGAAGCCAAAAACCTACTATATGGCGAGCGTGTGGGCGAGAGCCGACGGCGGTCTGGACGATAATATGTATCTCAGCATGCGACAAGAAGGTGCGAACGACGCTCTTTGCTATATTGCTCTTGCGTCGGCAAACGAGACGCATGAATGGAAACTGTATAAGACTAAATTCAAGACAGGCGAAACGGCAGCGAGCTGTAACAACGTGAGAGTGGAGCTTGCCATAAGAAAGAACGGTGTGGGCCGCTGCTGCAAGCTGATGCTCGACGAGAGCGATACATATAACGGTTGGACGGCAGCCTCTTATGCCGATGTGTCGTCGCGTGCGCTGCTGGCTACAGGCATAGACATCAAGAACGGCACGATCGACATGACAGCAGACAAGTTTACGCTCAGGAACAATCACGGTGAGAAGAGCTTTGGCGTGGACGAAGACGGCAATCTTGAAGCGCGGTCACTGAAGAGCGTGTCGAAGGACGGGCTGCTGACGGCTATCATAAAGGACGGCGCGTTCACGGCGTTAAGCGGACTGAGCGGTGCTACGGCGTTTTTCGGCCTTATAGACGGGTTGCCCTACTTGCAGTTTACGAACGCGGCAGGTGTGGTGTGTTACGCCATCGGTCCGAGCGGCGGGCAGACGACGGGCAGCGTGGGTGTGCAGATGGTGGCATGTAACGTGGGATATAGCGTCTCAACGATGAGTCTTGGAGGTAAGTCGAGCTACATGATCAGTTACAGTGGTTCTGTGACGCTTCAGAACTTTGGTTCTGAGAGCGCGAAGATTTATCAGAGCAAGTTGCAGCTCGTCATCGACGGCTTCACACAGACGCTCACGGCGAGCTTCAAGGACAGCAGTTTCCCCATGACCGAGGTGGGACAAGGCAAGGTCATGACGCTCATGCCCGGTAAGCTGTTGCAGGCCGAGTTTGAGATAAACACGATCGGCGAAACCATGTCTACGACAGGCAGCGACGGGTCGGTGATTGCGAAGCCGAGCGGCGCGAGGGGCTGTCAGCTGAAGCTTAACGGCGAGGTTATTGGCAAGGGAGCAATTTCTTAGATGATTATTTATTATTTATTATTTTTTTGTTATGAGTTTATGAAAAGGATTGTTAGGGGCAACGATTTTAAGTTGCGTGTGCCTGTCATGAAGATTGTTGACGGCGCGAAGGTGGCGTTTCCGCTGCCCGGGTGTACGGACATCAAGGTGAACATCGTAAACCAATACAGACGCATCGCCCTGAGCTACACCATTGATGTGAGCGAGGACAACGTGCTGCTTGCGCGTGTGGAGGGTGACAAGGTGGCTGTGGGGACCTACGCCTTGGAGGTAAAAGGAAAGATTTTTGGCAACGATTGGAGGTCGAACGAGTATGAGCAATTTCAGATTGTTGACAACAACGCTTCCGGTGACACGGTGTTCGAGCCGCAGGAGGGCGAGGACAGCGTGGAGATGGACACAGCCCTTGTGGTGCTTGCTCCTTCGGTGGAGTTGGGCAACCTGATAAAGGATGCTGAAGAGACAATTGCCGACACCAAGGAGGCCTTGAAGGGTGTGGAGACCAAGATGGGTGACATCGAGAAACGTGCCGACACAGCCATTGGCGCAGCCACGACAGCTGCCGAGAGCGCGAACACACAGGCCTTTGCAGCCGTACAGTCGGCAACGAGAGCTAATACAGCGGCAGAGAGGGCAGAGCAGACAAACGCTGCCGTGAATACCGCAGAACAGGCACGAATGGAAGCAGAAAAGGATAGAAAGAGAGCAGAAGTTCTAAGAGTGCAAGCCGAGAAAGAGCGTGTGGCAGCAGAGAAGAAAAGGGTGAGTGATACAAACGAAGCTATCCAAGCAGCAAAGGATGCAACAGCAGGAGCAGAAAAAGTCAATGCCGAGCTGAACGGCAACGTACTGACCGTTATCAACCGACAGGGAATAGCAAAGAGCGTAAACCTGACCGATGCGGACGAACATGTGACGGTGAACGTGACTACAACCTTAGCGTCTGTCAGTGTGGAGGGCATCATCCTTAATGTCTATATCAACAACGGAGCAGACCCGCAACAATATACGACCGACAGCAACGGACAAGCTATGTTTACGGCGACGAAAGGTTTCACCTATAAGGTTGTGTTCCCCTACATAGAGGGATGTGCAATTCTGAACCCTGTACAGCATGTCGCCGCTGTAGGTAATCGCATTATTGATGCTGTGTATACTGAAGAGACGATAAAGTTTGAGCATGTCACGGTGAGGATGCAGAAAGCCAACAAAGATGATGTTTTGCAGCCCTGGGAAGGAGCGCCTGTACATGTGACAATAGACAGCAAGAAAACAGATTATATCACAGATGCGCAGGGCGTGGCGAGTTTTGACGTGAAGATAGGCACGTCCTATACCGTTGCTGTAGACAAGGTAGACGGCATGTATGAGCAGTATGACAACTACAGCAGAACACGCAAGGCTATGGCTGATTCTTATCGTTTCAACTATGCCTATCACTATTACGAGAGCGGCGTGTGGCTCATTGATGACGAGGGCAAGAAATGGACGTGGGAGGCATGGGAGGCGAGCGGAAAAGACAAGACCCATCTTGTTTTTGTGTGTATAAAGACCCTTGACACACAACGCTACGGCGGTGACATCTATATCAGCATTGACCTGCTTGCTAATTTCGCACAGATTCCAACCAAGCAGTGGGCAAACCAAAATGTCCAGTTCAAAAACGTACCACTGAACGGTACGAACAACAGCGATACGCAGTATTACAAGTTTGCCTATAACGGCCTTGTTGCGACAATAACAATTATCGCCGAGGGCGACGAGCGGGGCATCGAAACACCGTTCTGCGACTACTGTCACTCAAAGACCGTTGACTGCGCCGGTGAGGCATGGCAGGGCTATGGACCGACACTTGAACAATGGAAGCTGACATGGGCAAACATAGATTATGTCGTTGATGCCGTTAACCTCAAGTTCCCTGAGCTCGGCGTGAGTGTCAATAATTATAAAGGTAATAAGTGGACCGCAACGCAGTACGGCGCGACGGGCAGCTATTCCTTCGGTACAGCGATGGGCGGCGACAGCAAGTACGGCGCGAATCTGGCGTTTCCATTCTTCGCTTGTCCCTCTCCCTCTTTATCTCTTTCTCTCTCAAGTGAGGAAGGTGCAAACGAGGAAGGCGCAAGCGTTAACACCGAACGCGTGGCGTGAGGTGTGTGCGTGAGTGGTTGTTATAAAAGGATTATAAACAAAAGGTATATTCGAAGACATGCTCTCAGATGAACTGCAAATATATAAAGACACCTTCAAGCTCTGTAAGATATTGATGAGCTACAGCAAGAACGTCAGTAGGCTTGTGCGCTACGGCGAATACAGTGTGGCGATAAGCAAGGCTTGCACAGCTCTCGATCTTATAAGAAGGATAAATGAGAGTTTTGAACAAAGGGAGGTGTACTTGCATGATTACATCCTTCTCGTGTCGGAAGTCAAGTCAAGAATCACGCTCTTTGCCGAGGCAGAATTTCTTTCTGTCAAGGCGGCTACGAACCTCGATTATCAGGTAAACAAGATAGCAAAAGAAGCGACAGGCTGGCTAAAGGCCGAGAAGGCTCGCAAGGCGAGAACCGTGAAGCCATGAGCAACACGGGAGAGCAGCCACTTGAGTGGCAAGGGGTGTCCGCTTTCAACCGTCTGATGACGGAGAAGCAAAGAACAAGACAGCGATACCGAGAACGCAGAACAGCGCGACGAACAGCTATTACTTCGGTACAGCGATGAACAACAACAACAAGAACAACGCGAATCTGGCGATTCCATTCTTCGCATACACCAAGGTGGCTATTGCAAATTCATTGAGAGCATGCACGAATATATCACTATTGACGACGTTTACGGAGGTTATAGGGACTGCAAGCGTTTTAAGGCAGACACGGTTGGCTGTGTGGAATATATGCAGAACTATCTTGCCAACAACTTGCAGCTCTATCGCGACCTGAACAGCATGGCTTACGAGATAGGTCAAAGCAAAGCTTTTTGTGTGACACGCCCGAAGCTACGAGAGGTGTTCTGTGCGCAGTTTCGCGACCGTGTAGTACACCATATCCTCGCCATCAAGTTCATGGACATCTTTGAAGCAGAGATGCTTGACTGTGCTTATGCTTGCAGGAAAGGTAAGGGTACTTTGTACGGCATTGAGCATGTAAGGCAACAGATAATCGATGTGAGCAGAGAATACACCGTGGAGACATGGATTCTGAAATGCGACCTCCAAGGCTTCTTTATGAGCATTGACCGGCGGATGGCTTACAGGATAGTGGAGGGCGTTATAAGACGTAGATATGACGGCGACGACATTGAATGGTGGCTGTGGCTGTGGCGCAAGGTGATACTTCACGACTCAACAAAGAACTGCGCGAAGACAGGCGACACGAGACTATGGGACGGACTGCCTACAAACAAGTCGTTGTTTACATGCGGCGAAGGCAAGGGTTTTCCGATCGGCAATCTGCCGAGTCAGATAATTGCCAATCTTATAATGTCACGCTTCGACAAGTGGATCATCGGACGCTTGGGCGACGAATGTGGTTACGGACGTTATGTTGACGATTTTGTCGCGGTAAGCAGAAACAAAAAGCAGCTGCTTGATGTGTTGCACGACGCGCGAGAATGGCTCGACTGCAAATTGGGTCTTACGTTGCACCCTCAAAAGGTGTATCTGCAAGAAGCCCGTAAGGGTGTCGTGTTTACAGGAGCAGCCCTCATGCCCGGAAGGATATATTGTGGCAAGACCACCGTGGAGCATCTTTTTGAAAGGATTGAAGAGTGGAACAACATGACAGACGTAAGCCGGGAACAGACAGAAGCCTTTGTCAGAAGCGTCAACTCGCTGTTCGGACATCTGAAACATTATAACAGCTACGCCATAAGGTGGATGGCATGGAAGAAGATAAAGCACAAAGAGAGTGTGTATTGTGAAAACATGAACAAATTAAAAATAAGAAGAAACAATGAAAAAAATGAACTTTGTAAAAACATTTGTACCGAAAGGTCAATACAAGGGGAAAGAAGAGAGAGAAGGGGTGTGCATCGTGCATCTTGACGGTGTGCTCAACGAGGAAATGGACGCATACGAGTGTGTCGAGTGTTCAATGCCTGCCAGTGATTATTCGGAGGCAGCTGTCAGCGAGGCTTATGCTGCATGGAAGACAGCAATGGCAAACAGGGGGCTTGCCAGAGCGAAGCGTGAGGTCTTGAAGAAGATCGGGGCCTACGACACCTCGTCTGCCGTGAACGGATTTATGCTGAACGGAGCCGAGGTGTGGCTGGACTTTGAGCTTCGCGACCGTGTATACCAGGGCAACGAGCGTTTGCTGCGTATCGGTCGCACGGACACTACGCTATGGCTGGGCAAGCAATGCTATAACTTGAGCATTGAGCAGGCACAGAATATCATAAGTCATATCGAGGCTTACGCTAAGGATTGCTATAACGTTACGGCGGCACACAAGAAGGCTGTGGGCGAGCTGACGAGCGTTGAGGAGGTGCTGAGCTACGACTACACGAAGGGCTACCCTGAGAAGCTGACGATGACGGTTTAGGCACGGTTTGATGGTCTGAAAATCGGCTTGACGATTTAAAGGATTATTTCAACAGGTCTAAGGATTGTGTTAACAGACCTAAAATTCGTAACAACATCTTTTAAAATTGTGTTAACTGCTTTAAAAATTGACGGACATGAAGAAAACGACAAAGAGAAACCTTTTAGGTATGTTGGTGTATATGACCATCGCTTTCGCGTTTGGCGGCGGCTTCGGTCTGCTGGCCCTTATCGTGAAGGAGGACAACGACAGGTGTCATTACTATGGCGGGACTTGGAACAGGGGAGACCTTGCGCGCGGCTGTCTGGCTGTGGGCGTGGGCATGGGGCTGAGGTATTGGGCCTTCGGTCTGCTGTGAGAGAAAACAGACGGCATGGCCTTGTCGGGAGAGCAATTTGCACCCGACGGGGCTTTGCCGTGTGATGAAAATTTTGTAAATTTGAGATTATTTTAAAGACTAAAAAAAGAGATATATGATGATAGTATTAAGTATTTGGGCCTTCCTGCTGTTGGGAGTTTTCCTGTTGCTCACGGCGCTGCGCTTCGGCGTGCCCGACATGGTGAGCGGGGTTTATTATCAGCTCCAGCACACGACGGATAGCACGGTGCTGGGTGGAACGACGGAGCACCAAAGGGGATGGATCTTCTCGGTTGTTATGATCGTGTCGGCATTCCTCATGATGGTGTGCATGCTCGATACGGAGAAGGGAACGCTGCCCTCGGCGTTTGCTGGCTGCTGCGGCATGATCATGGTGGGGCTTGTTCCCAGGTATCTTAGTGAGGAGCAACATAACGCGCATGTGCTTGCGGCTTGGATGGCTGTAATGGGATGCTTAGGCTGGTGCCTGTCGGTTTGCTGGCAGGTGACGGTTGTGGTGGCTCTTGTGTGGCTTGCTGCAATGGCATGGGCAGGAAGACGGGACGACGGACGGAACATGAAGGCGTGGTATTGGATTGAGGTGGCAGGGCTGGCTGATGTGTTTCTCACCTATTGGACGGTGATGCTGATTGATGTATAACCATAATTTAAAACGTTAATTTTCAAGCAAACAACATGAAAGCAAGCGAGAAACTTATAAACCATATCAAGCAGGCAGAGGGCTATAGGGCAAAAGCCTACCGCTGCCCAGCAGGGCGCTACACTTGTGGCTACGGCCACACACGCGGCGTGACACGTCTGACTACATGTACGGAAGCAAGAGCAGAAGCATGGCTGCGAGATGATTTGCTGCCCGTTGAAAACTTTGTCAACGCCATTCATAACGTCAACACGCAGGGACGTTTCGATGCGATTGTCGATTTTGCCTTTAATCTCGGCCTCGGCAACTTGCGGTCAAGTACGCTGCTGAAGCTCATTCAAAGCGGTGCTCCTGACGAGAGGGTGTGTAAAGAGCTGAGAAAATGGGTCTATGCTGGCGGCAGGGTGCTGAGCGGACTTGTGACCCGACGCGAATGGGAAGCTCATAGGTGGATGGAACGTTGACGGCGAACAAAAAACCCGCCACCTTCACAGGTGACGGGCAACATTTAATACTTTACTTTGGATTATGATCATGGTTGACCATGTTTCGTTTGCAAAGATACTAATATTTTGTTGTTCCTGCAAATATTTTCCCTCTCAACGGCGTTTTACATCCTGCCATGGGCTATTGTTCGTAGTTTAAAACAAGAACTCAGTTAAAGGAAAATTCGTCAGACCCGTCAAATACGACGTTAAAAACCTATCAGTTGAGTAAATAACTTTTACATCGAATTTTACTGATTATTATGAATGTTTTAATTTATCAGCATAGGACCTACATCGCGTCCTGTGAATGAGATGTTGATATTACGGGCATAATCGCCGTTTTTTCCGTCATTTCATCCACATGTAGCGTTATCTTGAACATCTTCTTGCCGTATTCGTCGCTTTTGTCAAGAGTTTTTATTTCCACCCATGCGCCTTTAACAGGCTGTTTGTTTTCCCATGTACTTAGTTCGTGCTTTTTGTATTCGGGATCCCATTGCTTTTCCCATCCCCACACGCTTCCGTCTACCTGTGACACCTCGTAACGGCCGTTATACATGCCGTTTGAAGGAGCGTTATTTACCGAAAAGCTGACAACGTAGTAGTCGGATTTGTAATAAGTCTTGTCCGACAAGGGGTTGCTCCAAAGAGAGAAAAAGCCTTTGCCGTAGTTGCTCTGATAAGACAACTGATGTACGGGCTTTTTCTTTAGGAGTGTCGAAAAAGCCGACTCTACCGGCACATATTCCGGTTCCTCATCGTCGCTGCTGCAACTGCCCATGCTTACACACGCCGCCATCATCGCCAACAGCATTGTCATTCTAAAGATTTTCTTCATAATTTTATATTTTAATACGTTAATACTTTCGTAGTTTTCGGAGGCTTACCTCGCCGTGATGAAGGCGTACAAGGCGCAGCACAAGATCGGCAACCCCTACAGCTTCATGCGCTCCCTCGTCACCGACGACCTCAAGGTCATGCTCGCTGGCAACGACCTCACGGGTGGCGTGAAGCCCGGCGGCTCCACCACTGAAGGTGGCGGCGGTCAGAAGCCTGGAGGTGAGATGGAGCCTTAAAGGCCGCTAAGCGCGAGAAGGCTTTAACATTTTCCACGGTAGGCACACGGCTTGCCGTGGGATTTTTATTCTTCGGGTAGGAGCACCACACCGACACGAACTTTTGCGCCACAATGAGGGCAGAAGGTGGTGGTGTTAATGATATTGTCGGTCGCCGCTTTGTCTTTTTCCTCAATATCTGCTGACTGTTCTTTTTCTGTACTGCTTGCTTCCTCAGCGTAATCTGATTTTTTAGAGTCTTCAACGTCGTTTTGCTTCTCCGTTTCATCTTCGGTAACGTCGGGGGCTTCTAAGAGGACGGTCTCTTCAACATTTTCTTGCACGTCATTATTTTCTTCCTCCTTTTTTTCGTCCAAATCATAGAAGAATTCGCGAGGGTCAACGCCCAAGCCTTTTGCCAAGGCAAGCAGGGTGCTTGTCTTAGGATTGTTTCCTATACTTTTCTTTATATTCTGCTGCGCCACACCAGTGGCTTCGGCAGCTTTAACAAGAGTGATGTCATGCTCGTTGAGATAACGCAGCACATCAAGTACTATATTCATAATTATTATATTTTTGTATTATTTGTGTGCAAAGATAATACTTTTATATTACAATCACAAATATATTCTAATAAAAATAAT